>ERZ1292623.4627-Hain-H51-01um-R1-4627-length-11209-cov-28_pt1 | contig 11209 bp, 13 predicted proteins | sample MGYA00564398_ERZ1292623 | MGnify/ENA primary metagenome ERZ1292623 (study PRJEB36523, sample SAMEA6512633) | groundwater metagenome | collected 2019-01-07 | study: AquaDiva: Metagenomics assemblies of 32 groundwater samples
GTTGCCGATCAATTTCCTCGACTGTTCCCGTCCGACTCCAACCGCCAACAATAACGATAACTTCTCCCGCTGCGATTTCTCGTCCAAATAGCGCAAGAATAAAGATAGTAAAAAAAATTATCTTTTTCATCTTTTCTCACCTCCTTTTTAATTTTTTAAAGATCTAAATCTATTATTTATAATACTAAAGTTTTGGAAAATGTCAAGGGGGTGCGGTAATCTACATACACATATTGCACTTTTTGGATAAGCTAAGGGCATATGAAAATCATGCCCAAATTAACAAAAGAAGAAAAATATAGATGGATTAAGCCGATATTGGATAAAGAAATATCTATCAGAAACATGGCCAAGGTTTGTCCGTTTTCAGAAAGGTCGATGATTAGGATGTGGAATAATGAATATAACAATATGGAACACTGCGGCTTAAACGGAAAAACGCCGAATGAAATCCTTGGATTATCTATAGCGCAAAATGTCTGTGGTTAAAACATAAAGTTGACAAAATCGACAAAAAGATATAACATCGGCATTAGTAATTGAGAAAATGGTTTTCTTGATAAGTACATTTACAATCAAAAAGAGGAGGATAACTGATGAACGGAAAATTCTATTTTACTCGACGTGGCTTGACGAAGTTGTGCAAAAAGATTAAAGAACTGGAAAAAAAACTTCAAGAACTTCAATCGCAGACCGCTCATGTGGCAGAGGTGGGCGGAGATCAATATCATGACAACGCATCGTATGAGATGCTAGTTATTGATATTAGAGGTATGGATCGTCGGCTTACTGACGCGCACCGATGTATCAATCAGGCAATATTTGTCGAACCGCCGATGAGTTTCGACAAAGTGACTATCGGGACTTGCGTCAAGATCGTGCGGGACGGAGAAGAAATAACATGGGAGATTGTCGGCTTCGGAGAGTCAGACTCTGATCGTAATATGCTCGCGTACAATACTCCGCTTGCTTCCTTGATCATGGGAAAACGCAGGGGTGAAGTGGTGAGCGGTGCTATTGCTGGCAGACAAACCGAAATTGAAATTCTTGAAATATCAAAAGGAGGAAGCGATGAAAATGCGGGGTAGGGTAGTGTGTCTTGTTAGTCCATCCGGAGTTGGTAAAACTTCTTACGCCAAGCGGTTGGTGAAAAAATATAACTTCGTCTTGCCAACCGTAGTTACCACGCGACAGCAAAGATCCGATGACAGCGAAAACTATCAGTATATATCTGAATCAATTTTCTTCGAAATGGTACGTTCAGGTTCCTTTCTTGAATGGGATAGGTATTCAAATTACTATTACGGAACACTCGCACAGAGTGTTAAGGAAATCATTGACTCAGAACATCCAAGTGGCGTTATCCTTGATCTTACCCCAGTCGGATGTCAAAAGATCAAGAAGTTAATGCCGTCTGCTGTCGTCATTGCCTTGCTACCGGATAATCATGTGTGGCTGTTCGAGAGGCTAATAAGTCGTAATTCACAGCCACCTAAAGAGATCCAAATGAGGACAAAACTCCTCAACAGCTATCTTGACGAAGTTAATTCGCTTACCTGTAAAAAAGTGTACGCGAGTTTCTCGCCTGATAGCTGGGACAATACATTTGAAGCGATAGAAAAGATCGTTTTAGAATTTGAAACCATACGCGGCTAAGTTGCAATAACTTAGCCGCTTTTTCTTTATTATTTATTTAAGTAGCAATTAAATAACTTATTCAATTTAATATATTCCTCATTAGCGCCATGGAATGGCCAATCAACTTTTTCAGCGAGACGCTTGCAAAGGATATCAAATTCTTCCTCGGATTTTAAGAGTTGTAATTCTAATCGCTCGGCCCATTGCTCGAGTAATTTATTATTTTTTTCTACATCAAATTCTGATGATATTTTTTCTAATTCTACATACGAAATTGGACCAGCAGAAACTAACGAAACTATTATATCGTCAGGCAACATGTAGTTAAAAGTTTCCCTCTCTCCAACTTCCATCGTAAAATCAAATTGAGAAAATATTTTTACCATTCCTAAAAATTCTTCGGGCTTGATTTTTTGAGCTATCTCTATTCTATCGTGAGCGCCAAAAGATCCTGACTTTACAACCACTTCACATTCCCCATTTGTTACTCGTGCTCGTATATCCAATTTTTTTGTACCCACATTACCAAAATACATTACAGATAATCGTTTCGTATGCGAATGCAAAACGCCAACCCCTATAAGACGGTTTTGAAATAATTCTTTATTTTGTGTTGAAATTTCGGCTCTTAATTCTAATTCTATTTTTTTATCCATAAAATTATTTTTTAGTAATAATATAAGCGTTATGCACCATTTCTAATGTTACACTCCCGCTCGCATCAGAATATTTTTTCATAAATTTCTTTAAATAGCTGGAAAATTTTAAAAAATCAGTCGGAGGTATTGTTCTTGAATAAAACCAAAAGAAAAAAGGTGCGGTTGAATTAAAATAAGCTGACCATTGGGCTTTAGTACTCGACGAGCCTCAGCAAGCGCCAAGCCATATTCTTCAAAATGTTCGATAACTCCAAAACTCAAAATAATATCAAATTGATTGTGTTCTATCGTTTGTAAATTTCTATGATCCCCCACATAAAAAGATAGGTTTATATCTTTGATATTTTCTTGCAGTTCTTTGATAACATTTTTAGAGATATCAATTCCAACACCCTTTATATCAAAATGTTTTCTTAAATACATCAATGTTATGCCGTTGCCACATCCTATATCAAGCACTCGTTTATTATTAAAACTAACTCCCGCGTTTGCAATGTTTTTTATTTTATCAATTGTCTTGAATAATCTTAAATTGGCATAATTATATTCGCCATTTTCAGACCACACTTTATTCCATATATTCGATAAATAATTCGTTAATTCTATATTACTTTTCTCATCGAGTATTTTTTTTATTAAATTTATGCTGTTCATATTTCGCAATTATCTAGATTTTAAGAATTTTTCTACAACAATTCTTTTGTATCTCCACCGACTACTCGACGTTGGCTTAAAAAATTTTAATATTCCCTTGGTATCTCAACGTCGTAATGTCATTGTAGAAACACCAAAAAGCCTAGAGACTTCCGTGATAGATAATAATTCCGGCAAACTTGCTACTTTTTCTTTAGTCACAATAACTTACTTCCAAAGCTTTACATTGTTATACTAAACATAACATTATTTAGAACAAATCTACACACATATAGCACTTTTTGCGAGAATTAAATAATATCAATCAATGAATAGGCAAAATGTCTGCGGTTAAAATATTATTAATTTGCCCAGTTAATTTATTTTGATTATAATATAAATAACAATATGAAGCTTATCAGCCGGTTGATTTTTCACTTTTTTTCCAATCTTATCGCTTTTTTGGCAACGGTTTATTTTATTGAAGGAATTAAAATTTCTCCAAATATATTTAGTTTTTTTATGGTTGCCGGCGCTTTTACTTTAATCAATATCTTTATCAGGCCGATTTTAAAATTGATTTTAAGTCCGATAATTATTTTAACTTTAGGCTTGGGAATTTTTTTGGTGAATGCTTTAATGCTTTATTTGGTTGATATTTTTTTGGCGGATATTACCATTACTGGACTTCGGCCGCTCATTTATGCTACCTTAATAATAAGCGTCATTAATATTTTAATACATTTTTCAGCTAAAAGAATTTTTCAGAGTAATCGCGAATAACGCGAATAGGATTTTAAATAACGCGAATAAGATTATTAGCATTATTTGCCTAAATTCGCATTATTAGCGAACACTATAATGATTATCTCAATCGCTCAAATTATTATTTCGGTTATTTTAATAGTTTTGATTCTGCTTCAGGAAAGGTCTTCCGGAGTTTCCGGTGTTTTTGGCGGCGGCGGATCGGAATTTTACAGCCAGCGCCGCGGTTTGGAGCGTTTGATTTTTTACGCCACGATTGTTTTAATAGTAGCCTTTGTGGTTTTATCTCTTTTGAATTTAGGGTATAGCCAATAGGGTTTAGCCACTAGTTCTAAGCCCTAAACCCTAAACCCTATTTCTTGTGTTTAAAATTTTAACTTATACATTTAAAACTTTTTCGCGGAACGAACGCTTAACTTTTTTTGCGGCTTTTTTGATTTTTATTATTTCTTTTATTTTTATCGGCGCTAATTTATTTGACGAAAGAACTTTTTTTGCTCCGGTTTTTGGCGGTCGATATACAGAAGGAGTAATCGGTCAGCCAAGTTTTATTAATCCGGTTTTTATCGGTAATAATGATGCGGATCGAGATTTGACGGAATTAATTTTTAGCGATCTTTCCGACTTGGTTGAGAGCTATAAAATAAGCTCCGACGGCAGGGTTTGGAATGTTCGGCTTAAAGAAAATATTGTTTGGCAAGACGGAGAGCCGATTACCGGCGATGATGTTATTTTTACAATTAAAACCATTCAGGATCCCGACAGCCGATCCGCGCTTTTTTCAAGCTGGCAAGGGGTAACGACAGAAAGAATAAGCGAGCGGGAAATAAAATTAACACTTTCAGAATTGTATGCTTTTTTTGAAATAAGCCTTAAAGAATTAAAGCCAATTCCCAAACATATTTTTGAATCTCTTCCAATCGCCAATTTGCGGCTTTCCGATTATAATCTTGAACCGATAGGCAATGGGCCTTTTAAATTTATTTCTTTTAAAAAAGAAAAATCTGGATTTATAAGTGAATATCGTTTGGTTGGAAATGAGCGGTATTTTAATCAGAAACCTTATTTAGAGGAAATAGTCTTTAAATTTCATCAAAATGAAGATGAATTGGTGAAAGCTTTTAATTCCGGAACCATTGACGGTTTTGGCGGATTAAACCCTAAAGATTTTTCTAAAATTGGCGTTAACTATCAAATTTTAAAATTGCGAATGCCGAGATATTATGCTGTTTTTTTGAATTCTTACAGCAAGCCGGTTTTAAAAGATAAAAATGTCAGATTGGCTTTGAATTACGCCATTGATAAGAAATCAATAGTGGAAAAAGTTTTTAACGGTCAGGCTATTTGGCCTGCCGGACCGTTGATATTGGGAATGAAAGGTTATGCGGCTGATATCTACCCTGAAGAAAATTTTTCTTTGGAAAAAGCCAATATAATTTTAGATAATTTGGGCTGGCGATTAAATAATGATGGCATTAGAGAAATTCCGCGTAAAAGCAAATTTGACGCGGAGCAAAAAAAAATCGGAAAAGAATCAGACTCACCTGTTGGCGAAGCGGAGCGGTTGGAATTCAATTTAATTGTTCCGCAAACGCCGTTTTTGATTGAAACCGCCAATTTAATCAAGGAAAATTGGTCCAATATCGGCGTTAAATTAAATTTAATTATTCGTCCCGTGGCTGAAATCAACGACGGCGCGATTAAAAATAGAGATTATGAAATGATAATTTTCGGCAATATTTTCGGAAACAGCGACAGTCCTGATTTGTATTCATTTTGGCATTCATCAGAACGATTTTATCCGGGTTTTAATCTGGCTCTTTATGAAAATAAAATTGCTGACACATTAATAGAATCCATCAGAAATAATTTAAACGAGCAAAAAAGAAATCGCGATCTGGCTTCTTTACAATCATTGATTATTCAGGATTCACCTGCAATTTTTCTTTTTTCGCCTTATTATTTTTATATAACCAAAACATCGTTGAAAGGATTTGAGGATATTGAGCAGAGCAGAAAAATTATTTCGTTTTCAAGCAACCGGTTTGAAAATATTGAGAAGTGGTATGTGAAAACAGCCAGGGTTTTCAAATAATTATATTGACTTTTTTATATGGATATTATAAAATATAAACAACTTGCCAATCTTATACGGGATAACGAAACTTATAAAGTTTACGATTTGTCTGAACTGCGGAATTTAAATGTTTCTTTAACCGAGCTTTATCCGTTAAAATCCACTGCCGGACATTCTCACGATAATGCCGATGAAGTTTATATTTTTATTGACGGCGACGGTTCTATTGAAATCGGGTCGCAAATTTTTAAAATAAAGGGCGGCGATTTAATGCTTGTTCCTGGGGGTGATTTTCATAAAGTGTATAATCAGGGAAATAAAATATTAAGTTTTTGGGCTATTTTTGAAAAGTATGAAGGGAGAGGAAAGTAGTCGCGAATAATGCTAATTTTAAGTAAATAACGCGAATGTTTTCTATTCAATTATATTCGCATTATTTTGAATCCAATTCGCATTATTAGCGATTACTCTATTGCTGGAGTGGTGAAACTGGCAGACACGCAGTGTTCAGAACGCTGTGCCCGCAAGGGCTTGAGGGTTCAAATCCCTCCTCCAGCACTAGCGTATTTCTAACGGGATGCCCTCAAATTAATTTATAACTAAAAAATGATAAAAAAAACAACAGAAACGCCTGTGAAATTTTACGCTCTCGGTGGATTAGAAGAAGTGGGACGCAATATGTCAGTGTTTGAATATGAAGATGACATCATAATTTTTGATGCCGGTTTTCAATTTCCGGAAGAAGATACTCCGGGAATAGATTATATTATACCGAATATAGAATGTCTTGAACCGAAAAAAGAAAAAATAAAAGCGTTGATTATCACTCACGCCCATTACGATCATATCGGAGCGATTCCTCATATTATGCAAAAATTGGGAAATCCGGTTATTTATACCACCGCGCTTGCTAAAGAAATAATTCAAAAGCGGCAAGGAGATTTTCCTAATTCGCCTAAACTTGTATTTGAAATAATTAAAAACCGCGATAAAATTAAAATTTCTGAAAATATCACGGTTGATTTTTTTGGAGTTATTCATAATATACCGGACACGGTAAGCGCTCTTATTAGAACACCGGTCGGCAATTTTATTTATTCAACGGATGTGAAATTTGATTATGATGAAAAAGGCAATCCCTTGGGATTGGAAGAATTTGAATGGGCAGCCAGAGACGGCATTCACACTCTTTTTTTAGAAAGCACAAGAGCCGAATCAATAGGGCAATCAGTTCCAGAAAAAACAGTTGAAAAAAATATTGAGGATATATTTAAAAAAGTAAAAGGGAGATTGATAATAGGAACTTTCGCCTCTATGCTGACTCGTCTTGCCGAAATAATAAAAATAGCTGAAAAATATGATCGAAGAATTTTTGTTTCCGGATTATCAATGAAAACAAATCTTCAAATCGCGCAAAATTTGGGATATATAAAAATAAAAAAAGGAACAATAATTCCTATTGATGAAATACGTAAATATAAAGATGAAAAGATTTTAGTTTTATCAACTGGAGCGCAAGGAGAGCCCAACGCCAGTTTAATGAAAATAGCTAACGGTGAACATAAGCATATTCAGATAAAAGCCGGCGACACCATTTTATTTTCTTCATCCGTGATTCCCGGCAATGAAAGAGCAATTCAGGTTTTAAAAGATAATCTTTGTCGGCAAGGAGCTAAAATTTATCATTCTCAATTGATTGATTTTCATGCTAGCGGTCACGCCACTGGTGATGAATTAAAACAAGTAATAAAAATAATAAAACCTAAATTTTATTTTCCCATTCACGGTCATTATTTTATGAGAGCTGTTAATGCCGAATTGGCGCGAGAAGTTGGAGTACCGGAAAAAAATGTTATTTTGGTTGATAGCGGGCAAGTTGTAGAGTTTTATAAAAATGAAACAAAAATTTCCGAAGAGGTTGTTCCGACTTATTATGTGATGGTTGACGGTTTAGGCGTTGGCGATGTTGAAGAAGTGGTGATGCGCGATCGCCGAGCTTTATCTCAAGAAGGAATGGTGGTAATTATCGCCACTTTGGACCGCAGTACCGGCCGATTTCTTAAAAATCCGGACATTATTTCCCGCGGTTTTATTTATCTCCGCGAGCATAAAGAATTAGTTGAGGATTTAAGAAAACGCATTAAGGGCTTGATTACCAGAATTCCCAGAAATCAGCAAATTGATCCGGATTATATGAAAGGCTTAATTCGCGATCAGGTCGGTTTATTTTTGTATAATAAAACCAAGCGAAGGCCGATGGTTTTGCCGGTGGTAATAGAAGTATGAAACCAATTTTAATTTCCGGTATTCAGCCGACGGGAAAACTTCATATTGGGAATTATTTAGGTGCTTTGAAAAATTTTGTTGATTTACAGAATTCCGGTAAATATCAATGCTATTTTTTTATTGCCGATTTGCATTCTTTGACTGAAGATTTTAATCCCAAAGAAAAACCGATTCAAGTTTTTGATTTAGCTCTTAATTATTTGGCCGCAGGCATTGATCCTATAAAATCAACGGTTTTTTTACAATCGCAAATTTCAGCGCATAGCGAATTGATGTGGATTTTGAATACGATTACGCCAATGGGAGAATTAAGTCGAATGACTCAATTTAAAAATAAAGCAAAAACACTTCCAAAAATTAAAACTTCTTACGGCGAAATGTATGCTGATAAAGGAAGTTTAATTTTTGACGAAGATTCAACGGTAATCGCAAATATCGGGCTTTTTGATTATCCGGTGCTTCAGGCGGCGGATATATTGCTTTATAACGCCCAATTTGTGCCAGTTGGCGATGATCAGCTTCAGCATTTGGAATTTGCCAGAACTTTAGCGAGAAAATTTAATAATAAATTTGGTAAAACTTTTATTGAACCAAAACCGCTTTTAACTGAAATTCCGCGATTGATGAGTTTGGACGATTCAACAAAAAAAATGTCCAAATCCCGACCGGCTGGTTGTTTATTTATGGACGATTCACCAGAAATTATTCGTGAGAAAATTAAAAAAGCAGTTACCGATTCCGGCAGTGAAATAAAATACGATTTAGAAAATAAACCGGCAATTTCTAATTTGATAGAAATTTATCAGGCAATGAGCGGAGATTCGGTAAAAAATATTGAAAAGCAGTATAAAGGCAGGGGTTACGGCGATTTTAAAAAAGATTTAACGGAAATTATAACCGCTTATCTCGCTCCTTTTCAGAAAACAAAAAAGCGATTGAAAGCCCAACCTCAAAAAATCATAAAAATCTTAGAAGCCGGCGCCGCCAAAGCCCGGATTGCCACCCAAAAAACAATGGAAGAAGTTAAAAAGAAGATTGGTTTAATTTGATAAAATATTAAGGGGGATTCTAAGGCTGTTAATAGTTATTTTATTATTATGCCGGATAAGCCGGTTTATTTTTTATCAAAGAGAGAATGTTTTATAAAAGGCTGTAAATCGGATTTAACAAGTATTCTTGGAATATCTGTTTTTGCAACCAGTGCTATTGTTGGATTAGTAGAATTCTCTAGATTATTTTCGTTAGGAATCGAAAAGCCCACATACTCAATTTTTTTCTTTATCCTATTTCGAACCCAATCAATTGCTGGTATTAAATCTGAATCAGAACTGACAATAATGGCGGTTTCATATTGATTGTCAACCGCGCCAACAATTAAATCCGTAGCCAATTTCACATCGATGCCTTTTTCTCTTAATTTCGTAAATCTAATTTTTTGGATACCAAGTTTTTGAATTTTTTGCCAGTCTTCAACCCTATCATCGATTGATAATTCTTCTTTTCTAATTCTAAGCTTACTCGTTCTAATCTCCCAGTTAAATTCTCGCAACTCAGTAAAAAGCGAGGTTTGTTTTGACATAGCTTTTTTAGTTCTTTCATCGCCCTCTATTTCACGAACTGTACCGATATAAAATCTTTTTCCCATCTTTGGAATTTCTCTGCCATTAGCAAGAAAAGTCGCAAACTTCTCAAAATCAAACTGGAACTCCCGTATCCCAAGTTTTTTAAGAACAAGATGATAAAAATTGCCGGCGTCTATTAAAATTGAAACCCTTTCTTTATCTCTCATGCTAATTTATTATATACCAAAACAAAAAACCTGCACACTACCTTTCGGCAGGCACAGGTGACTTTCATTATTAATGATAGCTAGTCGGACGTTCCAAGTCAAGCCCGCTCTGTGGATAACTAATTTATACTTTTACTCACCGTACCACTTATTATATTTATTTAATAAAAATAGAAATGAGATATGCTGTAACTGTGGCAACAATGATAGGCACAATGATGCTCCAAAATATCCTCGCCTTCCAAGCATTTCTTCTATCCAAAATAAACTGCCGCCTCATTTGTAGTATATCTTTCTCTACGTCAAGATAGGCGATATCAAGCGCTTCAATTTCATATTCCCAACTTTCAGAGTAGTTTTCAGAAGCGTTATGGATACGCCGTGGTTTTTCTTCTTCAATTTCCAACAACCTTTTTTCAATTTCTTGCAAACTTTTGAATTCCGGTTCTGGTTCTTGTACGTTCATTTTTCTGCAGATGTTCTATAAATTTCTTTGAGAAAACCAAGTGTAATAATCATTTAGGTTGTAATTATAATCGTAGTCATAAATTACCCAACGGCCTCGCATTATGCTGTATGGACTAATAAGAGAATCTGGTAGAACTCGCAAAATACTACACGAACTATATTCATCAAAACAGTTGCCGATCAATCGAAAAGTAGAATACAATAAAGTATAAACAAAGCGGGTCGGCGTAAAATTGAAAATTTTATCTAAAACTCTAGCGCCAATTCTCTTGTCTCCATATATTTCGTATCTTACTTCAATCGTAAAAAACATGTTATCTTCGCCGGATATTTTCGCTTTAGGAAAGGACATCGTTGTTGTGGCGCCATGGAACCTAATCGGCGGGTCTATGTAACCGAAAGACATCATTATATCAGCCCCATCTCCCATTAACGCGACAAGTTTTAAGTCGTTTCTCGTTGCTAAAATAGTTTCTGCTATCAATCCTCTGTGCGGTCTTTTTTTGTCTTTGAATAATTCCATTGCTTGCGTTCTCCAATGGGCAAGCTTTTTTTGTTCGCTAAAAATTCGGAATTTTTCTTTGGCATCTCCAGTCAAAATTTCGTCTAAATTATATCGTGATGTTATTTCGTCGGGAGCGTCCGTAAACAGTGCATAAGAGAAAACGTGTCCGAGTTGTATTGCATTTTCTACCTTAGGTTCCCAGATATCTGTTTGATTTAAAAAATCATAATGGTAAAGACCATATAAAATAATAAGAGATACCACTATCACACATAAAATTATTTGATTCCTTTTTTGTTCGTGAGTTATTTCCATGTTTTAAGTTTTTTACACCACTGGATAAGCCGGCTCATGTTTTTCAATAAAACTTTTTATATTCTCAATGTCGG
>ERZ1292623.2047-Hain-H51-01um-R1-2047-length-18610-cov-4_pt1 | contig 11208 bp, 12 predicted proteins | sample MGYA00564398_ERZ1292623 | MGnify/ENA primary metagenome ERZ1292623 (study PRJEB36523, sample SAMEA6512633) | groundwater metagenome | collected 2019-01-07 | study: AquaDiva: Metagenomics assemblies of 32 groundwater samples
TTTAGGAAACCAATTGATAGGTTCATTATTTTTAAATAATTGCTATTTTATTTTATGGACATTTACAAACCAGGCATCTTTTGGGGCATAAAAAAGTCTGGTACCACACCTCCAGCAGTGAGCCACATTATGGGTATAATCATCTACTCTATAGATAAGACCTCTTTTTGATAAATCCTCCAAAACTTTATCATTTGCTTGTAAATAATAACTGCCGCCAAATAAAGGCACATCCTCATTTATGATTCCTTCTTCATCAACATGGAAAACCATCTGAATATTTTCTCTTTGCATAACGGCTAAATCCTCTTCTCCATAGACTGCTAAAGTCACTACACCTGTACCTTCATCTGCAGTTACAAACTCATCCCCCACAATTAAAAATGCTTTTTTGTCTCTTTCAATCTTGTAAAAAGTATAATGTGGAATAAATTCTCTTCCGATTAATTCTTGACCTTTAAATTCTTTTATCTTTGTGTGATCACCTTTAAGCATTTTTATGGTGGATTTTGCCAGAATATAGCTTTCATCCCCTTGCTTAACTTTGACATAAGTCAATTTTGGATTAACAGCTAAAGCTGGAGTGACAATTTTATTCCAAGGAGTTGTCGACCAGGCTAAGATATAGGTATTTTTTTCATCCTTTATCTGATATTTATAAACAGCAGTGGGTTCAGTCACATCTTTATAATTATCAGCATCCATGGCCACCTCAAAATTAGAAATCGGGGTAGCACAATGAGGACAATATAAAGAAACTCTTAACCCTTTATAAATTAAATCCTTCTCATACATCTGCTTAAAAACCCACATTACAGATTCCATATAAGGTAAATCCCAAGTTTTGTAAGCGTTTTTAAAATCTACCCAGCGTCCAATGTGATCTATATACCATTCCCATTCAGATGAAGTTTGATTAACATAGCCTAAGCATTCTTCAATAAACTTTTTTACTCCAACTTTTTCTTCAATATCTTTTTTTCTTTTGATCTTAAGTTTTACTTCGACCTTATTTTCAATCGGTAAACCATGACCATCCCATCCCCAAACTCTCCTGACTCTATAGCCTTTCATGGTCCAGTATCTGCCAAAAACATCTTTGGGAATACTGGATAGCAAAGATCCATAGTGAGGAGTGCCGGTTACAAATGGCGGACCATCCAAAAATGTCCATTTTTGATCTTCTGGTCTACTTTCAATAGATTTTTCAAAAATCTTATTTTCTTTCCAGAATTTTATTAAGTCCTCTTCAAGCTTGGCAAAATCAACTTGAGATGAAACAGGTTTGAATTTAGCCATGAGCTAATTCTAACAGAAAAAATGGGATGGTACTAGCTTTTGCCGATATTTCTCAAGAAAGTGGGGATGTCCAAATCATCATCTTCTTTTATTTTATCTTCTTCGGAATCCTCAACACCCAAAGGTTCTCCTTTATCTTCATCTGTCTCATCAATTGAGGGAATTAAAGGTGATGATGCTACTCCAACATATTCCCGAAGTCTTCTTCTAGTCTCATCAAAACCTGTAGCAATCACAGAAATTTTCACCTGGTCAAGTTGATCTTCTTTGATTGATGCGCCAAAAATTATATTACAATCAGGGTCTGCAGCTTGAGCAATAATTTGAGCTGCCTCATTTACCTCTGACATGGATAGGTCCGAACCGCCAACTATATTGAAAAGCACACCTTTGGCTCCTTCAATTGATACCTCCAAAAGTGGTGAAGCAATAGCCATACGGGCTGCAGCTGAAGCTCTATTTTCTCCCCCTGCCACTCCAATGCCCATTAAAGCAGACCCGGCAGAAGACATGATAGCTCTGACATCTGCAAAATCAACATTGATAAGACCGGGTACAGTAATCAGATCGGAAATTCCCTGCACTCCCTGACCCAAAACAGCATCAGCTAACTTAAAAGCCTCATGAAGAGTCATATTTTTTTCAATAACCTCCAGTAACCTTTGATTGGGAATTACTATCAAAGCGTCAACTTTATCTTTCAACTTCTCCACCGCTTCCTCTGCCACCATCATTCTTCTGGTGCCTTCAAAAGCAAAAGGTTTGGTCACCACCGCCACAGTTAAAGCTTGCAGGCTTTTGGCAATTTGGGCAACAACAGGTATACATCCGCTGCCGGTACCGCCACCCATCCCCGCTGTTAAAAAAACCATATCCGCGCCTTCTAAAACATCCTGCAGTTTTTGAGTGGATTCTTCCGCAGCCTCTCTGCCAATCTCAGGATCACCCCCTGCTCCTAAACCACGAGTTATGGTTTCACCGATTTGTACTTTGGTGGGAGAGGAGTTGGTCATTAAAGCTTGAGCATCGGTATTAACAGCTATAAATTCAACACCTTGGATTTGCTGCAGAGCTATCATTGAATTTAAGGCATTAGAACCGCCGCCGCCAAGCCCCATCACTTTAATTTTGGCAAATCTCTGTACGTCTGGTTTGATTAACATTTCTCTTGGCAGTATATTAACAAATTATTTTTATCATGACAACCCCTCAACTTAAGGCAAAAAAGACTTTATCAGCTCAATACCCTTTTGCACCATCCCTCTAATAGGTATACTGGCAGATAGTACGGGCAAATGTATCTCACCTTTATCTTGAACGTTTACCCCATAAAGAATAAGTCCTGCAGCAGCACAAAACTGGGGAGAATCAATTTCATCAATCAAACCGGATAATCCCTCAATTTTGCCTACCCTGGCAGGAAACCCCACCACATATTTGGCCTGATCCAAAATACCAACAGTCAAGGCTCCTCCTCCACAAATAACAAGGCCGGAGGGTATTTGTGTTCCATACCCGCTCTTTTTGATTTCTCTTGCCACATATTTAAATATCTCCTGCAGCCTTGGACGCATAATACCATCCACCACTGCTTTCTTGGAAATTTTTTGAATATCCTCCATGATCCCCAGTGATTTAATATCCAAAGTTTCTTCCTTTTTCTTATCTTCCTTATTTCCTTCCACCATCTGAGGAGTTTTTGGTATTTTGCCCAAAGATAATTTAATTTTTTCAGCAGATTCTAAAGATACCCGTAACCCAACTGCCAAGTCAGAAGTAAGGTGCCTGGCTCCTATTGGAATAACAGAGGAATAAGCAACAGATCCATCCACAAAAATAACCACATCTGTTGTTTCCCCTCCAATATCAACAAGAACTACTCCCAATTCCTTTTCTGTATCTGTTAAAACCCCCAGAGACGCTGCAATACCTGAAAAAACCAACTCTGAAACATCAATACCAACCTCTTGAACACACTTAACCAAATTCCTCATTGAAGTGGCAGAACCTGTAATAATGTGTGTTTCTGTTTCCAGCCTGACCCCGGTCATACCAATCGGATCTTTAATACCCTCCTGCCCGTCAACCGTAAATGTACGGGATATAACATGCAGGATTTCTCTGGATTGAGGCAGTGGCACTGCTTTGGCCGCTTCATTTACTCTGGTGACATCAGATCCTCTAATTTCTCCTTCCGGCTGAGAAACTGCCACCACGGCGTGTTGATTAATGCTTTCTATCTGTGGACCGCCCAAAGACACGAAAGCAGATGAAATAGAATATCCTGCCATTCGCTCAGCTGCCTCTACAGACTCAGTAATGCTACCAACAGACCCTTCAATATCCACCACCTGATTTTTTCTAACCCCTTTTGAGGGAGTGGAGGACACACCAATCAAGTTAATCCTCTTATCTTCTGAAACAGATGCAATTAAAGTAGCAACTTTTGATGACCCAACATCAATTCCACAAATTACTTTATCTTTTGCCATATTTTACAATTGGTTTGTCAAATCTTAAATCCAAAAATTCAACAATTTCATTTTCTATTTTAGCCTTATCAAGTATAAGTTGTAAAGAAGCAAGTTGAACATCAATTGATCCATCAAGGCTAAAAACAATTTTAGGCTTCCCGCTTATCAAAAGTAGCCCTTGTGAGTAAATCTTGGCATCATTTACTTCCGTGCCTAATTGGGTCATTTTATTTAAAATTTGGATTGATTTTTTTACTCCTCCCCCGGATAATTTTTTCCCCTTTTCCAGTTTCTCACCTTCAAAAAAAATTCTTGGCAGATTTTTCCCCGTATCATCAGAAAAAATTACCCCTTCTTCATCTACCACTAAAGATGCAAGATTGCTTGAGACTCCTACAGTTAAACTGGAAGATGAGGTGGATATAAAATCTTCAAGTGTGTAGGAATTGGTGGCTTCTATGGTATTTATGAGCAGAGCAATAGGAATTCTTCCGGATATTTGAAGTTCTATAGCATCAGGGAAGTGTTTTATAAAATTTATATTTTTAATGCAAATAAATTTTTGATCAAATTTTTTTTTAATTTCCAAAGAATTTAAAAAGAAAAAATTCTGTCCTAAAATTCCGGCTACTTCTTTGATACTACTTTCACTGGCACATTCAATCTTATCAAGTTTAATAATTAAATTCCTAATAACAAAAAAATCAGATCGAATAAAAAGATATGCTGAAATAATAAGCAGTATAAAAAATCCGCTCAGGGAAATTAGCCCAAAATTAATAATAATGTTTCTTTTCTCTCCCGGTATAAAAATTTCATTGTCTTTCCTTATTCTTTTGCGCATTGTTTAAATTTTTGCCCGGCCAAAAGTATAGTCTCCAACGCCAATCTTTTGGCAGCATCGGGAATAACTACAGCCTTGGCACATTTAGCTTCTTTTTTAAAATGATTCAAATCATTTAATATCAACTTTACATTTGCCAATAAAATTTTAGCAGAAAGTTGCGATTGAGGCAGAATTTTTACCAAACCTAATTTTTTAAAAAACTGGGCATTTTTGTTTTGCTCATCAGCAAAAAGATATGGAATTGGGATAACTAAGGCTGGTTTGCCAAAGTAAGCCAGTTCTGTTAAAATATTTATCCCTGACCGGGAAATTACCACATCAACCATTGATAAAACTTTACCCATATCATCAATAAATTTTTTAACTATATACCTGTCATTTTGAAGATACGTAAGCCTTTCAAAATCTTTATACCGTGAATCACCTGTCTGATGAATTACACAGGCTATCTTAAGCAGCTCTTTAAGACAACTCTCTACCGCCACATTTATGATATGTGAACCTTGATTTCCGCCAGTAACTAAAATCAGCGGTAATTTTTCTTTGTGGAGTGTTTTGTTATTTACCTTTAAAATTTCATTTCTTAGTGGATTGCCAGTTAAAACTGTTGGCTTATTATTAAAATGTACTCCGGCAAACGATATGGCGATCTTATCTGCAAAAAATGAGCTTATGCTATTGGCCAATCCTGCCACTAAAGTTTGCTCATGAATAATAATAGGAATTGAAAAGAGCCAAGCTATTATAACAACCGGCACTGCCACATAACCTCCAAAAGACAAAACAACATCAGGTTTCTCCGTCAAAATAATAAAAAATGACTGTATCAGCCCTAAGGGGATTTTAAAAAGAGAGGGGATGGAGTATATGGTAAAAGCTCTCTGCAGTCTACCTGTTATCAGGGCAATAAACTTAACCCTCATCTTGGGTAAAATTTTTGATTCTAAGGAGGTAATATTTTCACCTTCCATGACAGTTTTTCTACCAACATAAATTAACTCCACCTCATGGTATTTGCCAAACTGCTCAATCACAGCAACTGCCGGTGTAAAATGTGTGCCTGTAACTAAAACTTTCATAAAAGTATGATACGCCATTACCTTCTCCTGTTCAACTTGCCTTTTTAATTTGTAGTTTGGGTGGATTTGGAAATATTTAGCAGTATGCCAATGGCTATTAAATTGGCCACCAGGGCTGAGCCTCCATAAGAAATAAACGGTAAGGGCACACCGGTTAAGGGCACCAGGGCCACCATGGAGAATAAATTAATAACTGCCTGAACTCCCAACCAGACAGTAATTCCCAAAGCCAAAATCCTGCCAAAATTATCTTCCGTGCTTTGGGCAATCTTAAACCCTCGCAAGATCAAAAATATAAAGAGACCAATTACCAGAGTGCTGCCTAAAAAACCAAATTGTTCCCCAATAATGGCAAAGATGGAATCTGTTGTAACTTCAGGTATATATTCAAATTTCTGCCTGGATTGCCCCAAACCTACTCCGAAAATTCCTCCTGTTCCCAGTGCAATAAGTATTTGTAAAATATGATAAGTAAAACCTTGAGGATCGGAAAAAGGATCTAAAAATGCCAGAATTCTACTTTTCCTATACCCTGAAGTTAATACCAAAACAGCAAAAGTTAAAATCCCCAAAGGAGCGGCAATTAAAAAATGCAGTTTTGGTCCCCCGCTTAAAAAATAGAGAGCTGCTGAAACTATTACAAAAACAGTGGCAGACCCCAAATCTTTTTGCCAGATGGCGGTGACCAAAGTTACTGCAGCTGCAGTAACAAGAAAAGGTATAAACCTGGCAGATTTTTCAAAAATTGATGATAAGAATATCACTCCTGTTAATTTGATAATTTCAGCAGGCTGGATGGTAATAAAACCCAAATTAAGCCACCTGTGAGCCCCCCCCGCAGAAATACCCAATCCAGGGATAAAAACAGCCACCAGCATGGCAAAAGAGGCAAAGAAAAGAATAGAGGATATCCTTTTAAAAAAGTGATAATCAAAGTTTGTAAAAAAAAATGCTAAAAGAGTCCCAAAAAACGCCCACAATAGCTGCTGTTTAATATAATAATTGCCATCGGAAAAATCCTTTAAAGCCTGAGGTACTGACACGTCAAATACCATCAAAAGACCCAATAAGGTAAGCACTACAACACAAATAACAAGGGGTAAATCAACACTTTTTTTCTGAGAATTTAGTATATAAGTGCCAGCCATAAGCCTAAAATTGCAAAAAGAGCCTGTATTAGCCAAAATCTAAAAACAATTTTAGGCTCTTCCCATCCAATATATTTAAAGTACATGTGAATGGGCGCCACAGGGAAAAATTTACGCTGGAAAAATTTCTTGGAAAGTATTTGAATGGTAGATGAGACAATAATAATTACATAAACGCCTCCAATTATTCCCAAAGCTAAAATTTTACCGGTCAAAAGTCCAACCACTGCCAGAGTTGCTCCAAAAGACAGCGCTCCCGCATCTCCCAAATAAATTCTGGCCGGATAAACATTAAAGTACAAAAATGCCAGCAACGCCCCAATCCAAATACCCACAAATACTGCCAGATTTAAGTTAAGTCCGGATTGAGCCAAAACAAGCAGGGCAAAAAGACAAATAAGCAACAGCCCGCTGGATAACCCATCCAAACCATCAGAGACATTATAGGCGTTGGAAAAAGCCACAATCATAAACGCAGCCAGAGGAATGTACCATAATCCAATCACAAAATTTCCCAGTCCGGCAATGTAAATATTATTAAGGCCCACTTGCAAATATAAAATTGTGCCTAAAAGCAGGGCAAAAATTGTTTGAAGCACCAATATCAGTAAAGCCTTAATTCCCGCATATTTGCCGGAAAAGGCAATCAAAATTTTTTGTACATCATCAATTAACCCTATAAAACCAAAAGAAACAAGCGTTAAAATCAAAATATAAATATCTGTCGGCTCTTGGATTTTAAAATAATGGGTATATCCTAAACTTAAAATAATAAGAAGAACTATGATAAGTATTCCCCCTCCCACCGGAGTATTAACATCCTTACCTTTCAAAAGTTTGTTATGTATTGGAGTTTTACTGTCATCATAACCTTTAGGGATAGGCCTTTTGTATCTTGCTTTCAAATAAAACAAAAAATTTATAAATGGAACCATAAAAAAGCTGGTGATAAAAAATGACAACAGCACTAAGCCTAATAAATGAGTCATGGTATTTTTTTGGCAATTCTTTTAACTACCTCATCCAGCCGAACAGCCCTTGATCCTTTGATCAAACAAACATCACCTTTTCCCAGTATTTTCAAAAGGCGGGACACAATTTGAGCATTTTGTAAACCGGACTCTACTCTCTCAGTTAAAAATCCCAATTTATAAAGCTCATCGGCAATAATCTGCACCTCACCCATGCCTAAAATGACCAGGTCGAATTTTTCTTTATAAATATACCCGGCTATTTCTCTATGAAGTTTCTCGGAAAAACTACCTAATTCTCTCATTTCACCCAACACCACCACCCTTCTTCTGGCGGGGATTTGCAGCAATGTGGAAAGAGCTTGTTCAAGCGCAGCAGGAGATGAATTATAAGTATCATCCAAAATAATTGAACCGTTAGGACCCAGCAGCGGAGTAAGACGATGTTCTAAAGCTGTTACATTCTCCAGTCCCCTTTTTATTTTAACAAGAGGAATACCCTCTAAAACACCAAGGCAAGCTGCTGCCAGGGCTGAGTTGATCTGATGTTCACCCAACAGGTTATATCTAACTTCAACCCTTTCCACTCCGTAGTTTAGTTCAAAAATGGTCTTGAAATCTTTTATTCTCACATTACCGGCCCAAATTAAGCAATTTTTTTCATCTTTTCCAAAGTAAACAACTTGTGCTTTTGTTTTTGATCCAATCCTTCGACAGAATAAATCATCCCAGTTTAAAATAGCTACTCCATCCTCAGACAAATTCTCGACCAGTTTACCTTTTTCAGCAGCAATTTCTTCTATCCCGCCCAAAAATTCACTATGGGCATAATAAATCCTGGTGACAATAACCTTTTTGGGCTTAATCAGCGATAAATAAAAATCCATCTCCCCCTTATACTCAATTCCCATTTCCAAAACTACTCTTTTAATTGTTGGGTTAAGCCTTAAAATAGTCCGGGGAATATTTAAAATCGGGTCAAGATTGGGCAAAGTTTGAAGTGATTTATACATTTGCGATAAAACATGAAAACAGGCTGAAACTGTGGCGCTTTTCCCCACAGAACCTGTCACACCCACAAACATATCAGCAGAATAAAAATGAGCGTATATTTTTGAGAGAGACATTAAAAAAAGATGAAGTGGTCTTTTTAAGGATGAAATTCTACTTTTATAGGGGGTAACGTTTCTCCAGATGGGATGATCTAAGATATTCATATTTTGGATTTTGCATTTATCTTAAAAACAACAGATAAAATTACGTGTTTTCTCAAACTTAAATTTTGCCAAATAATTTGTCGTAACTCACTATTTTCATCTAAAACTCTAATATTTTCAACTCTTTCCTGCAGGGCAGGATTTAAAAACAGGTTGCCGCCGATACTGCCTGTCAAATCTTTAAATTGCCCGTCCTCCAGACCTTGAACGGATAAAAATTGAGTAAATTTTTCCAAAGTCAATCCGCTGTCAACTTCAATCAAGGCAAAATCCAAACCCAAACCTTTTTTGGACACTTTACCCTTAATTGAAACCACTTTAATATTTTGCGTCCTGTTTTTAATGACCACACCCAAAAAGCCTGAATCTGAAAAAGCCACTTTACTGCCTGTTCCAATCACCAAAAAGGGCACATTTAGCTGTTTGCAGTCTTCTACCAGCCTGGTAATTTCACGCAAAGTTGTGGCCACAGCAAACATTTTAGCAGGACCTCCAAATCTGGTGGCAGTATGATTTGACAACAGCTCATTAAATTTTACCTTTTCCCGGCCAAAAGAACCAGCTATCAATTTTATTTTATTGTCCATTGAGTGTTTTTTGTACAACTCCTCTATCTGACCAGGGAATTTCCCCTTTTCCATCTAAATTCATCGATTTTTCATGCCCCTTACCAAAAATTCCCACAATATCTCCTTTTTTAGCTAAATTATTTATAGCAAAATCTATGGCTTTTTCTCTATCGTCAATAATGAAAAAATTAACTCCAACTTTTGCTCCGGCTCTTAAAGACCCCCGCTTAATTTGCTCATTAATTTGTCTAAGCAACCCTCTTGGGTCAACAGAGGTCACAATTACTATATCAGATAACCGTTGGGCAATCTCACCCATCATGGAACGCTTTCCCACATCTCTTAAGCCTTCTGCCCCGATCAAAGATATTAGCTTCGCACCTTTCAGGTGTAAATGTAAAGTTTTTAAGGCCTGTTCCAAACCATTTGGGGTGTGGGCAAAGTCAATTATTATTTTAATCCCTCTGCTGTTTTTTACTTCTTCCATCCTGCCTGATAAACCTGGAAAATTTTCCAAAGCCTTTTGGGCCATCTTTTTGTCAATATTTAGAGCGAAGGCGCAACCAAGCGCGGCCAGGGCATTTTCAATGTTATAGTCTCCAGGAATTTTTAACTTTAACTTTACTTCTTTTTGATTAAAATCTCCCTTGTTTAAACCAAAGCTAATTATCTTCCCCTGAACTCCCTGAATCCCCTGGTTAACTACAGCAAACTTAGCCTCCTTAATAAGCTTAAGCTTGGTGTTTTTATAGTTCTCAAAAGTTTTATGATAGTCCAGATGTTCATGGGTAATGTTGGTAATTGCTCCAATATCAAATTTTATCCCCCAAAATCTGTACTGGTCTATCGCGTGTGATGTTACCTCTAAAACCAGATATTTATCACCATGAGAAACTGCCTCTTTGGCAAATTTTTGCACCATAAATGGGTCAGGTGAGGTGACATGAAATCCGGTGTCATAAGATTTTCCGCCAACATAAGCATTAACAGTTGAAACCATGGAAGATTTAAATCCAGCACTTTTGATTATCTGATAAATCATGTTAACTGTGGTAGTTTTGCCGTCAGTTCCGGTCACTCCAATAACAGTCAGTCCCCTGGTGGGCCGCCCCTGGCGAGCCTCGCCTCTGGCGGGGAAGCCATAAAAAACATTGGCCAAAACAGCTTGAGGTAAATGATAAAAAATATTTATAAATTGCTGCGGTAGCAGCGGTCGCAGAACTCTTTTTATTTGCTCCATAGCCCCTAATTATACCTTAATGTCATTCGCTTGGAGCAATTTTGTAGTAAGCAAAAAGTTCCTTAGCTATTTCAAAGAAGGTGGGGGCGGCTGTTTCTGAGCCATAGGGTGAAGTTTGGGGATGATCATACTTTATTAGCATAACAAACTTTGGATTATCAGCCGGGGCAAATCCCACAAATGAGGCAATAGTTTTATTGGGATCATAATGCCCGGCAATGGGAATTTGGGCAGTGCCGGTTTTACCGGCAATCTTAAAACCTTTAGGTTTGGCAAACTTTGCCTCACCCTCCGAGACAGCCCTAACCATCATCTCAGTCATAATTTTGGCTGTAGTTTCTTTAATAACTTCTCTGATAAGTTT
>ERZ1292623.4629-Hain-H51-01um-R1-4629-length-11208-cov-5_pt1 | contig 11208 bp, 14 predicted proteins | sample MGYA00564398_ERZ1292623 | MGnify/ENA primary metagenome ERZ1292623 (study PRJEB36523, sample SAMEA6512633) | groundwater metagenome | collected 2019-01-07 | study: AquaDiva: Metagenomics assemblies of 32 groundwater samples
AAAGTCCAAAAGATGTAGCAAAAAGGTAGTAAAGTCTGAAGATGCAGCAAAAAGGAGTAAAAGTAGAACTAATAAATGGATCCTTATGTGTGATGTTTGCTTATGATCCAGATATGGTAGTAAGAGTAAAACGATTACCTGGAGCCCGATGGAACAATCAGCTAAAAGCGTGGCAGTTTCCTATTACCCCCATGGTGTACAAAAAGGTGAAGAAGGAATTTAACATTACATGCATGGAACTGGAACGAGCCTTGACTTTTCAAAAGGTTAAACTTAAACATTACACTTTTAAAACTCCACCTATGCAGCATCAGAAAGAGGCATTACGATTTATGTTATCTCAGTTAGGTTTTGAGGTGATAGATGATTAGTAGAGGAGTTGCATGTTACCTGCAAATGGGTCTTGGGAAAACTAAGGTCGTGATAGATCTGGCAGAAATTTTATTTCAATTAAGTGCTATCAAAAAGGTTCTTGTTATCATGCCTTTATCCATTGTGTCTGCTTGGGAAGAGGAGCTGCAAAAACATTCTTCTATTAGTATGTGGAGAAGTTTGTTGGGTCCAGTACAGCAGAGACTGGAAGAACTCGCTACATTGCAGCATCAGTCAAATAGCAAGTTAAAAATTGCTTTTATTAATGTGGATGGCATTGGGATAATAAAAGAGCAATTGCGACAGCAGCAGTTCGATATGGTTGTAGTTGATGAAAGCTCTATGATCAAAAATAGAACTGCTCAACGCACTAAACTAATTATTGAATTGTTTAGCTCTGCACCATATAAAATCATCATGTCAGGCAATCCTATTCCTAAAAGTCCAGTAGAGATTTTTTCCCAATATGCTTTTGTAGAGCCAGGAGTATTTGGGACTAATTACTTTCAGTTTGAAAATAGATTTTTTCTGACGGATTATTTCCGCAAGGTGATAGGGTTCAAAAATCAGCAAGAATACCAAAAGGCTTTCCATAGCATTGCCTTTCGTAAGACAAAAAAAGAGTGTCTGGATTTGCCTGCAAAGATTTTCGAAAAAGAGCATATCCCTATGGCAGCAGAACAGGAAAGAGTATATCGTATTATGTGGCAGGATGCAGTAGCCAGTTATCAGGATGGTACTTGTGTGGCTCCAGTAGTGATAACTAAAATGTTGCGATGTTCGCAAATTGCTGGTGGCATTTTTCCTGCCGATGATGGACGGAGAATTCTTCTTCAGCCTAATCCCAAGCTACAAAGATTGCTGGAGTTAAGTGAGGAAGTTCCCACGCAAGGGCAATTCGTGGTATGGGCACATTTTACTGCAGAAATTGAAATGATCAAAAAAGCCTTGGATAAAGAAGGCATTACTTGTACAACCTTTTATGGAGCCACCACTTATGCAGAGCGTGTTGCTGCTGCTGAGGTATTTAAAAAAGGTCAAGTCCGAGCTTTTATTGCTCATCCTGCTACAGGAGGGTTTGGGATTAATTTTTTGGCTCGATGTGAACATGTGTTTTACTACAGTCATAATTATTCCGCTGAGCAGTATCAGCAAAGTCAGGATAGAACTAATCGTATGGGTAGTGTAAGCTCTTGTGTGTACGTCCATTTGCTGATGAAAAGCACCATCGATGAGATGGTATTGCGTGTTCTGGAGGCTAACGGAGATTTTGCTCAAAGCATATTGGATCGAACATTAAAAGTAGAATAAGTGCTTGTTTTTATTGAGGAATTCGAAAAGTTTAGGATAACTGTGTGTTTTTATTGAGGAATTTGAAAAGTTTAAAGTAAGTGCTTGTTTTTGCTGGTTAAAAAAGTTTCAAAAAAAGGTTACTTTTTACTTTACTTTTTGAAAAATGCAGGTAAAATTGAAGTAAAGGTAAGTTGAGGCATTAAGAACTATGATGAAAATTTTAGAAGCAAAAAGGGGATAGAATGATACTGTACCATGGAACATCTGATCATAACGCCAGGAAGATAGAAAAGGAAGGTTTTGTTCCAGATGAGAAGTATAATTGGAAGGTAAAGAGCAAGGAAGGATTTGTATATTTGAGTTTGGCTTACGCCCCTTTTTATGCTATGACTGCAAAGAATAGATCATCAAATAAAGGGGCAATTATTGGAGTTGAAGTATCTGAAGAAAAGTTATACCCCGAGGATGATTTTGTGATGTACCAATTGGGGTTGCCCAAATACACACAAAAGGATTTGGATAAAATAAACCTTGTGGAAATAAAGTTATTATACAAAGAAAGTTTAAAGTATATGGGTAATGCTTGTGCCAAGCCAAAAGATATAAAAATTTTAGGGGTCAGATTTTTTGATACGAGTAGATTATTACTTGTATGCGATCCAGTTATTAGTCCTTTGAATTACCGAATAATGGGGGAATATTATAGAAATTTGACTCGGTGGATTTATGGGGGTCAGTTAATAGAGGATTTCACAAGATTTGAGTAAAATAAATCTAAGGAAATGGGGGAATAGCATAGCCCCCTGACGGTTTTCTAAGCCAGTAGTTCTGCTAACTGAAAAAGGAGGTGATATAGATGATAAAAGATGACAATGATGTAGAAGAAATTGAGGACTTAGAAGATCTCGAGATTGGCGACATAATTGAAGATGCCACTCATGAGCAGGGAGCACATTATGTAGATGTAGAAATATTAGAAAAACTTTCTCTTCGTACTCCTGATGATTTACCTACCTTTTTTGTTAAGGTGGCAAAAAGTTTTAATCCGGATTATCCAGTGGGTGATCGGTTATATTGGGATGGAGATGAACTGTACACTACTATTGACGAAATGCAATCTGCGTGGTGAAGAGAAAGGTGTATTGAGAACAGCAAAAAGAAGAGCACAATATGCGAATGATACAACTTTATAAATGGGATTTGCCTAATAGCAAAATTGTTACTGTTGCTGGAGAAATGTTGTATAAGGATTGGCTCATGAAGGAAAAAGATCGTATTGTTGCAGATATCACTCGTCGAGTGGAGATAAGATTTCAGAGTGGTATGATTACTCTATATGTGAATAAAGTAGCTTGTGAATATCATGGAGGAGAAACAGAGGATGAATAATATGAGTAGTTTTGAAGAGTATTTGGAAAAGTTACGAGCAGTAAAGGATTTAAAAACGTCTATTCAGCAGCAATTAAAAAACCTAAATGAGCAGGAAGAGTATCTGGAACAAATTATCATTAGCAAAATGCAGCAAGAAGGAATAACATCAGTAAAAGCCTCTATAGGCACAGCTACAATAAAGACAGAACAATACCCACAAGTGGAGGATTGGGATAAAGTTTTGAGTTTTGTCATCGAGCAGAGAGCATTTGAGTTATTGAAAAAAGCAATTAATTCTGCTGTATGGCGAGAAACTTTTTTGCAGCTGGGAGAAGTTTTGCCTGGTGTGCAGGCGTTCGAGAAACAAACCCTTTTATTTAGAAGGAGATGAAGGAGATGAAAAAAAAAGATCAACAAATATCGGTGCCTTTTCAGCCACCTCAGGAGCTAATTAAACAATATCGTCAGGACGCAAAGGAAAATCTCCAAAACGTTAAAGATTTATTCCATCGCATTAGCATCCAGGGAGGCCGATATCGTATTGAGGAACGTTTTATTGGAGATAAGGGAATAGAGTTCTCTGCTGTTATTTTGCGAGAGATACCTGTCAATGTGTATTACCAAAGTCCTTTTGATCCTGCTAATCCTGTAGGACCAGATTGCTGGAGTTTGGGAGGATTAAACCCCGACGGCTCTTCCCCACAAATGGAATCGGAATGGTGTTTAACCTGTCGTTGGAACAAATTTGGTAGCGGCACCAGTCGTGAAGGAAAACGGCGAGGTAAGGCTTGTCACAACACACGACGATTAATTCTCAAGGCTCCAGATGTAGAAATTAATGCCTTGCTATCTTTGCCTCCTACGGCAATTAAGGGATTTAATAATTACTTAAAGGAGCTTAGCTCTGGAGAGCCACCTATACCCGTGTATGCATTGTATACTGTATTTGGATTTGATCCTGTTGCACAATATCCGAGACCTGTTTTAAAGAGAGGGGAATTTTTATCTGTCAAACAATATGGGGAAATAAAGCAATATCGTATTTCCCAGGAAGTTGTTGATGTTCTCCGTGCATATGCTACAGGAGAAGATTATGTTACTGTAGATGGGGAGGAAAAAGAGGAAGAGGAGAAAAAATTCTAAATATGCAGAGAACGATAATTTTAGGTGCAGGATTATCTGGTAGCATTATGTATGCTGTGTTAAATGGAAAGGCTTTGGTGTTAGAAAAAAATCCTTATCAGCATCAAGGACATCAAGCTGTTTTGCATTTCCGTAACCCTTTGTTAGGGCAGTTACTGGATCTACCCTTGCAATCTATACAGGTGGTAAAAGCCATATACTACAAAGGTCAGCATTATACGGAGAGTAATTTGTTTTTTAATAACATGTATAGTCTGAAGATCACAAGTGTATTGACCGATCGTAGTATTGGCACCTTGGAGTCAGGAGAACGATGGTTTATGAAAGATAATGTTACAATAAACCATATCATTGCTCCTGATGTTAATCATTATCAATGTTGTATGGTAGCATTGAATAATTATGGTATTATGTGTCAGCAAGGAGGCAAGGATATAACTTATCCTTATGATGTGTTGATCAGCACTTTGCCTTTGCCTTTTTTGCTGCAAAAGTTGAATATGCAGATTGATTGGGATTTTACTGCTGTGCCAATATTTATTGCAAGATTAACATTGCCAGAAGAATTTTCCACTGTGTGTCAAACTCTATATTATCCAGATCTGGATTACTCAGTCTATCGAGCTACAATTGATCATCAAAAGGTTATCATGGAAACACTATCTAAAGATAATTTGGACAGTCAACTGCAAGGGATGTTCACAAGTTTTGGACTACCTTTAGGCTTGCTGATGAAGATACCTAATCCTATTATTACGGAGCAAGCCTTTGGCAAAATTAAGCCCTTACCTAATGATATGTGTAAGGCTGTGTTGTATGAACTTACAACAAAATATAATATTTACTCTTTGGGACGATTTGCTCTTTGGAAAAATTTACGAGCTGAAGATATTTATCAGGATGCTTTAAAAATTAAGAAAATGATTCAATATCCTATTTCCGTGCAACGCTATTTGTTACATAAGGAGGTAACATGAAAGTTACATTACTCAATTATACGCAAGATGCAAAGGAACTTTTAATTTTCAGTAAGAAGACTCGATTGAAAATGAGTCCTGATAGTTTTGCAAAAATTAAAAATATTTCAGAGGAGCAAAAACAGAAGGAGCTTCAATATGTGTTTGGGACAATAGGCAGTAGTTGGGAATTTGTGGATTATGTTTTCATGATTGAGAAAGTCAGTAGGGTCCTAACCCACCAGCTGATACGCCATCGTGTCGGAGTGTCATATGCCCAGCAAGCTCATCGGGTGATTAACTTTTCAGAAGGTTTTGAGTATTTGGCATCAGGTAAGTGCCAGGAGTTGGAGGAGTATCATAATTGCATGATCGAGATTCAGAAGGCATATCATAAGTGTATTGAAAAAGGAGCAAACGTGCAAGATATAAGGGGGATACTTCCCCAGCATATTTTCACGAATATCATGATGAAGGTGAACTTAAGGGCTTTAAGCGGAATTCTGAATGTTAGACTTTGTTACAAGGTGCAAGATCAGATGCAAGATTTGGCAAAGGCTCTGAGGCAGGAAGTTTTAGCAGTTCATCCATGGACAGAACCAATTTTAAGAGTTCATTGTGCACAACACGGCACTTGCCTTTTTCCTGGATATAAAGAGTGTCCCTTAAAAGTAAAAGGGTTGATTCCAAAAGTGGATACAGATGCAATATTGACAGAGTGGGAAAATACTCAGCATGAGGTTCAACCTCAAGAAGATAAATCATGAAAACTTGTTTGTGCGGATATGGTGAATTGACCAATAAGGGGAATAGTTATATAAGGGGGCACAATGCAAGAGTGAATCATCCTATGAAACGTCCAGAAGTGAGAGCAAAATTGAAAGGAAAAAACGTCCAGATATAGCTGGTGAAAACAATCCTAAAGGTTATGTTAATGTATTTTTTGTGTCTATGAGTTCAGATCATGCAAAGCAAGCAAAGCAAGCAAAGCAAGCAAAGCAACTACTTAAGGAAATCAATGGGAGGAATTCTCATGTCTAAATTCGTGGCTATAGATTTTGATGGTACAATAGTGAGTTATGATGAGTTTAAAGGTAGAGGAGTATTTGGAGATCCGCTGCCTGGAGTGCGTAAGGCTTTGCAAGACCTTGTCCATCTCGATTATAGAATCATAATACATACTACAAGGGAAGAGATTCAAGCCATTAAAGCATATTTGCTGAAACAGGATATTCCCTTTCACTATGTTAATGAAAATCCTGAGAGCACAGTTTATCATGGCATCAAACCTGCAGCGAATGTTTATATAGATGATAAGGCTCTTACTTTTAAAGGTGTTTGGGATGAGCATTTCGTTCAGCAGATCGTGGATTTTCAACCTTGGCACAAAAAGGATAATAGTAATGAGCAGCTCATTGATGATTTACTGGATCTTGCTAACTATTGTCATTTAACTTATGCCTTGGTCATCGGGAAGAAGGAAGAGGGTTTTTCTGAAGGCCAAGCTCGTAGTAAAACGATCCATGAAGAAAAAGCAAAAACCCATGGTGAGGGTTTTTTTAGTTCAGGACGAGAAGGAGCATACAACGATATACGTCGAAAGTTTTTACGAATCAAGTATCAGTTAAAAAAGGGGGAGCACGAAGAATGACCGATTACGTTCAGAATAAAACACAACAAACTTTGCTCTATATTGATAATTTACGCAAAGGAGGTAGGCAGTTTCCTCCCAGTTTGCATGTGGCTTTGACCGATTGGTGTTTTAATAAATGTATAATGTGTACGCACTGGCAGAGGGAGATAAAATATAGTTTACTCTCAGAAGTTTTGTTAAATTTTTTGCAATGGGGAAAGGTTCGAGGTCTGGAGACTGTATGTTATACTGGTGGAGATCCTTTGCATTATCCAGAACTGAATACTGTTATGTCCTGGCACTTACAGGAGCAAGTACCTTTTGGGATTGTAACAGCAGGATATATACCTGCTAAGATAGATTTAGACATGCTTGCTGGTGCTCAATTTATAAGGGTTAGTTTGGATAGTGTAACAAATTATCAATTTTGTCGAGGGGGTATTTCTTTAAATCAGGTAAAATTCAGCCTTGAGGATTTATTGAACAAAAAGGCTAACGTTAGTTTTTTTATTACTGTGCATAAACACAACTATGCAGAAGTAGACTGCGTGCTGTATTATGCCTTGAAGTTACTTGTGAAAGAGGTACGTTTGTATATGGTGCGAGAACGTCCGAATTTAAGTTTATCCTTAGAGGAATGCAAAAAAATTGCTTCTGTTGTTCATGTATATAAAAGATCTTTTGAAATAGCTGGAATTTCTCATAACTTTGATATTGTGCTGCAGGAACTCTTTGGACAAATAACGATAAAGCCTTTTGCTCATTGTTATGCAGTGCTATATCAATGGTATATTAATGCTGATGGAACTGTATCACCTTGCTGCTTAACGGCTGGTGATGTTACAGAAAAAATTAATTATACTTTTGGCATCATAGATCAACCAGAGCGGTTATGGCAGCAAGCATTACAATTTTCTCTGAAAACTGTGAAGGAACGACCACAAATTTGTCAACGATGCATAGTGAGGTTTTGTATCATCAACAATACAGTGAAAAAATTTTGGGATAGCAAGAATTTCTTTTAAAGTTATTTTTTACTTTACTTTTTTTGAAAAATGTAGGTAAACTTAAAAAAGAACTTTTTCAAATGTCAAGAGGACGACCAATAGGAGTTAAAATTATATGGAGATGTTTGACTTGTGGTGTTGAAAAATTAGTTAGTCCGTCTAAGCTGTGTATGTTTTTTTGTTCAGCATTGGATGAATTATTATACAGATGCGATTAGGAGATTATATGTTCAAAAAATGGTTTCCCATTCACGTACATAGCTCTTGGTCCTTCCTTGATGGTTATGGTATGCCTAAACAGTATATAGCTCATCTTATAGAACTCGATCTTGATGGTATAGCCCTCACAGATCATGGCAATATTTATGGTCATGTTCCTTTTGCAGAAGTTTTTAAAGCAAGCAACAAACATTTTGTTTATGGCTGTGAGATGTATGCAATTGAGAATTTAACCGATCATGTTCGTTATCATATAACTGTATTGGCAAAGAACAATGTCGGTTATCAAAATTTGTTGAAATTGGTCAATCAATCATATAAGCAGTTTTACTATAAGCCTCGCATTATGTTTCAGCAGATTGCTGATCATGCAGAAGGATTAATTATTTTGTCAGGTTGTGTCAGTGATGGTTGGTTGAATAAAAACCCAAGCAAAGAGCATTTGGAACGATGGCTGCAATGGTTTAAAAAGTGCGAATGGTATTTAGAACTGCAGCCTTTTATAGATGAACAAGAGAAATGGGATCGCTTAACACATTATGGAAAACAGTATGGTGTACCTATAGTGATAACAGTAGATAGTCATTATCTTAAAGTTGAGGATAAGGCTACACACGATTTTATGTTAGCCATTAACACCAATAAACCTCTATCTGACCCAGATCGATTGAAAATGGATTATCCCTTACATCTTCCTACAGGGGAGGAAATGCTCACTCGCTGTCAGCAAATGGGTTTTTATCAGGAGGAATGGCTGACAGAAACAGTAAAGATTGCAAATGCTTGCTCCGTGGAATTGCCTAAGACAGAATTGCTTAAAATATATGCAACACCTGATATGTTAAAGGAGCGATGTTTAAAAAGATTGGAAGATTTTTCTTTAAAAACTTCAGCAGAATATCAGCAGCGATTGTCTTATGAACTCGACATCATTGAGCAAAAGCAATTTATGGATTATTTTTGGATTATACAGGATGTTGTCAATTGGGCAAAAAATAACAATATTTTTGTTGGTCCTGCCCGTGGCAGTGTAGCTGGCAGTTTGGTTGCTTGGGCATTGGGGATAACTGAGGTAGATCCTATAAAGCATGGTCTATTGTTCGAAAGGTTTGTGTCTCCAGAGCGAGCAGATTTACCTGATATTGACCTGGATTTTTCTGCTCCTAAAAGGGAACAAGTTATTGCTTATATCCGTGAACGATATGGCTGGGATCGAACAGCACAGTTGATTACTTTTGCTACCTTTAAACCAAAAGGCATCATACAATCTGCTGCAAGAGTCATGCAGATACCTCAATGGGAAGTGAAGGAGGCTACTGCTCAAATTATAGAGCGTAGTGGAGGAGATAGCAGAGCGGAATTATGCTTATCGGATAGTATTTCTACTTATGAACAGTTGCGTAATTTGTTTAAAAAATATCCAAAATTACAAGATGCTATTGCTTTGGAAGGAACAGTATATCAATTGAGTAAGCATGCTGCTGCTGTAGTAATTAGTCAAAAACCCTTGGAACAAGTGGGTATTATTAATCAGGAAGGTAATTTTGGCATGGATAAGCATTATTTAGAAAATTATGGTTTGCTTAAAATTGACATTTTGGGACTGGAAACTTTAAACATCATTCAAGATATTTGTCAGCAAGTGGGTGTAGATTGGAGAATGTTTTATACCTTACCCTTGGATGATGAATTGACTTTTGAGCGAGTATTTAAGGCTGGAAAGTTAGCAGGAGTTTTTCAATTTGAAGGTCTTAGCATGAGCAAAGTTTGCGAGGATATAATGCCTTCCTGCTTCGATCATCTTGTGCATATAACAGCATTGGGTCGGCCAGGACCACTTAATTGTGGTAGCACTCGAGACTATATCCGACGCATACGAGGAGAACCTTGGTCAGTAGATCCTGCCTTACATCCTTATGTAACAGAAACACTTGGCACCGTTATATATCAGGAGCAGGTTATGAATGTAGTGCGTAATATTGGTCAATTTGAATGGAATGCTGTTGGGTTAATTCGAAAAGCAATGAGTAAAAGTTTGGGAGAAGAGTTTTTTCATAAATATTGGCCACAGTTTAAGCAAGGTGCTTTGTCGCAGAATATTGATGAAGACCGAGCCAACAATATATGGAAAAAAATCGTAAGCCACGGATCAATGAGCTTCAATAAAAGTCATGCAGTATGTTATGCTTTGCTGAGTTATTGGATAGGTTATTGTAAGGCACATTGGCCAGCACAATTTTATACTCGAATTTTAAAGAATAAAGTTAGTGATGAGGAGATAAAACCTATTCTTAAGGAATGGGATGGTTCTGTAGTGCCTTTAGACTTAAATTTGAGCAAAGTATATTTTACTACTGATGGAAAGCAGCTTATTGGTGGCTGGACGAATATTAAAGGCATAGGGGAAAAAGCTGCCCATCGCATTGTAGTAGGACAACCTTACAAAAATTGGCAGGATTTTGCTACTCGCAATCCAAAAGGCATTGTTAGCAAAGTGGAACTTGTTGTGCAAAATGGTCAGTCGTGGTCAGATTTAACTCCTTTATGGAAAAAAGTTGAATCTACTCTGCAAGGAATAAAATTTTCTGTTCCTTTGTGTTATACCTTTAAGGAAATCTTGAATAGTTCTAATATGTTTGCTGCAGTAGTAGGGCGTGTTATTCATCGTAATTGTAAAGATGCTAATGAGCAGGTTAAAGTTGTTAAACGAGGATATCGTGTTGTGGGATTAACGGAATATCTTGTCTTAAAGGTACAAACTGATTCTGACTTTCATCATATAACTTTTGATAGATATTTTTTTCAACAGCATAAACAAGAACTGTTAGCCACGGAGGGTAAGATTTGTTTGTTTAAAGTCAGAAAATTGGATAATAGAATATTGATCGGTGAAAAGTTTAAAATCTTAACATAAGGAGGAAGAGAAATGAAAAAAATATCTAAAAAGGAACTTTCAAAAATTCTGGAACAGCACCGTTTATGGCTTAAAACTGAGGGCAGAAAAGGACAAAGAGCTAATCTTTATAAGGCAGATCTTTCTGAGGTAGATCTTTCTGAGGCAAATCTGTCTGAGGCAGATCTTTCTGAGGCAAATCTTTCTGGGGCAAATCTTTTTGGAGCAAATCTTTCTAAGGCAGATCTTTCTGAGGCAAATCTTTCTGGGGCAAATCTTTCTAAGGCAAATCTTTCTAAGGCAGATCTTTCTTAGGCAAAT
>ERZ1292623.4633-Hain-H51-01um-R1-4633-length-11204-cov-7_pt1 | contig 11204 bp, 12 predicted proteins | sample MGYA00564398_ERZ1292623 | MGnify/ENA primary metagenome ERZ1292623 (study PRJEB36523, sample SAMEA6512633) | groundwater metagenome | collected 2019-01-07 | study: AquaDiva: Metagenomics assemblies of 32 groundwater samples
TTGTCTCTGTTACCTTTGGCCTGAAATCTGGAAGGCTTACGCCAAGCGCATCCATGTCTTCATCAAATGCCTTTATATATCTATCTGCTATCTCTTTAGGGCTTGCTCCTTGCTCATTTGCCTTCTTGATTATCTTATCATCCACATCAGTATAATTTCGCACATATGTCACCTTATAGCCCCTGTATTTTAAATACCTGTAAATTACATCAAAGGCAACAGCGCTCCTCGCATGGCCTATGTGGCTCAGGTCATAGACCGTCGGGCCGCAGACATACATCTTTACCTCATTATTTTTTTGAGGAATAAAATCCTCTTTCTCGCCTTTTAATGTATTATATACCCTTATCAATGCAATTTCTCCAAATATCTCGACGGCAAAGTAAAAAGCTCCAGATGCGAGGAATATCTTAAATCTCTCCTGACCCCTCTTTTACAAAGAGGGGGATTAAGGAATTTCCCCCTTTGAAAAAGGGGGATTAAGGGGGATTTTTAAAATAGACTTTTTAGAAAGCCGTCCTCATTCTGAAAACTGGTATGTGCAATCCCCGCGCCTAAGACAAACCTTGTCCCTTCCTGTCTCCTTTGCCCGATACATTGCCTCGTCAGCCAATTTTATAAAAAGATTTTTATCCTCTTCAAACTTTCTTTCCATGGTTATGCAGTCAAGATATGATGCAACTCCAACACTGCTGGTTATAGCGCCTTTTATATGATGTGCTGGATCGCCATAGCGGCTTACCTCTTCTAAAAAAATATGGTTTTTGATAGACTCTTTTATATCATTGCCTATCTTAAATGCCTGTTCATAATTTACATCAGGCAGGATTATTACAAACTCATCACCGCCGTATCTGGCAATCACCGCATTCTCAGCCTGAACAACATCCCTCAGAATGCCGCCAACCTCTGTAAGCACGCGGCTTCCTGCAAGGTGGCCGTAGTTGTCATTCACAAATTTAAAATTATCAAGGTCAAAGAATATAAGGCTCAGCTCTTTTCTCTGCTCTCTTGCCTTTTTAACCTCCAGGTCAAGCTGTATATGAAAGTATCTGTCATTATATAAACCTGTCAGGCTGTCCTCTTTTGAAAGCTCCTTGTGCCTTTTTGCATCAAGCACATTCTGTATTAATGTAGATGTATAGGCTGCAAATATCTGAAGCAGGTCAAGGTCTTCTTTTGTATAATTGACCTTCTCTTTTCTGTTTAAGAGCTCAATTACACCGCAGACAGATTTGCCTATCATGACAGGGACACAGATTATTGACTTTGTTACGAACTGTGTTTTTTTATCAATCTCGCCATAAAAATGCTTATCCTCTTTTACATCAGGGCTTATATACGGCTCGCCTGTGCAGTATGTGCGGCCTACAATGCCCTTTGTAGCAGGAAGGGTAACGCCTGCTAATTTTGAAGAACCCTCGCCAAAACAAGCGACAAATACCAGATTATTCTTTTCAGGAAAGGGGCTTTTCTTTTCAGGCTCGTCAAGCAGTATAGAACCTGATTCTGAAGGGACAAATTCATTGGCCTTCTGAAGAATCTCCATGAGCATTAAATCAAGCTTCCCTTCAAACTCATTCTCCTCAAACTTGATTCTTCTTCTTCTCTTCAAAAATTTATCTATCTCTTCTTTTCCTAATGTATAGATATCCATATTTAATGGTAGGCCGTTCGCTCCTACTCCTCCACCCATCCATAAGTGCCGATAAGCGGCACAAACACACACTCTGTCAGAGGCATCTTTACAAGGCCATCCTTCTTTTTTACCACCTTTATCAGCGTCTGAAAGTGCCTTGTGCCAACCGGGATTACAAGCCTTCCTCCGAGCTTAAGCTGGTCAGTCAAGGATTTAGGTATATCAGGTGCGCTTGCTGTTACTATCATGCAGTCAAAGGGCGCCTTCTCCTCCCAGCCGAGTGTGCCGTCATATATCTTTATATCTACATTCTTATAACCTAAATCTTCAATAACCTTTTTTGCACGGAGCGCTAAGCTCGGTATTCTCTCAATTGAATACACCTGCCTTGATAGCTCTGCCAATATCGCTGCCTGATAACCTGAGCCTGTGCCTATCTCAAGGACTATCTCGCTGCCGCTCAGTTCAAGCGCCTCTGTCATTAAAGCAACCATAAACGGCTGGGATATGGTCTGCTTCTCGCCGATTGGCAGGGCATAGTCGCCGTACGCCCTGTCCTGCAGCGCCTCTTCTACAAAAAGATGCCTCGGAACCTTTCTCATAGCAGAAAGGACTCTCGGCTCGCTTATCCCCCTTGGTATAAGCTGATCATCAACCATACGATTCCTTGCAGCATCAAAATTCATCCCCTGCCGTCCGCCCTCTTTTTTATCTCCCTTGCAACTGCAACACCTGATGCAGATGCCTGAATAAGCCCCCTGCTTACCCCTGCGCCATCGCCGACTGCAAATAGATTCGGCACCTCTGTTTCTAAACTATTTGTAAGCTTTATCCTCATTGAATAAAATTTAACCTCCAGGCCGTAAAGAAGCGTATGCCTTGAATTCACGCCAGGCGAGATATTATCTAGTGCCTCAAGCATCTCAAGTATGTCTGACAAGCAGCGGTATGGTATGGCAAAGCTCAGATCTCCGGGTGTTGCATCCTTAAGCGAAGGATTTACAAGACCTCTTTTTATCCTCTCTGGCGTTGACCTCTTGCCCATCTTTAAGTCACCAAGGCGCTGGACAATTATTCCGCCTGAAATCAGGTTCGCAAGCCTTGCTATATACTCGCCGTACGCAATAGGCTCATGAAAAGGCTCTGTAAAGAATGTGCTTACAAGAATTGCAAAATTTGTGTTCTCTAATTTTTTCTCTGCGTAGCTGTGCCCGTTTACAGTTGCAATGCCGTGATTAAACTCCTTAACCACCTCGCCATAGGGGTTCATGCAGAATGTCCTTACCTGGTCGTCAAATTTTTTTGAATAGTAGATTAATTTAGCCTCGTATGTGGCGTCTGTCAATTCTTTCATAACAGTTGCCGGCACCTCAACACGAACGCCTATGTCAACAGGATTGTTGATAGTAGTAAGCTTAAGCCTCTTTGCCTCCTTTTCAAGCCATGATGCGCCAACCCTTCCTGGCGCAAGGATAATATATTCTGCAAATATCTCCTCACCCTTTTCTGTCTTAACGCCTATTGCCTTCTTATCCCTTACGATTACCTGCTCAACCTCTGTCCGAAGCCTGATGTCAATCTTCTCATTTAATGCCATATATAGGCCCTTTAGAAATGGTATGCTTCTGTCGCTGCCGAGATGCCTTATCTTTGAAGGGACTAATTTCAGGTCATACTTGATTGCTGCATCAATAAACTTCTGCACCCTCTTTTCATTTGTGCCGTATACCTCTGTTGGCGCGCCGTGAGAAACATACAGGTCATCAACATACTTGATAAGTTCAGAGAGCTTCTCCTCATCAAAATACTGATTCAGAAAGCCGCCTATCTGTGTAGAGAGGTTTAATTTGCCGTCGCTGAATGCGCCTGCGCCTCCCCATCCGCACAACAGGCCGCAGAGGTTGCAGTTAAATTCAGCGCAAGGCCTGTTCTTTATTATGGCAGGGCAGGAGCGGTGCTCAATATCTCCGCCCTTGTCTATAAGCAGTATCTTTAAACCTGAATTCAGCTTAACAAGCTCCAATGCAGTAAAGATGCCGCCGGGCCCGGCGCCTACTATTATTACATCATAGTTTTTCATAAATCAGCCGTTGCCATTGTTAAATTTAATATCCCACTTTTTCAAATCATCAATCACAGCATAATTTGTCAAATCAAGGCAGAGCGGTGTTACAGATATCATGTTCTCCTCTATTGCTGCAAAATCACTCTCCTCCGTCTTTTCCCATGTCATCCTGCTGCCGCCAATCCAGTAATACTTTTTCCCTCTTGGGTCTATATTTTCTATTATTGAATTCCTGTCGTATATCCTTTTTCCAAGCCTTGTTATCTTAACGCCCTTTATCTCTTCCTTGCTGACATTCGGAACATTTACATTCAGAAGCGTATCCTTTGGCAAACCCTTTTTCAGGATTATCTTTGTAAGCTTCACCGCAATGCTGGCAGCAGCCTCAAATTTATAATCCACATCTGCAACAAGTGATATTGCAATGGAAGGCACACCAAGAATTGTCCCTTCAACAGCAGCGGAAACCGTGCCTGAGTATGTAACATCCTCGCCAAGATTGCCGCCCTTGTTTATGCCTGAGACTACAATATCCGGCGGAGTTTTTAATATGCCGTTGATTCCAAGATTCACGCAGTCAGTAGGCGTGCCATTGGCTGCAAAATATCCCTTCTCTATCTCTTCTAACCGCAGAGGCTTATGCAGTGTAAGCGCATGTCCCGCAGCAGTCCTCTCCCTGTCAGGGGCAATAACCAACACATCTCCGACCTCTTTTAACGCCTCAGCAAGCACACGGATGCCGTGGGAATATATGCCGTCGTCATTTGTAACAAAGATCTTCAATTTATCTCCTATAAATATAAAATCCGCCAAAGGCGGATTCTATAATTTTAGATATTCAAGTTTTATGGTCGGGGCGAGCCGATTTGAACGGCCGGCCACTCGCACCCCAAGCGAGTGCGCTACCAGGCTGCGCCACGCCCCGTTTAACATCTGTCAATTACCGACTTTCTTATCTAATCTGTTCATTAAGTTGATTATATCTTTTAAATCCTTCTTAACCTTTTTTATCGCTTTATTATAAAATTTAGTGTCTGCATCTGTGTCAGGCTCTACATTGAATTTCTTCTTAACGCCTGCTATTGTAAAGCCTTCCTCATAGAGCATCTTCTTAATCTTAAGGATAGTATCAATGTCTTTGCCTAAATATACCCTCTGGCCTGCCTTATTTTTCCTTGGATGTAGAAATGGAAATTCAGATTCCCAATATCTCAAGACATAGGATTCCATCCCTGTTATCTTGCTTACTTCCCCTATCTTATAAAATAATTTTTCAGGAAAGTCCTTTGCCATCTTGGCCTAATATTTTCCCAAACTTAAGCTGCTGGTGATTGTGACTGGCTCGCCCCCTCTTGAGCGCCTGACTCTGCCGCCTGATTAACATAGCTTTTAAATACCTGGCTCGGCCTGAATGTAATTACACGACGAGGAGCAATATCAATCTCCTCGCCAGTTTTTGGATTTCTTCCTTTTCTCAGTTTCTTGCTCCTCACAACAAAATTCCCAAAACCTGCAATCTTTACTGTTTCGCCTGCATGAAGTGTATCTTTCACAGTGTTTAGAATAATCTCCACTATATCTGATGCCTCTTTCTTTGAAATCCCTGTCTTTTCAAAAACCTCATTTGCAAGATCCATCTTTCTCATAAGATTATTCCTCCCTTTTTATTATTCAAGCAAAATGTAAAAGAGACAAACAAATAATATAGAATTATTCTTATATTACAATAAGATAAAGATAAAGTCAAGGTTTTATAGGGATTTTTCACCTTTTATTGCTATAAACGCCCCAAGACCTGACAAAAACATCTTCCCAAATCTTTCTATTAATATTAATGCCTTTAAAAAAAATCTATTTTCTACAGGCGGGAAATATATAACCTCCTTTGTTTCAATTGACTTGAGGCCTGCTTTGGCAAGAAGGTTTTGCATCTCATGCTCAGAATAAAATTTAGCCTTCCTCCAGATTGACTCTTTAAATACTGCCTTAAGCCTTCTCTTCAATGCCCATAGAGAATATCTATTTAAAAAACCGATGACTATCCTTCCGTCTGGCTTAAGCAAGTTTTTCCATCCTTCTATCATCTTATCCGGTTTATCAGCAAATTCAAGGATAAGTATGCTTGTAATTAAATCAAAGGAATTATCTTTAAATGGCGGCATTGCTGCATCTGCTTGTATAAAATCTATCTTAAGCCCTTCTTTCTCTGCCTTATCTTTTGCTATGGAAAGCATTTCAGAAGATATGTCTAACCCAATTACCTTCGCACCCCTTCTTTTCAATTCAAGGCTATAATTGCCAGTGCCGCATGAGATGTCAAGCACAAGCTCGCCTTCTTTTACATCTGCGAGAGAAAAGACAGCATCCTTTTCCAATTTATCACACAGACTGCCGAGCGGTGTGGAATACCATGCATCGTATGTTGGGGCAAGGGAGGAGAAGTTTTTCATATGAACTTTGCTACTCTTTTAACTGAGATACAATATTTGCGGCCTTATTGTAAAGACAGTGCCGTCGTGTGTTTAGCGAATATCTGTCAACTGTAAAATTTTTATCTTCTTCTTTAAGACAATCCTTTTAGGAGCTTCATAAATACGTTCCTTTTCTTTTTTCCGCAGCTTTTGGAAAAAGGTATGCAGATTATAGTTTGCCTCCTTAGCAAGCTCTTCACCTGCTTTTCGTACCTCCTGAACAATTGGGTCCTTCCACATATATTACACCTCCATTAATTCTTCCGGCGTACAAATGACCGGTGTTTTAATGCCGAGTCTTTCATTTAATTTCAATAGCTTCTTTATAATTTCGCCATTCGCAAGATGGACACAATTCCAAGTAACAAGATAATCAATATTATGTACAGATGCAACAGCAAGATGGGCTGCGTCACGGAGAGCTTTTTTAGGAATGCCAAGTTTTTCCATATATATTTTGGCTATCCGCTCAACATTCTCTGTTAGCTCCAAATGAAAAAAGCCCTTTAGTTCCTTTAATCTCTTTTTAGCGGCTTCCTCATTTCCTGCCGCAGCTTCCTCAACAACAACCTCTGAAATATAAATATCAAACCTCTTAACTGCTTTCGGCCACCACTCCCATGTAATCTGTTGATGAGCAAGAACTATGAGATTGCGGCTGGGTTTGGAAACATAGTAACTCACAACCGAAGTCTCTATGTAGGTTGATTCCTTCATTTAGACCCCTCTTTTAATACAATTTTTAATATTTTAGCAATAAGCCTTAAAAACCACAAGCCAAAAGATTGGATATAAACATTTTTGTCAAAAAGATTGTGCAAGAATAAATTAGTAAGGGTTTTTATATGAACCTCAACAGGTTTGAGGAGCTTGTGAAATCGTATCTGTGGGTATCAGACAGGTTAGAAACAAAATGATCTATTTATTTAATCGTCTTCTTGACAGTCTATAAAAAGTGTGCTTTAATTCGCTTAGCAAGTAGCAGCAAGAGCAAATGTAAACAATGAAGGAATATATACCCATCCCGTTTATTACTTTTATAAAACAGAGCCGGCATATCATTAAGGCTTTTGTTTTATTATATCTTATTTTTATTATTTCTGAACCTGCTTTTTCGCAGGAAACCGGACGAGTTAAAAAGGTGTATGACGGCGATACGGTGCTGCTGTCAGATGGCAGAAAAATAAGGTATCTGGGAATTAATACGCCGGAATGGCAGGAGCCCTTTTATTTAAAAGCAAAACAGCTTAACGAGTCATTAGTAATGGGAAGGGATGTTCGCCTGGAGTTTGACGAAGAACGAGTTGATAAATATGGCCGTTTGTTGGCGTATGTTTATGTGGGAGAGCAGATGGTAAATGCCAAACTGATTGAGAAGGGTCTTGCTCATGCATTTTTTATCCCGCCGAATCAGAAACATAATGCGTTACTGCTCAAACTTCAGGCAGACGCCATGGAACGCAAATTAGGGATATGGTCTAAACGCAGCAAGATGTCTGTCCTTAAGATTACAAGTGTCTCTCCATCTCGCTCAGATAAAGGAGAGCTGATTCAACCCTATTCACGAATTGCTAATATCAGCAATATTAAGGTCAATCTTGCAGGATACTCGCTTTCCAGCGAAACAGGGCACTCGTATAAGTTCCCTGATATTGAGTTGGAGCCGGGATATACTGTCCTTGTTGTCAGCGGAAAGGGAATCAATAATCTGAACAGCAAAGGCCAGCTCATTGTCTACTGGAATGATCAACCTGCCAAATGGAATGAAGAGGAAGACACTGCATACCTCGCTGCCCCTGATGGAACTATAATAGACTTATACCATTACAAGGGGCGCCGAGTCTCACGAAAACCTAAGCAGTAAAATATAACGGTTTTTAAAAGAATGTCTGCAACAGGCAGGGCATCTTGAAGCATTTTTGTAAAGCAGTCTCTTTACATCACTTCCAGTATCACAGGCTGATAGCTTCTGTCCTTTTCTATCTTTCTGTTGTAAAGCCGCATTAAAATAAAGGTGGGAATCAACAATATTACACCGCTGATAATGGCAAAGAGGTCTGAGTCCTTTGAATAGGAAATATAAGCAGCAAGCTCCTTTCCGATTATTGCACCGATTATAAAGGTAATTATAGGAACCATATACACAAGAAAGGACGCCTTTAGATATACGCCGGGCTTTAAACCTATCTTTACCCTTTCGCCAACCTTTGCATGGATGTTGTTAACAACATCTATTATCATTTCTGTCCCTTTTTCAGGATGGCAAAAAGACTCAGACGCACAGCCCTCGCACGCGCTGCTCCTTATTGTCTTTACCTTTGCCTTGTCATCAGAGGTCTGTATTACAATGCCTTCTTCTTCTATCATATTTTTATTTTACCAAAAAGCTCATTAATATGACTACATTGAACTTGATATTTATAAAATCCCCCTTTGTCCCCCTTTTCCAAAGGGGGAAACCTTCCCCTCTATTAAGAGGGGATAAAGGGGTGTGTTCCCCTCTTTAGCAAAGAGGGGTTAGGGGAGATTTATCTCTAAGCATTTTTCAGCGTGAACCACCTTAACTCATTAGCTTATATTCAATGCTATCAACCAGCGCCTGCCAGCTCGCCTCCATAATATTCTCTGAGACACCAACAGTGCCCCACTTCTTCTTTTTATCGCTTGACTCAATAAGCACCCGCACCCTCGCAGCAGTGCCCCTGTTTGCTGCAAGCACACGCACCTTATAGTCAATCAGCCTCATCTCTTTTAATTTCGGATAAAACTTCTCAAGCGCCTTGCGGAGCGCATTGTCCAAGGCATTCACAGGGCCCCTCCCCACTGCTGCTGTATGCTCTGTCTCGCCGCCGACCTTCACCATAATAGTAGCCTCTGAGATAGGCTCCTCCCCCTCTTTTCTCTTTTCAACAATCACCCTGAAGCCGATGAGGTCAAAGAACCTCTTATGCGTCCCGAGCGCCCTTTTCATTAAAAGCTCAAATGAGCCCTCTGCGCCCTCAAACTGATACCCCTGATTCTCAAGCTCTTTAAGCGTCTTTAATATCTCCTTCAGCTTTGGGCTCTCCTTTGGCAAAGAAATTTTAAATTCCTCTGCCTTGCGCAATACATTGCCCTTTCCTGAAAGCTCTGATACCAAGACCCTCTGATAATTGCCGACAAGCTCAGGCCTTATATGCTCGTATGTCTCCGGGTTTTTTAGCACAGCGCTGACATGTATGCCGCCCTTGTGTGCAAATGCAGAGTCGCCTACATAAGGCTGATGCTTAAATGGAGAGAGATTTGCAATCTCGCTTACAAAGCGCGATACCTCTTTTAATTTCTTAAGCTGCTCATTGGTAATGCAGTTGAGCTTCAGCTTTAATTTCAGGTTCGGGATGATTGAGCAGAGATTTGCATTGCCGCATCTCTCGCCAATGCCATTGATCGTCCCATGCACCTGCACAGCCCCAAGCCCAACAGCTATAACAGAATTCGCAACTGCCATCTCTGCATCATTATGCGCATGAATGCCCAGAGGCACATCAATATTATTTTTTACAGCTAAAAATATCTCTCTTAAGACATCAGGCATTGTGCCGCCATTTGTATCACAAAGCACAAGGCAGTCCACGCCGCCTCTCTTTGCTGCCTCAAGGGTCTGCATAGCATATTCAGGGTTCGCCCTGTATCCGTCAAAAAAATGCTCAGCGTCATAGAAGACCTTCCTGCCCTTGTCTTTTAAATAGGCAATGGAGTCATATATCAATTCAAGATTCTTTTTTAAAGGTATGTGGAGGGCATCAGTAACATGAAGGTCCCATGTCTTTCCAACAATCGTTACTGCCTTTGTTCCGGTGTCAAGGAGCGCCCTGATATTAAAATCCTTCGCAACCTTCTGGTCTGCCCTTCTTGTGCTTCCAAAGGCAATGATCTCGGAATTTTTAAGACGCAGTTTTTTTATCTTTTTAAAGAACTCTGTATCCTTTGGATTTGAGCCAGGCCAGCCGCCTTCTATATAATGTATGCCAAAGGCATCCAGTTTCTCCGCAATCCTCAGCTTGTCCTCAACAAGAAAGGCAACATCCTCTGCCTGCGCCCCGTCCCTTAGAGTTGTATCATATAATTTAACATCTGACATATCACACCTTTACCTTTTCTCCTAATTCAAAGGCATCATGAAGAGCCCTTACTGCGAGCTCAGTATATTTAGCATCAATAACGCAGGATATCTTAATCTCTGATGTGCTTATCATCATGATATTTATGCCCTCCTTTGCAAGCGTTGCAAACATCTTCGCAGCAACGCCTGAGTGGGAGCGCATGCCAACGCCAACAATAGACACCTTGGCAATATCAGGATTCAGCAATACATCTGCGGCGCCTATCTCCTTTGTCATCTTCTTCATAATATCAACTGCCTTTTTTGCGTCTCCCTTTGGCACTGTAAATGATATATCTGTAAGCTCCCCTTGGCTGATATTCTGTATAATCATATCAACAATAATATTTGCATCTGATATTGCGCCAAATATCCTGCCGGCAATACCAGGCTTATCCGGAACGCCAATCAATGATATCTTTGACGCATTCTTGTCATAGGTGACTCCAGAGACCGCCTCTTGTTCCATATCCTTATCCTCCTTTGTAACTAATGTGCCGCTGTTATTGGTAAAGCTTGAAAGAACGCGCAGAGGGACATTGTATTTTGCAGCAAATTCCACAGAGCGGCTGTGCAAGACCTTTGCGCCAAGGCTTGCCATCTCAAGCATCTCTTCATAAGAAATCTTGTTTAGCTTTCTTGCATTTGGAACTATATTGGGGTCAGATGTATACACCCCGTCAACATCTGTATAGATATCGCACATGTCTGCCTTTAATGCTGCAGCAAGCGCAACAGCAGTTGTATCAGAGCCGCCTCTTCCGAGTGTTGTAACATCAGATTTTTCATCTATGCCCTGAAAGCCTGCTACAATCGGGATTGTCCCTTCCTCTAATGCCTCCTTTATCCGCTCTGCTGTGATTTTTTCTATCCGGGCCTTAGTATGCG
>ERZ1292623.4634-Hain-H51-01um-R1-4634-length-11204-cov-4_pt1 | contig 11204 bp, 21 predicted proteins | sample MGYA00564398_ERZ1292623 | MGnify/ENA primary metagenome ERZ1292623 (study PRJEB36523, sample SAMEA6512633) | groundwater metagenome | collected 2019-01-07 | study: AquaDiva: Metagenomics assemblies of 32 groundwater samples
TAAGATCATCCTGACGGATGATCAAAATGAAAAATTAAATATTAAAAATCAAAAATAATATGAAAAATTCAAAATTTAAAATTTTTAACTTTTCATTTTTAATTTTTAATTTGAGCGACGGAAGGAGCGATTATGGGACAGAAAGTTAATCCGCAAGTTTTAAGACTAGGGCCAATTTATAATTGGAGCAGTCGTTGGTTTGATGATAAAAAATATAAGGATGTTCTTTTGGAGGACTACAATCTGAGAAAGGCTCTTATGGCAAAGTTAGCAAATGCAGGGATCTCAGAAATCGAAATAGAAAGGTCTATTAATAGTCTAAAGTTAACAGTCAATGTGTCAAGGCCGGGTATGGTAATTGGCAGGGGCGGAAGCGGTTTGGAGGAGATAAAAGATTATTTATATAAATTTTTGAAGGTTAAAAAGAATGATAAGTCTGCACCAAAGATAGATATTAGAATAGAACCTGTTAAGGAGCCAAATTTGGATGCGTTTTTGGTTGCGAAAAATATTTCGGATCAATTGGTAAAACGTCTTCCCCACAGAAGAATTTTGGCACAAACAGTTGAGCGAGTTATGACAAATGGTGCAAAGGGAATTAGAATTGTTATTGCAGGAAGAGTTGGGGGAGCGGAAATCGGAAGAAGAGAAAAAGTACAAAAAGGTACGGTTCCATTGTCAACTATTAGGGAGCGAATAAATTTTGCCAGTGTTCCTGCTCTAACTAAAAAAGGTTATATTGGAGTAAAAGTTTGGATAAATAAAGGAGAGGGGAAGTAAATTTAAAATTCAAAATGCAAAAGTCAAAAGTACAAGTTAAAAGTAAAAAGTTTAGAACCAAATTTTTGAGTTTTGATTTTTTACTTTTGAGTTTGAGCGACCGAAAGGAGCGAACATGTTAGTTCCAAAAAGAGCAAAATACAGGAAACAACAAAAAGGGACAATAAGAGGTAAAGCTCATAAGGGAGTTAAGATTTCTTTTGGTGAATATGGTCTTTTATCGGAAGAAAAGGGACTTATTACTAGTCGTCAAATAGAAGCAGCCCGTCGTGCAATAACTCACTATACCCAAAGAGGAGGAAGACTTTGGATAAGAATTTTTCCTCACAAGCCAATTACAAAAAAACCTGCAGAAACCAGGATGGGCGGAGGCAAGGGAGATGTATTCGAGTTCGTAGCGCCTGTTAAGCAGGGGAGAATGCTTTTTGAAATGAGCGGAGTTACAAGAGACATTGCATTTGCAGCACTTAGGCTTGCGTCATACAAGTTAAATGTAAAAACAAGAATTGCCGTAAAATCTGAGTATAGTATTTAATACTGAGGAATTCGAAGTATGAAAACAAAAGATAAAAAAGAATTGCACTTAAAAAGTTTAGAAGAGCTTAATAAGGAGGTTTTGGATGCAAAAGATGCGCTTGTTGGTTTAAAGTTGGATAAAACTCAAAATAAACTTAAAAATACAAGCCAGCTTTCCATAAAAAGAAAAGAAATTGCGCAAATATTAACTATCATAAGAGGAAAGGAATTGTCTGAGTCTGCGACAAAGAAGGAATAATATGAAAAAAATATTTGAAGGAACTGTTGTTTCGGTTAAAATGCAAAGAACGGCAGTTGTTAGCGTTATTCGCAGATACTCTCATCCGTTGTACAAAAAGCTTATCAAAAGAGACAGCAAGATTAGCGCTGATATTTCAAATTTTTCCCCCATTGTTGGAGATAGGGTAAAAATTGTTGAGACAAAACCTCTATCAAAAACCAAACATTTTAAGATAATGGAGGTTATAAAAAGTGGTTCAGCATAGAACAATATTAAAAGTTGCGGATAACTGTGGAGCAAAATCTTTAATGGTTATCCATATTTTTGGCGGATCAAAAAGAAAATACGGCTATATCGGTGATGTACTAAATTGCGTTGTCAAAGGAGCAAGTTCAGTTGGGACAGTCAAAGACAGCCAAATTGTAAAAGTGGTTCTTGTTAGAACCAGAAAAGAAAAAAGAAGGACGGACGGATCTTACATTAGATTTTCCGATAATGCCGGAGTTGTAATAGACAATGCTCAGGATAAAAACCCAATAGGGACAAGAGTTTTTGGTCCTATTGCCCGGGAAGTAAAAGATAAAGGTTTTTCAAAAATTGCAAGCATGGCAATTGAAGTTATCTAAAAGACTATGAAATTAAAAAAAGCTGATCTTGTAAAAATAGTTTTGGGAAAAGATAAAGGTAGAAGTGCAAGGATAGAAAAAGTTTTTTCCAAACTTGGGAAGGTTTTAGTAACAGGCGTTAATCAGTATAAAAGACATCTTAAGGCGCGATCTCAAGGTCAACCTTCGGAAATAGTTACAATTACCAAACCCTTGCCCTTACAAAACGTTGCCCTTATTTGTCCGCATTGTAAATTGCAGACTCGGATTGGATTTAAGATAGAAAAAAATGATAAAATCAGAGTTTGCAGAAAGTGCGATAAGGAAATATAGCCAAGAGCTAACCCATGGATAATTTACAAGATAGGTTTAAAAAACAAATTGCAGGAGTATTACAAAAAGAATTGGGTCTTAAGAATTCTATGTCTGTACCCATCCTTTCAAAAATAGTGGTCAATATGGGAGTAAAAGATGCAATACTGGATAAAAAGAATTTAGAGAAGGCAACTGCAATTTTGAGCCAAGTTACCGGGCAAAAGCCTAAATGGACGACTGGCAAAAAATCCATATCTTCTTTTAAATTGAGAGAAGGAGATAAAATAGGTCTTGTTGTAACCCTTCGGGGTAAAAAAATGTATGACTTTTTTGAAAGATTGATCAGTATTGTAATGCCTAGATTTAGAGATTTTCATGGTGTTGGAAAAGTAAGTTTTGATGGAAACGGTAACTATACATTAGGTTTTGTTGAAAGTACGGTTTTTCCAGAGATAGATCCTGGAAAAATTGATAAAATACAAGGATTTGAAGTAACGATTGTTACAACTGCTAAGGATGATAAAAAGGGATTTGCGCTTCTCAAGGCTTTGGGAATGCCGTTCGAAAAATCAAATATCAAAAATTAAATATAAAATATTATGGCTAAGAAATCTAATATTATTAAAGCGCACAGTAAGCCGAAGTTTAAAGTAAGGCATAAAAATACTTGTAATATTTGTGGCAGAAATAGGGCTTATATGAGACGTTTTGGTTTATGCAGATTATGTTTTAGAGAACTTGCTTTAAAAGGGCAGTTGCCCGGAGTAGTTAAGTCAAGTTGGTAGCCCTTCGGCTACGCTCAGGGTAAATATTATGAATTATAGAGTTTCGGATTTAATAATAAGAATTAAAAATGCAACGAGAGCTAAAAGAAAAGAAGTTGTCTTGGATGATTTGAAGATTAATAAGGCAATTTGTAAAGTTTTGGTAAGTGAAGGATTTTTGGAAGGCTTTAAAAGTGAATCAAGGGATGATAAAAAAGTTTTAGTTGTTGAAATAAAATATGAAAAAAGAAATCCTGTTTTGACAGACGTCTTGGTAGTTTCTAAGCCTTCTTTACGTAAATATGCTACGGCTTCGGATATTCCTGGAATTCAAAGGAGAGGACGCCATACGATAATACTTTCGACTAACAAGGGAATTATGACAGGTCGGGAAGCGATGAGGCAAAATTTGGGAGGAGAGGTCCTATTTAGGATTTGGTAGTTAAAAGTCAATTTTGAATTTTTAATTTTAAATTTTGAATTTGAGCGACTGAAAGTAGCGAATATATGTCTAAACTTGCAAAAATTCCGGTTAATATAAAAGATAACGTTAATGTTTCTTTTGAAAATGATACTATTAAAGTTAGTGGACCTAAGGGGAACCTTTCTTTTAGGATTCCTAAAGGAGTCGATGTAAAAGAAGAAGATGGGCGTTTGACAGTTTCTTTAAAGGATAGGAATAACCAAGAGATAAGACCATCTTTGGGATTAACAAGAGCAATGATTTCCAATATGGTTACTGGCGTAACCATAGGCTTTGAAAAGCAACTTGAGCTTTCCGGAGTAGGTTACAGAGCCCAAGTGGTAGGATCTGATCTTAATATTTCCGTTGGCTTTTCCCATCCTGTTAAGATTACGGCCGACGAGGGATTAACTTTTGCGGTTGATGAGAATATCATAACAGTAACTGGCGCTAATAAAGATATGGTTGGAAATATGGCAGCTAGAATAAGAGCCATAAGACCACCAGAGCCATACAAAGGAAAAGGGATAAAGTACAAAGATGAAAGAATAAGAAGAAAAGTTGGAAAAGCTGCAAAAGCATTGGGGACAAAATAAATTAAAAATTAAAAATGAAAAATCAAAAATTAAGACGACAAATTAGGGTAAGGTCGAAGATTAGGGGGACTGAAAAAAGGCCAAGGCTTTCTGTTTTTCGATCTAATCGTTTTGTCTATGCTCAATTGATAAACGATGAAATAGGAAAAACAATTGTTGGGGTTTCCGAGAAACATCTAAAGCAAAACTTGCTATCTGGGAAAAGAGAAAGAGCAAAAGGTGTCGGAATTTTATTGGCAAAAAAAGCAATTGATAAAAAAATTAAAAAAGTTGTATTTGATCGAGGAAGATATTCATATCATGGGAGAATAAGTGCAATTGCTAAGGGAGCAAGAGAAGGAGGGCTGGAATTCTAATGAATGACGTAAGAAGCTATAAAGATAAGCCCACAGATGGATTTGAAGAAAAAATTGTTCAGGTTAATAGAGTTTCCAAGAAAACAAAAGGCGGTAACAAGATTGGATTTTCAGTCTTAACAGTTGTTGGGAATAAAAAAGGAAAAGTAGGGGTGGGGCTTGGAAAAGGTCCGGAAATATCTTCTGCCATTAAAAAAGGAGTTTTACTTGGAAAAAAACATGTTATAGATGTGCCGATTATTAACGGTACTATTCCTTTCGAATTTACTATAAAATTAGGAGCAGCAAGAGTAATGTTAAAACCTGCACCACGCGGCTCAGGAGTTATAGCAGGAGGGGCAGTTAGAAGTGTTGTTGCTCTAGCGGGAATAGAAAATATTTCATCAAAGGTAATGGGTACTAAAAATCAGGCAAGTAATGTTTATGCAACAATAGAAGCCTTAAGAAGACTTACAGAAAGATATGATAGATTGAAGAATAGAAAAAGAAATTGACCTAATTAACCTAATTGCTCTAATTTCTAAGTTGGGACTTGATTAGATCAATTAGAAATTAGAATAATTAGAAATTTGACATTATGAAGCTTTCATCTTTAACAAAAATTACAAAAACACGGAAAAAAAGGCTAGGGCAGGGTCATGGGTCGGGGCGAGGAAAAACAGCAGGACGCGGAACAAAAGGACAAAAAGCAAAAGGAAAAATTCCTTTATCTTTTGAAGGAGGAGCACTAACCCTTATCAAGAGATTACCTTTCATGAGAGGAAAAGGAAAAAATAAGGCTTTCAAAAAGGGGCCGATTATTGTAAATGTAAAAGTTTTAAATTTATTAAAAAAAGGTACAATAGTAGATGTAAAATCACTTATTGAAAGTCAAATTGTAGATGCTGATTATGCCAAAAAACATGGAGTGAAAATTTTGGGAGATGGTGATCTTAGTGTTTCTTTAATAGTGAAATTACCTGTATCAAAAGGTGCCCTAAAAAAGATTTTGAAAGCAGGTGGAAAAGTAGAGGCGTAAATTTTCCTTTATGAACAATATTTTTGGAATTTTTAGTAAAAGCATAAGAGCTCCAGATGTAAGGAGAAAACTTTTATTTACAGCAGCTATTTTTATAGTATTTAGAATTTTTGCTCATATACCGGTTGCAGGTGTAAATTTAGGTGCATTAAAATCTCTTTTTGCGCAAAATCAATTCTTGGGACTTTTGGATATTTTTTCCGGAGGAACACTTGCTAATTTCTCTGTGATGGCATTAGGACTTAATCCTTATATTAACGCTTCTATTATTTTGCAACTTTTAACACTTGTTTTTCCTAAACTTGAGGCTCTTTCCAAAGAAGGAGAGCAAGGCAGGCAGAAAATAAACCAATATACAAGAATGCTGACTGTTCCTTTGGCAATTTTACAGTCAATCGGAATGTATGCACTCCTGCGCAGCCAAGGAATTATTGCTACTTTAAGTCCGATTCATATTGTTTCTTTTGTTGCAACAATGACTGCGGGCACGATGTTACTCGTGTGGTTGGGAGAATTAATTTCGGAAAGAGGAGTAGGAAACGGAATTTCTCTTCTTATATTTGCAGGAATTGTTGGAAGAATTCCTGTTATTTTCGGGCAAACTATTTCAACAGCAAATGCTAATAACTTTTTTAATTTAATAATTTTTCTTGTGATGGGACTTTTGGTAATAGCTTCAATAATTGTCATAAATGAAGGAACAAGAAGAATAACAGTTTATTACGCAAAAAGAGTTAGGGGAAATAAAATGTATGGAGGTCAGTCAACTCATTTGCCGCTTCGGGTCAATCAGGCCGGTGTAATTCCAATAATTTTTGCAGTTTCTTTGGTTCTTCTCCCATCGATAGTTGCAAATTACTTAACTGCTTCGCCCAACAAATTTTTAAGTAATATAGCAGCCTCGGTTACCTCGTTGTTTAGCCCGGAAGGCGCATTTTATAATTCTTTCTATTTCCTTTTGGTTGTAGGATTTACATATTTTTATACGGCAGTAATTTTTAATCCAAAAAAAATTGCAGGAGAAATACAGAAATATGGAGGTTTTATACCAGGCATCAGGCCGGGAACTCCGACAGCTGGTTATTTAAATTATATTTTAACCCGAATAACATTGGCCGGAGCAATTTTTTTAGGAATTATTGCAATTTTTCCAACTGTTGCCCGTGCTTTTACAAATGTTCAGACACTTCTTTTGGGAGGAACAGGAATTTTAATAGTTGTTTCGGTAGTCTTGGAAACCATTAAAACAATTGAAGCACAGTTGGTCATGAGAAATTACGAAGGATTTAGTAAAAAATGAAAATTATACTAATTGGAATACAAGGAGCGGGAAAATCAACACAGGGAAATCTTTTGTCTGAAAAACTCAACGTTCCCTATCTTTCAACAGGACACATTTTTAGAGAAATGGCTAAGGAAAAAACACCGCTTGGCAGATATATTAAAGAGATAATGAATGCTGGATATTTAATTCCTGATGATAAAACAGTTGAAATAGTTACAGAGTACCTTAAAAAACCGGAATACAGAAATGGCTATATCCTCGATGGTTTTCCAAGAACTTTAGAGCAGGTAAAAATGTTTAAAAATGGAGTTGACAAAGTTGTTTATCTTGATGTTTCAGATAAAGAAGCATTATGGAGGCTTTCTTATAGAAATAGTGTTGGAAGAGAAGATGAAACCCTAGCTGCGATTAGAAAAAGAATTGAGCTTTTTCATAAGTTAACAGAGCCGGTTTTGGATTTCTACAGACAAAATGGAACACTTATTGAGGTAGACGGCGAAAGATCCATTGAAGAAATACACAAAGATATAATGCAGAAAATAAAAAGCTAGCGTGTTAAAAAATAAACCTCTTATTATTGGAATCACAGGCGCATTTGGAAGCGGGAAATCAACAGCAAGTAGTTTTTTTGAAAACAAAGGCTTTACAAAGATCATTCTGTCATTATTGCTTGAGGAGGAAGCAAGAAAAAGAGGGGTCCAGAAAATTACAAGAAAAATTCTTCAAGACATTGGAAATGAGTGGAGAAGAAAATATGGCAAGGGAATACTTGCAAAAAAAGCGATTTACTTTCTCCAAAAAAGCAATATAAATAAAGCAGTTATTGACGGTATTAGAAATGTAGGAGAGGTAGACGAATTTAGAGAACAGAAGCACTTTTCTCTTTTGGCAGTTATTGCAGATAGGCAAATTAGATTTGAAAGATTGAAGAAATTAAAAAGAAGAGAAAGTTTAACAGAATCTTTATTTAATAGATTAGATAGAAGAGATTTAGGTTTGGGTCAAAAGGAAACAGGTCTGCAGGTTGCAAAATGTATAGCATTGTCAGATGTATTTATCGATAATAATAGTAGCATTAGCGATTTTAGAGACAAACTGAATAATTTTTTAAAAAAGCTTTAGATAAATAATATTTTTACTTTTAATTAAATTTAGGTTATAGTTTCCATTATGTTGGAAGCGGAAAAAAGAATAGAGGTATCGAGCATAATGATTGTTGTTTTTATTGGACCGCCATATGCGGGAAAAGATACTCAAGGAAAACTTTTGAGTCAAAGATTTGGCAACATGCCAATCTTTAGTATGGGGGCTTTGATTCGTGAAGCAAGAGAAAACGGAAACGCAACTTTTATAAAAGCTTATGAAGCATATAGCTTGAAAGGACTTCATGTTCCAACAGATATGAAATTTCCTCTTTTGAAAAAAAAGATGGATCAGGCAAAAGAAGGATTCATATTAGATAACTTTCCGGCAACAGCAGATGATCTTGAAGCTCTTAATAGATATCTATCAAATACAAGTAAAGAAATCGACAGGGTAATATATTTATATATATCTGAACAAGAAATGATAAGAAGATTAAAGGATGCTTTCCGTGGAAGAAAAGATGATGACTCGGAAATTGTAGCTAAAAGAAAAAAAATCCAAGATCAAGATAGGATTCCGGTTTTAGAATATTATAAAACTCAAAATCTACTTTCTCAAATAAATGGTGAAGGAGACGTAGATAAAATTCATAAAGAAATTTTAGGAGAGCTTAAAAAGAAAATTTAATATGATCAATTTAAAAACCCCAGAGGAAATTGAAATAATGCGGATAGGCGGAAAAATATTGGGAGAAGTTCTGGAAGAAGTAATAAAAAACGTGAAAGTTGGAGTTTCAGAGCTAGAACTTGATAAATTGGCAGAAAAATTAATTTTGGAAAAAGGAGGAGAACCGGGATTTAAAAAAGTAGACGGATATAAGCATGCAATTTGCATTTCTACAAACGATGTTGTAGTCCATGGAATCCCAACAGATTACAAATTAAGAGAGGGAGATGTGGCTGGAATAGATTGCGGTGTATATTACAAGGGGTTTCATACGGATGCCGCACAAACGGTAAGGATTAAGGATAAAGGATTAATGATTAAGGAAGACGAGGTAGATAGATTTTTGGCAACTGGGGAGAGGGCGATGTGGGAAGGAATAAAAGCTGCGAAGCTAGGCAATAGAATTGGAGATATTTCAAAGGCAATCCAGGATATTGTAGAAGGTCAGGGATACTCTGTAGTAAGAAGTCTTATTGGTCACGGAGTTGGCAAAAAACTTCATGAGGAACCGGAAGTGCCTGGTTTTTTACAGGGGCAGATTGATAAAACTCCCAAACTTTGCGAGGGAATGACAGTTGCTATTGAGGTTATTTATAACATGGGGAAAAGCGACGTCATCTATTCGAATTCTGATGGATGGACTATAAAAAGCAAAGACCACAGCTTGTCAGGTCTTTTTGAAAGAACAATAGCAATAACAGACAAAGGCACGATTGTTTTAACTAAATAACTCTAACATTGCAGTTTTGAAGTTAGTTTGCTATAATGACAAGGTTAATTTCTAATTTCTAATTCCTAATTTCTAAAATATTTAGGTCAATTAGGTCAATTAGTACTTAGGAATTTTTTTATATGGCACACCAGGGATCTTTTGAAATAGAGGGAGTTGTTAAAGAATCCTTACCAAATACTCTTTTTAGAGTAGAATTAACAAACGCAGCTTTAATTATTTGTCATTTATCAGGCAAGATGAGAATGAATTTTATTAAGATCTTGCCCGGAGATAAAGTAAGAGTCGAAATGACTCCTTATGATAAGGCAAAAGGAAGAATAGTGTATCGATACAAATAAGAAGCGTTTGTCATTCTGAACGAAGTGAAGAATCTAGATCCTTCGTTTCACTCAGGATGACATTTGGAATAATATTATGAAGGTTCAATCAAGTGTTAAAAAAAGATGTGCTAAATGTAAAATCATAAGGCGAAGAGGTGTTGTGAGAGTTGTTTGCGAAACTCCAAAACACAAACAAAGACAAGGGTAATCAGCTATTGGTCATTAGTCTTTAGTCGTTGGCTAAAGACCAAAGACCAGAGACAAAGGACTAATTTATGAGGATTGCAGGGTATAATTTACAAGACGGGAAAAGAGTTGATATTGCGCTAACCTACATTTATGGAATTGGGCGAAGAAATGTGGTAGATATTCTCAAGAGAGCAGAAGTTGATAGCGCCAAAAGAGTTAAATCTTTGTCCGAAGATGAACAGAGAAGAATTCAAAAAGCATTGGAGGGGTATAAATTGGAAGGAGATCTAAGAGCAGAGGTAAGCTCGGACATAAAAAGATTAAAGGAGATATCATCTTATAGGGGGGAACGTCATAGCAAGAGTCTTCCTGTTAGAGGTCAGCGTACACGATCTAATGCTAGGACAAAAAGAGGAAAAAGAGTCACAATCGGAGCAATTAAGAAAGAAGAAGCTGTAAAGACCGCGTCAGACGCGGTAAAGACAGAGACCAAAAAGGAGACTAAGTAATTCATATGGCAGACGAAAAACAAAATTTACGAAAAAAAACTCAGGTTGCAATTTCGGGAAACGGCCGTGCATATATAACTTCTACATTCAACAATACGTTAATAACAATAACCAACGATAAAGGAGATCCCATTGGGTGGAGTAGTGCTGGAGCTGCAGGTTTTAAAGGTACAAGAAAATCAACGCCATTTGCAGCAACTAGCGCAATGGAGATGGTTGTCAAAAAAGCTGTTGAAAAAGGTATAAAAATAGTTGAGGTATATGTTAAGGGTCCGGGAGCAGGCAGGGACTCAGCTCTTCGAGCTATTAAAAGCGGTGGATTGTCGATTTCCTTAATTTCAGATATAACGCCGATTCCACATAATGGGCCAAGAGCTAAGAAGAAGAGGAGAATCTAGTTAGCTATTGGTCATTAGTCTTTAGTCCTTGGCTAAAGACAAAAGACCAGAGACAAAGGACTAAATATGGCTAGATATACAGGACCAAAGCATAAAATAGCAAGAAGAGAAGGCGCGAATATTCTTGAAAAAGAATCTGCAAGTTTGCAGAGGCGTTTGAATGTTCCTCCCGGAGGAGTTCATGGAAGGAAGATGAAAAAAAGACTTTCCGAATATGGACAGCAATTGCGAGAAAAACAGAAGGCAAAAGCAATATATGGACTTTTGGAAAAACAGTTTGCTAATTTAGTTAAAATGGTTCGTC
>ERZ1292623.1411-Hain-H51-01um-R1-1411-length-23247-cov-42_pt3 | contig 11202 bp, 11 predicted proteins | sample MGYA00564398_ERZ1292623 | MGnify/ENA primary metagenome ERZ1292623 (study PRJEB36523, sample SAMEA6512633) | groundwater metagenome | collected 2019-01-07 | study: AquaDiva: Metagenomics assemblies of 32 groundwater samples
AGCGGCAAGATCCGCCGCGCCGCGAGCCGCGAGCGCTACGAGCGCGGCGACATCGGGCAGCCGCCGAAATACGTGTGGTGGCAACTCGCGCGGCTTGCTTGGTCGGCGCTCCGGCCCGGGTTCCACCGGCTGCGGCACGCCGCCGCCGACATGCTGTACGCGCTCTACACCTGGCTGCTGTTCTGGCTGCTGGCGCCGCTGGTGTGGACGACGGTCGCGCTGGTGCCGATCCCGGCCTGGAATCGGCGGCTGATTGGCGCGGCGGCGCGGCTGTTGATCAAGCTCTCCGGCACGCCATTGGTGGTGCGCGGGCGCGAGCACCTGCCGCGCGGCGCGCACGCCGGCGCATGCATCATCGTGGCCAACCATGCCAGCTACCTTGACGGCATCGTTCTGAGCGCGATCCTGCCGGGGGCCTACAGCTACGTCGCCAAGCGCGAGCTGGCCGGCCCGTTCATCGCGCGCCGCTTCCTCACGCGCATCGGCGCCGAGTTCGTAGAACGCTTCGAGCGGCAGCGCAGCGTGGCGGACGCGCGCGAGTTGGCGCAGGCGGCGCGCGCCGGGAGCACGCTGGTGTTCTTTGCGGAAGGCCGGTTCGAGCGCGCGCCGGGGCTGGCGCCGTTCCATCTGGGCGCCTTCATTGCCGCCACCGAGGCAAAGCTGCCGGTGGTGCCGATCGCGCTGCGCGGTACGCGCTCGATCCTGCGCGCGAATCAGTGGTTCCCGCGCCGCGGCCGGATCGTCGTGACCGTGGGGACGCCGATCCGCCCGTCGGGCACGGGCTTCGAGGCGGCGCTCAGGCTGCGCGACGCGGCGCGCGCGCAGATCCTCGCGCACTGCGGCGAGCCGGATCTCGCCGCCGCACCGGTGACATCCGAAATATCAGGGAACCTCTAACCCTCCGGGAGCAGGGGCCCGATCCCGTGTCGCGGCAGCTACCGGTTCAGATTCGGCGATGGAATCCGCTGGTCTTACTGCGGCTGAAGGTAACGGCCGGCGCTGTTGAGCGGCAGGCCCTGAAAGCAGAGCCGGTAAAGCGCCGTGCCCAGCATACCGCCGCCGGGTTTACGCTCCTCGCGGAGTCGATCGAACTCGTCGAACGCTATCTCCACGTCCTTCCCCCGATACCGGCCGCGGCAAACCTCCTGCACCGGGTTGTCGCCGGCATCGAAGCTGCGGAAGGCCGTCAACCCATCGTCCGGGTAGGCATACAGGCTGACGGTCGCCGACCAGGGCGCGTTACGCGCGTCTGGCAGATACCAGGCCGAATAATCGCGAACCACGCGTCCCCGGCGATCATGGATGAACACCTCGATGGAGTGTAGCTGCGTCGCTGCCTGGCTCACCCACTGCAGGCGACCGATCACCCGGCCGTTGCGGCTGTCGGTGTAGACCTCTTCGCGGAAATATTCGGGATGACGGGCGTAACCGCCGACGCGGCGTGTAACCCGCACCGCGCGGCCGTCGATCAGCCGCCGGTGCAGCGCGTGCACGTCGTCCATGAATTGCCGCCAGCGCCGGACCTGCTCGTCGACCGGTCCGGTGGGCGTCGGCTCGGCGGCCGGCACGGACATGGCCAGGCAAAGACCCGCGGCGATTGTCATTACTTTTATCATCAGATATCTTTCGCCGGCATCGCACCGGGGACTCGTTTTGACAAGACGGGGCTCTCCTGTGAGATATTCCCGCTGCCCGTTTCGCCGGATGGGCTATACTGGAATTTCCGGGCCCGCCTGACAACCGGCCGGTCTACCCGTCCAATCCGCCTTTCCTGACAGGAATCTCAACATGATGAATCGCGCCCGTCTGTTCAGCCTCGGCCTGCTCCTGCTGCTGGCCCCGCTGCTCCCGGCCCAGGCCGGAAAAATCACGACCGTCTCCATCGGCAACGCCCAGATCCGCTTGCAGGCCCCGGACGGATTTACCGAGGTCGGCCAGGACTCCGCCGAGATCATGACCCGCTTTACCACCTTCACCCCGCCAAGCAACAAGCTGCTGGCGGTCTACGTCACCGATGCCGACGCCCGGCGTCTGCGCGCCGGCCAGCAAATGGAGCTGAATACCTACATGATGGTGCAGACCCATCGCCAATCGCTGAGCACCGACATGTCGCCGGCGGAGTTCAACAATTTACGCGACATCATCCGCGGCCAGCAGAAGGAATTGCTCGAACGGGGGAGAACCCAGGCTAACGAGCTGCTGAAAGAGCGGCGCTCGCAGATCTCCAGCCAGGCCGGCAGCGATCTCAACCTGACGGTAGAGGATATGGCGCTCAAGGGTGTATTCGTCGACAACGAACGCATCATCAGCCTCGCCGCCGTCAACCGCTACAACGTCCAGTCGGAAGGCCGTCCGGTCAGCTTCGAAGTGGCCGGGGCCAGCAGCGTCATTCACGTCAGGAACAAGTCGCTGTTTGTCTACGTCTTCGAAAAATACGAAACCAATCGCAACCTGGAGAACGTCCGCACCCTCTCCACGGTCTGGGGCCGACAGATCCTGCGCGACAACGGCGCGCGCTGACGATTCGTCGTCAGTGGCGGTGGGCGCCGGCGGAAGCCGGGGCGTGAGTGGCCGCGGAATGCCAGGGCAACCACGCCGGCTGCCATAACATCAGCAGGCCGGCCAGCACGATCAGCACACCGGCGGCGCGGCGCCATGACGATTGCCGTGAGCTCCGGGCCATCCGCCGGCTGGCCAGGCCGGCCAGCAACAATGCCGGCACCGTGCCAAGGCCGAAGGCCAGCATGCGGGTCGCGCCCGTCACCACCCCGCCGGAACTCAAACTGAGACTGAGCACGGCATAGACCATCCCGCACGGCAACCAACCCCAGATCAGGCCCGCCATATAGGCATGTCCACCATTCCGAATGGGCAGATAGCGGCGACCCATCGGCTCCAGGCGTCTCCACAGGATACTCCCCGCGCGCTCGAGAAAACCCAGCACGGTCGTGATCCCGGCGAGATACAGGCCGAGCAGAATCAGGAACAGTGCCGAGATCAGACTCGCAACTTGCGCGGCCACCGCCGGCTCGACCAGCGGCGTCGCCACGGCACCCAGCAGGCCGGCCAATCCGCCGGCCAGGGCGTAGCTGGTAAGACGCCCGCCGTGATAGGCCAGCGGAAACAGCAGACCCTCGCGCACGGTCCCGCGGTCGTGGGGTAGCGATAAAGCGCCGACAATCCCGCCGCACATGGCCAGACAGTGGCCGGAACCGAACACACCGATCAGAAAAGCGGCGAGCAGCGGCAACAGCTCCGCCATCATGCGCCCCCGGCGGTGAGCCTGGCCGACGACGCCTTGGGCCGGCGCAGCTCGCCGAGCAGTCGCCACTCCGGCGCGGAGAGTTCCAGATACCAGCGGCCCGGGGGCAGCGACGACAGGCTGCCGCGATAACCCTGCGCCGACCGAACCAGAATGATGTGCTGGTCATGACCGGCACGCGTGGCGTGCAGCACCTTGAGCTCCAGGGTGGCGGGCCAGCCGTGCGGCGGACGGCCTTCCACGCTCAGCAACAACCGGTCGTTCGCTGCCAGGCGCAGATCGGCGCGCAGCCGGTGGTGGGCGGCCAGGGCATCGCGCGCCAGCTCGCGGTTGATCAGCTTGCCGCGGCGATAGTAGTCGTCCACCACCAGGCCGTCGTCGGAACGAATCGCCAGCGTCAACAGGGTGATGCCACCGATTACCGACAGCAGCGGGAACGTCACCAGCAGCCACACGAACGGCTCACGGTACCAGCGCGTCGTCGTTGATGGCGAGATCATTGTACCGGCGCCAGAAAACGCGCGTTCTCGGTGGCGCGCAGACCGGTGTTATCGACGGCTTCCAGCACAAAGATCACGGTCGAGACGCGCTGCCGAAGTTGCGCGCGCTCGGCGCGCAGCACCACCGGCAGCTCGATGACCTCGCCGGAGGCGATGGTCAGTTCGCGCGTGTCGCTCTGAAGTTCCAGCCCGTCGATACCGCTGGCGCTGATGCGCAAACGGTGGGCACGGGTGTCCATGTTCAGGAGCTTGAGCGTGTACACGTTTTCGATGCGTCCACCGGGCGCCTCGCGGAACAGCGCCTGCCGGTCGCGCAACACGTCGATCTCCAGCGGCGTGCGCAAAAACACCGCCACCACCAGGGCGATGGAGATGCCGGCGAGGATGGCGCTGTAGACGATGATCCGTGGGCGCCACAGACGCGGCGGCTTTCCCGCTTCCAGTTCGTCCTGGGTGGTATAACGGATCAGGCCGCGCGGATATCTCATTTTATCCATCACGGTGTCGCACACATCGATGCAGGCGCCGCAGGAAATACACTGATACTGTAGGCCGTCGCGGATGTCGATGCCGGTCGGGCAGACCTGCACGCACAGGGTGCAGTCGATGCAATCGCCGAGGCCCTGGGCCCGCGGGGCTTCTCCCTTGCGGCGCGACCCACGCGGCTCGCCGCGTTGCGGATCGTAGGAAATGATTAACGTATTGCGATCGAACATGGCGCTCTGGAAGCGCGCATACGGGCACATGTAGATACACACCTGCTCGCGCAGCCAGCCGGCGTTGCCGTAGGTGGCGAAACCGTAAAACAGCACCCAGAAGCTTTCCCAGGGACCGAGCGCCAGCGTTACGACCTCCTGGCTCAGTTCGCGGATCGGCGTGAAGTAACCGACGAAGGTAAAACCGGTCCACAGCGAAAACAGGATCCAGATCGCGTGCTTGGCGGAGCGTTTGGCGATCTTCTCGCCGGTCCAGCCGCGGTCGGCCAGCTTGATTTGCTGCGGCCGGTCGCCCTCGATCTTGCGCTCGATCCACAGGAACACCTCGGTCCACACGGTCTGCGGACAGGCGTACCCACACCACAGCCGGCCGGCGACGGCGGTGAACAGGAACAGGGACAACGCCGAGATGATCAGGATGGCGGTGAGATAGAACAGATCCTGCGGCCAGAAGGTCCAGAAAAAAAGATTGAACTTGCGCCCGGGCAGGTCGATCAGGAACGCCTGCCGGCCTTCACCCCAGTCGATCCACGGCAGTCCGTAATAAAGGCCGAGCGTGGCGAATACCATGATCACCCGCCAGCGCGCGAAGAAACCGTGTACCTCGCGGGGGTAGACCTTCTGGCGTTTGGCGTACAGCGCTTCCTGGGTGGCATCGGCCTCGGCCAGCGGGACGATGCGCACGGGAAAGGAGCGTTTGGCGGGTTGCGCCTCCGCGGTGGCACGGCGCCCGCGCGCGGCGCGCACCGCCTCCTCCTGGGCATCGAGGAGAGAGGGAATTTTTTCTGGTTGTTGGTGTGAGTTGTCAGCGCCTCCCGGATCGCCCCTGGATGGCGTCACGGTCGGCGCTTCTCCCGCAGTTCAGGGCGGGACAGGCCATAGATATAGGATGCCAGCAGGTGACTCTTGGCCTCGCCGAGGAACTCGCCCCAGGCCGGCATCTCGTTGCCACGCCCCTTGGCGATGCTCTCCATGATGTCCTTTTGCGAACCGCCGTACAGCCAGACGTTGTCGGCCAGATTGGGCGCGCCGAGCTGCGGGTTGCCGCGGCCATCCTTGCCGTGACAGGCGATGCAGAGCTGCTGGAACCTGACGCGTCCGGCCACGGCCGCGTTCTCGTCGTGGCGCTTGCCGGACAGGGACAACACATACTCGGTGACGTTGAACAGGCCCTCCTGTCCGAGCACCGCTTCCCAGGTCGGCATGGAACCGGCACGGCCGCGGCCCTTCATGATCGATTCCTTGATCTGGGCCGGATCGCCGCCGAACAGCCAGTCGCGATCGCGCAGGTTCGGGTAGCCCTTGCCGCCGCGCGCATCGGCGCCGTGGCAGCCGGTGCAGTAGGTGATGTACAGGCGCTCGCCGGTGCGCCTGGCCTCCGGGTCGCGGGCCAGGTCTTCGATTCTGAGACGCAGATACTTCTCATAGAGCGGATCGAAACGGTCGCGGGCGCGCTTGATCTCGGTGTCGTACTGACCGGTCGAGGTCCAGCCGAGGGCGCCGGCAAAAGTACCGAGGCCCGGATAGAGCACGAGATAGACGATGGCGAAGATCAGCGTGAGGTAGAACAGGTTCAGCCACCAGCGCGGCAGCGGGTTGCTGAGTTCCTCGAGGTCCCCGTCCCAGACGTGGCCGGTGGGCTTGGCCGCGCCCTCCTCCGGGCCCTTGCCGGGCGTGGTCATCCAGCGGTTCAGCCAGAACAGCGCAATGATGCCCACCACCGTCGGCACGATGATGAACCAGCTCCAGAAGTTGCTCATGAAATCAGCCATGGCGAGATTCTCCCCGAGTGAATGAAGCCGCGCGCAGCGCGCTCGGCTCGCCTCCGGGTGAACTGGCGTGCGCGCCAGCGCGCTCGGCTCGCCCCCCTCTCCCCTCGGGAGAGGGGATGGGGGTGAGGGGCGGGAGCGAATCCATGTCGTCGTTCAGTGGTTCGCGTTCGGCGCGCTCGAAACTCGCGTGGCGTCGGCTGCTCCACGCCCAGCGCACGATGCCGAAAAAGATCGCGATCAGAATGATCGTCCAGACAGTATGAATCAGGCCGAAGTCCATGGGCTTATCTCCGCACCTTGACCGCCGTGCCGAGCCCTTGCAGATAGACGATCATGGCGTCCATCTCGGTCTTGCCCTCGAACGCCTTGGGGGCATCGGCGATCTCCTGGTCGGAATAGGGATGACCGAGGGTGCGCAACACCCGCATCTTTCTCTGGATCAGCGCCGGATCGAGCTTGTTCTCGGCCAGCCAGGGGTAGCCCGGCATGATCGATTCCGGCACCACGTCGCGCGGGTTGAGCAGGTGCGCGCGATGCCAATCGTCCGAGTAGCGGCCACCGACACGATGCAGGTCCGGGCCGGTGCGCTTGCTGCCCCACTGGAACGGCCGGTCATAGACAAATTCACCGGCCAGCGAGTAATGGCCATAGCGTTCAGTCTCGGCGCGGAACGGGCGGATCATCTGCGAATGACAGGTGTAGCAACCCTCGCGAACGTAGATGTCGCGTCCCTCCAGCGCCAGCGCGGAATAGGGCTTCAGCCCCTGCACCGGCTGGGTGGTGGAATGCTGAAAGAACAACGGCACAATCTGCACCAGACCGCCGACGCTGACCACCAGCAGCACCAGCACCACCAGCAGGAAGACGCTCTTTTCGACTTTTTCGTGTCCGGTCTTGGCCATGTCGTGGTCCTCAGTACGCCGCGGCCGGGATCGGCGCCGGGGCGGGTTTGCGCCCGGCGATGGTCCGCCACAGGTTGTAGGCCATGATGAACATCCCGGACAGGAACAACAGGCCGCCGAGCATGCGCACAATGTAGAACGGGTGCATGGCCTGCACGCTTTCCACGAACGAATAGGTGAGCGTGCCGTCGGCGTTGACCGCGCGCCACATCAGGCCCTGCATGACGCCGGCGATCCACATGGCGGTGATGTACAGCACGATGCCGATGGTGGCGATCCAGAAGTGAGTCTCAACCAGGGCGTGGCTGTGGATCTTGGTGCCGTACAGGCGCGGGAGCAGGAAGTAGATGGCGCCGATCGATACCATGCCCACCCAGCCGAGCGCGCCGCTGTGCACGTGGCCGATCGTCCAGTCGGTGTAGTGCGAGAGCGCGTTCACCGTCTTGATCGACATCATCGGGCCTTCAAAGGTGGACATGCCGTAGAACGACACCGACACGATCAGAAACTTGAGGATCGGATCGGTGCGCAACTTCTGCCACGCGCCCGACAGCGTCATGATGCCGTTGATCATGCCACCCCAGCTCGGCGCCAGCAGGATCAGCGAGAACACCATGCCGAGCGACTGGGTCCAGTCGGGCAGCGCCGTGTAATGCAGGTGGTGCGGACCGGCCCAGATGTAGGTGAAGATCAGCGCCCAGAAGTGCACCACCGACAGGCGATACGAGTACACCGGCCGCTCCGCCTGCTTGGGGATGAAGTAGTACATGATGCCGAGGAAGCCGGCGGTCAGGAAGAAACCGACGGCGTTGTGGCCGTACCACCACTGCACCATGGCGTCCTGCACGCCGGCGTAGATCGAGTAGGACTTGGTCATGGAGACCGGCAGCGCCAGACTGTTGAAGACGTGCAGCAGGGCAACGGTCAAGATGAAGGCGCCGAAGAACCAGTTGGCGACATAGATATGGGCCACCTTGCGCTTGACCAGGGTTCCGAAGAACACGATCGCGTAGGACACCCAGACCACGGTAATGGCGATGTCGAGCGGCCATTCGAGCTCGGCGTACTCCTTCGAGCTGGTGATGCCGAGCGGCAGGGTAATGGCGGCCGCGACGATAACCGCCTGCCAGCCCCAGAAGGTGAACTTCGCCAGCCCGGGGGCAAACAGCGCCGTGTGGCAGGTGCGCTGCACGACATAGTATGAAGTGGCGAACAGCGCACAGCCGCCGAAGGCGAAGATCACGGCGTTGGTGTGCAGCGGCCGCAGGCGGCCGTAGGTCAGCCAGGGGATATCGAAATTGAGCTGGGGCCAGGCGAGCTGGGCGGCGATGACCACGCCGACCAGCATGCCGACGATGCCCCAGACCACGGTCATGATGGAAAACTGCCGCACGACCCCGAACTGGTAGGTGGAAGCTTCGCTCATGTTCTGCCCTGTCCTGTGACTTGAAGTTCTTGTTTTCTGGCGGCGGCCGGGGTCGGTCTCGACAGCGGCCTACGGTAACGAAACCGGCGCCCTGCCCGCTTGACCCAGGTCAAGGCTCAACCGGCGAACATCGGCCCGATGCCGAGATCCCAGAGGATCACGGTCGTGACCAGCAGCGCCACCAGCATCACCAGCCCGACCGCCAGCACCGCGCTGGCGAACAGGAAACCGCGTTCCCTGGAGATGCCCATCATCACCGGCACACCGGTGTAGAGCAGATAGACCGTGTAGGCGAGCGCCGGCAGGCCGATCAGCATGTTGAGCCACAGCAGGGGATAGAGCAACATGACACCGATCAGAAACAGCGGGGTCGCCGTATAGGACGCGAGCACGATGCACTGGCTGAGCGGCTGTTTGGAACCGTAGGTCTTGCCCATCCAGTGGATCAGCGCACCGACCGTGACCACCGCCACCAGCATGGTGAAATAAAACAGGATGGCAATTTGCAGCGCGCTCTGCTGGGTGAGCTTGTGCACTTCACGCCCGCCGGGAACGTCCCAGCCAACCTGGGTAGTGCCGAAGTAGCCGGCGAGCGCCGGGATCGCGGCCAGCAACAGCACGTGCGAGCAATAGCAGCGGGTAACGGTGCAGCGCTCTTTGCGTATGGTCTTCCATTCGTCTTCCGGATGGGCGAACAGACCCCAGACGTGATTGAGCAGCATGCGACGACTCCCTGAAACGGATGAGACACGAAGTGTCCTCAAATCCGCGCGGCCCGTCAAACCTCACCAAAGAAATATAGATGTCCGCCGGCCATTTCCCGGCGGGCCGGTAAAGATGGTCCGGGCCAACCTATAATGAGCCACCATGTCCGCCCACCCGCTTTCGGCCGCCTCCCCCGCCTCGCGAATTGACGCAGATCAATGTTTTCATTGCGGTGAGCCGATCCCCAGCGGCACGAATTACCGGGTGACCGTCGACGGCCAGCCGCGCGCCCTGTGCTGCCGCGGCTGCCAGGCGGTGGCGCAGGCCATTATCGACGGGGGCCTGACCGGCTATTACCGCCACCGCAGCGCGCGGGCGCAGACGGCGCGCGAACTGGTGCCCGATTTTTTGCGCGAGGCGCGCATCTACGACCACCCCGAGATACAGAAGAGCTTCGTGCACGCGGACGGCGAATACCGGCGCGATGCGGCGCTCATCATCGAGGGCATCACCTGCGCCGCCTGCGTGTGGCTGAACGAACAGCACCTGCGCCGCCTGCGCGGCGTGCTGGAGGTGAACATCAACTACAGCACCCACCGGGCACGCGTGACCTGGGATGAACGCCAGATTCATCTTTCCGACATCCTCACGGCCGTCAGCCGCATCGGCTACCTCGCCCACCCCTACGATCCCGGCCGGCACCAGGCCATGCTGGAGGAGACGCGCCGCCGACGGCTGCGCGAGCTCGGCGTGGCCGGCGTGTTCGGCATGCAAGTGATGGTCATCGCCGAAGCGCTGTACTTCGAAGACTGGTGGGGGCTCGACGCGGAGCTGCGCCGCTTCTTCTACTGGGTCAGTCTGTCGCTGACGCTGCCGGTGCTGGTTTATTCGGCCCGGTCGTTCCTCGCCGGGGCCTGGCGCGATCTGCGCCAGACACGCGCCGGCATGGATGTGCCGATCGCGCTCGGCATCCTGACCGCGTTCGCGGCCAGCGTCTGGACCACCGTCACCGGCATTGGCACGGTTTACTACGACTCGGTGACGATGTTCGTGTTCCTGCTGCTCGCCGGCCGCTACTTCGAGCTGATGGCACGCAAGCGCGCCGCCGAGGCCGCCGAAAGCGTGGCACAGGCCAGCCCGGCCAGTGCCACGCGCCTGAGTGAGGAGCCCTCACCCTCACTCCCTCGTCTGAGGGGAGAAGCCGCAAACGGGCCATCCATGGCCCACGGCCCTCGCCTCGATCCCATCGGCGAGAGAGGCGAGCCGACAAAATCTCCTCATATGATCGAAACACTCGTGCCGGTCGCGGAGCTGAAACCCGGCGATCTGGTGCGCGTGCGTCCGGGCGAATCCATCCCGGCCGACGGCGTGATCGTCGAAGGCCGCAGCAGCGTCGACGAATCGCTGCTCACCGGCGAGAGCCTGCCACTCACGCGCGCGCCGGGCGATGCGGTGATTGGCGGATCGATCAATCGCGAGAGCCCGTTCCTGATGCGCGTTGAGAAGACCGGCCCGGACACGGTGCTGTCGGCCATCCTGCGGCTGCTCGATCGCGCGCTGGCCGGCAAGCCGCGGCTCGCCGAGGTTGCCGATCGCGTGGCCGGCTACTTTGTCATTGGCCTGCTGTTGCTGGCCGCGGCCGTGGCGCTCATCTGGTGGCAACTCGACCCCGCCCGCGTCCTGCCGATCACGGTCGCCGTACTGGTGGTCACCTGCCCGTGCGCGCTCGGGCTCGCGACACCGACAGCCCTCACCGCCGCCACCGGCACGCTGACGCGCCTCGGCTTGCTCGCCACCCGCGGTCACGCCATGGAACGTCTGGCACGCGCCACTCATTTTGTGTTCGACAAGACCGGCACGCTGACCGAAGGCCGGCCGGCGCTGGCCGGCACACACGTCCTCGGCAGCCTGCCGCGGGA
>ERZ1292623.4635-Hain-H51-01um-R1-4635-length-11201-cov-7_pt1 | contig 11201 bp, 8 predicted proteins | sample MGYA00564398_ERZ1292623 | MGnify/ENA primary metagenome ERZ1292623 (study PRJEB36523, sample SAMEA6512633) | groundwater metagenome | collected 2019-01-07 | study: AquaDiva: Metagenomics assemblies of 32 groundwater samples
TTTCTTCGCGCGGAAGATATTTATCCGCTTCTTTTTTGATGAGCACGTCTTTGTCAGGATAGTGCTCCTTGGGTATGCAACGGCCTTCTCCGATGCTTACGATTTTTGACGTAATGACCAGCACCGAGCGTTCAGGAAGTTTCGGCAAGGCCATACGCATGACCCCGTAGAGATCGTCTCGGGGCGGCATCATCGTCCGGGTTTTTATGGGTGTGATGATCATAATTACAGGGACCGGAAATATTCTTCGCGGGAAATACCGGCTATAGTAAGATTATTTTTGATGATGAAAATCGGAATACTGCGGTACATCGGTATAACAATTGGTCGTGGGATTCCCCTGCGCACATAAATTAAATGATCGCCTTCTTGGCGATCACAAACAAAACCGTTTTGCTCAAATACGCGCACGAGTTTTTTATAATGTATGGGAACGATACGTGGCACAAACGTTCATTATGCGGTTATAGAAAATCGATCCATAACCATCAACTGAGGGTCTTGCCATCCGTTCTTGCGGAAATAATACCCTGCGTCTTCCAGGATATTTTGGAGCGTCCCCATTTTATGCGCTGATTTCAAGAAGCCCCGCACGGCATCCTTCAGATTTTTTCGGGCCTCTTCCATGGTGTCGCCACAGCTGGAAACGTTAAGCTCCGAATTATGCGCGACAAATACCTGGCCTTCCCGGAAGACCTGAATGGTAAAGGTGATGTTTGGAAACATGAACTGTTTCATAAATTCCGATACTCATTGCATAGCGATATAATAGCGGTCTACTGGAGAAGCGTCAAGTGTGGGGTTCTGTTCTGTACTTCGGTATTCCTTTGCTGGCAATGATTCAAGACCGCTTCAATTCAACCACTGTGCGCTGGAAGCGCACAGATTGGGACTTACCGCCTGAAGGCGAGGGAACTCCAAACCCCAGGAGTACGGACATCAGACGATATACTTTTTGACGGGTTCTTTAAAATTTCTGATGCCGCCGCGCGGGTCATCTATATCTCCCGCATAACGCGGGATCACATGGATGTGCGTATGGAAAATGGTCTGTCCTGCGGAGGCACCGCAATTTATGCCGATGTTGTATCCGTCGGGATGAAATTTGTGGTCCAAGAATGATTTGGTTTTCTGGAGTGTGTGCGGAAAGTCAGACCATTCGTCCGCGCGGAGAGAGAAAACATCCGCGCTGTGTGCTTTGGGAATGATGAGAGTGTGACCCTTATTTACTGGAAAATTATCAAGGATAACGAAAAAATGTGTTGTTTGGAGGAATGTTCTGGAACCATCAGTGAAAAGATCGCAGAACAAACATCCTAATTTTTGAGAGATATCCATACAGAGTTTAACGAACAAGTCTATCATTCCTCACCCGTTTGAGGAGCGCTTCAGAAAGTCGGCGCTTTCTTTTGAGTGAAGGTAATCTATTCCGATAATATATCCAACGGAGGAGGGTCAGTGACTCATATTTGGCAAATCTTATTTTCCATATCGGTACTCTATTTTCTTTTGCATTACTTCGTTCTATATTTCCCTGCACTGATGCACGGCTTCGTATCATGCGAGCAAGCCATAAAATATGTCTCTTACTTGCAGAAATAAAGTTAGTGTAGATACGGGTATTTAGATAGCGTTTTCCTTTGTAAACGTTATAATCATCACTATATGTGAGAATTGAGCCATCTCCATCGAGATGTCCTCTAAGAAAATCCCTAAAATATTCTCCGGGAATTTGTATTTTCCCGATAGTGTATGTCTTGGCAGGGAAGAGTCCTATACGTAGCAACCAGTCATAAAACTGTACGTTGCCGAATTGGATCCTATAGCTTGGTCTTACTGCATAACCGTTATTGTACGTCTGAGCTATGCGATTTTTCAGGTGAAGACATATTCTAAAGGTCTCCAAGAGATCTTTATCCGAAGACCGGAGAGACATATGCCTGCCATCTTTTGAAAGATTACCATCGGTGACCAAAAGACCGACGGAATAGGCAAGTTCCGGTGTCCATGTAAACTCTTTTGACGGAAGTTTTGGTTTGGGCATAGAAAGTGGGCGAGGTGGGATTTGAACCCACACGGGGTTTCCCCCACACGATTTTGAGTCGTGATCGTCTGCCAGTTCCGACACTCGCCCATGGAGGCATTCTACATCAAAAATGCATATAATTCAATTGAAGCACGGCTTGTTTTGTCCTAAACTAAAGGAACTATGGCGCTGGTGATTACGTTGTGCAATCAGAAAGGGGGGGTGGGCAAGAGCACATCCAGTCAGGCGATCAGCGCGTTTCTGGGCGCATATGGAAAAAAAGTATTGCTGGTTGATTTTGACCCGCAGGCAAATACGACATCCGGTATGGGTGTGAATCCCCGAAAAATAGAACAAAGCGTCTATCACGCGCTCATTGGCAGGATTCCGGTGGAAACTGTAATGGTAAAAACAAAATTCGGAGGCATTGACCTCCTGCCCGCGTCTCCGGCGCTTGCGGGTGCCACCATAGAACTCGTTGACATGCCTGCACGCGAGTATAAACTGAAGGGGATTCTGGCAGATGTGCGACAGCGGTACGATTTTATCATCGTTGATTCGCCGCCGAGCTTGGGACTGCTGACGTTGAATGCCCTAGTGGCGGCGCAGAAAATCATCATTCCGGTGCAGTGCGAGTATTACGCGCTGGAAGGACTTGCCGATCTCCTGCGGACGATACAGATGATAAACACCAATCTGAAGGCAAAAATAGGCGTGATGGGCGCATTGCTTACCATGTACGACCGCACGTCGCGTCTGCATCGCGCGGTTGCCAAAGAAATCCGCCGCAAATTTCCGGGCTACGTGTTTCAGGCGGTCATACCGCGCAACGTCATGCTCGCGGAAGCGCCGTCGCATGGAAAAAGCATCGTGCAGTACGCGCCCTATAGCCACGGCGCAAAAGCATACCGCCGCCTTGCGGAGGAGATATTAAAAATTGAAAGCATAAAAATGGCATGAGCGACCCCCTAGGCAGAGGACTTGCATCACTGATTCCCGACAAAGATCCGGACGAAGTACCGCCTGCCTTGCCGCGCCCGCAGTCCACCATCGCAGACGCTGTATCGCCCGCCGTTCTTGCGGCACCTCTCCTTGAGGAGCCCACGCCGGACATGACGCTCCCTTCATCACCTGTGCCGGAGCCGCCGGTGGTGCCTGTAAACACGGGGCAGGCACGCACCTATGAAGACCATTTTGTTCCCCGCCGCGATGATTCGGTGTTTTGGATAGAGATAGATAAAATTGATCCCAATCCGTATCAGCCGCGGCGCGAGTTTGTAGAAAGCGCTCTGAAAGATCTGTCGGATTCCATACGCGAGCATGGCATACTCCAGCCGATTCTCGTGACCAAAAGGGAAATTGAGACGCCGGGCGGTCTTGCCGTGCGGTATCAGCTGATCGCGGGCGAGCGGCGGTGGCGTGCGGCACGCATGGCTGGCCTCTCGCAGATTCCCGCCATGATACGGCGCGGTGTTCCCGACGACCGCATCCGCCTGGAACTGGCGCTCATTGAAAATGTCCAGCGCGAGGATCTCAATCCGATTGAAAAGGCAAAAGCATTCAAGCAATTGATTGATGAGTTCAAGTTGATGCAGAGGGAAATATCCACACGTGTCGGCAAATCGCGTGAGGCGATCACCAACACCCTCCGGCTCCTGACTCTGCCGGCTGAAATTCAGGATGGTCTGTCGCAGGGACGCATCAGCGAGGGACAGGCGCGCGCAATTCTCATGGCAGGCGACGATGCGGTACTCCAGCGCCAACTCTACGCCGAGATGACAGAACACCGTATGACCGTGCGCGAGGCAGAAAACCGCGCGCGCCAAATCTCGGGCAAGACGCTGGTCCCTCGCACGCGGGCATCCCGCGTCGGGGATCCGCAATTCCGTATGTGGGAGTCGCGCCTGGAAGAGGCGCTGGGCACGAAAGTAAAGCTGGAAAAACTAGGCGAGCGGGGCAAAATCGTGGTGGAGTTTTACTCGGAGGAGGAACTCAAAGGCATCCTGCGCAAGCTCGTACACGAGCTATAACGCGCCAAGGAGCCCACTGACAGATGACGAAGTAACACGATATGTGCAAAAGATATGCTATAGCATATCTTTTGCACATATCGTGTTATGACGTTTCCTCTTTTCCTTTTTTCTCTTTTGGCGGATTGCGCGGGTCGTCCCATGAGGCCCAGTCGCATTGGGGGTATCGGGAACAGCCGTAAAACATTTTTCCGCGCTTGGTGCGCCGCATGATGACGTCTCCTTCGGTACATTTCGGACACGCCATATCAATTTTTTGCGGGGACGGTTTCTCCTGTCCGGCAAGCGGCTTGGTATTTCTGCATTCGGGAAAACCGGTGCACGCCATAAATTTGCCGAATCTGCCGAATTTGATGACCATCGGCTTTCCGCATTTCTCGCACACCTCTTCCGTCGCCTCATCCGTGTGGTGCTTTTTTACTTCTTCGTACTTTTGTTCAAGATTCTTGGCAAAGGGCTCATAAAATTCTTTGATGACCGGCTGCCACGCCATGTTCCCCTCCGCGATGGCATCAAACTCCTGCTCCATTTTCGCGGTGAACTGCGTGTCCACGACCTGGGGAAAGTGTGCGACCAGAAGATCGTTGACGAGAAAGCCGACCTCGGTGGGCTTGAGCGTCCTGCGGTCGTGGCGCTCTACATATTTGCGGTCCTGAATGGTTGAGATGATAGGTGCATACGTGGACGGCCTGCCGATGCCGTGTGTTTCCAGTGTTTTGACGAGCGTTGCTTCGGTGTAGCGCGGGGGTGGCTCGGTAAAATGCTGTTCCGGAATGAGGCGTTGCATGCCCAGCGCGTCTTGGGGAGCCACGTCCGGCAGAGACATTTCTGAAAATTTCACCGGGTATACTTTGAGAAAACCGTCAAATCGCTGGGTTTGTCCCGTGGCCCGGAATACATAAGAAGAATTTGGGATTTGGGATTTGGGATTTGGGATTGCTATCTTTGATGCAACGATATCGATACCCGTTGCATCAAAGATAGCAGGTGGCATCTGGGTTGCCATAAAACGTCGCCACACCAGGTCGTAGAGCCGGAATTGCCGGCGATCCAGAAAAGGCATGACGCTCTCCGGTGTCCGCGAAGGGTCGGTGGGACGGATGGCTTCGTGCGCTTCCTGGGCACCCTTGGATTTGGTTTTGAAACGGCGTGGTGCGGCCAGTGTATACGTGTCGCCAAATTCTTTTTTGATAAACCGATGAGCGTCGGCAATAGCGCTTTCCGCCAGATTGAGCGAGTCCGTGCGCATGTAGGTAATAAGCCCGACCGGACCTGCGGGACCCAGGGGGATGCCTTCGTATAATTGCTGGGCCACGCGCATGGTCTGCTTTGCGGAAAAACCGAGGCGGCGGAACGCGTCCTGTTGAAGGGTGGATGTGGTATAGGGCGGCAGGGGATTTTTGGTGACCGCGCGCTTTTCTACGGTTTCCACCTGCCATGAGGCGCCCTGGAGATCAGCCACCACATTGTCGGCGCGCTCTTTATGTTCAATATCAAATTTTTCAACCGCTTTCTCGTCAATTTTTGCAAGCAATGCGGTAAAAACTTCGGTGCGGCCGGTCTTGGCAAGTTGGGCGCTGACGGTCCAATATTCGCGGGGAACAAATGCCTGGATTTCCCGCTCGCGCTCTACGATCAGCCGCACCGCGACCGATTGCACGCGCCCCGCAGACAGGCCGCGATATATTTTTTTCCACAAAAATGGCGAGAGCTTGTATCCCACGAGCCGGTCCAGTACGCGCCGCGCCTGCTGGGCATCTACGAGATGCATATCCAGATCGCGCGGGTGTTCCAACGCTTCCTTGATCGCGCGTTCGGTGATCTCATGAAAAACAATCCGTTGCGTCCTGGGTCCTTTGGCGGTGCCCAAACCGAGCGCTTCGCTCAAGTGCCACGCGATTGCTTCTCCTTCGCGGTCCTCGTCAGTTGCGAGGATGACGGTATCGGCTTTTGCGGTGATACTCTTCAATTTCTTTACGTTAGCCCGGGCTTTGAGCGGAATGATATAGTGCGGGGCAAAATTGTGTTCCACATCAACGCCGAGCTTGGATGAGGGCAGATCCCTGATGTGGCCATAGCTGGATTCCACGATAAAATCATCGCCGAGAAAGCGGGATATAGTGCGCCCCTTGCTGGGGCTTTCTACGATCACGAGATTTTTCCTATTTTTTGCCATTATACCTTTTGAAATATATCGCCGCCGACGCCCCGGACCATTTGTTTTAGTTCAAGCAGGGAAAGTGTTGCCATAATCTCCGGCACCGGAAGGCGGGTCTGTTCGCGGATGTCGTCAATGCCGAGGGGGTGTTCCATGAGGCCGAGTATCATGCGCTCCTTCTCCGTCAGTGATTCATGGTGTGTCTCATGCACTGCAGACGGGGCAACGATGCCCAACTCTTCCAGTATATCCCCATGTCCCATGGCCACGCGCGCACCCTCACGGATGAGTCGGTTCGGGCCCGCAGACACCGCCGAGAAAATGGAGCCGGGTACCGCGAACACATCCCGATTTTCTTCCAATGCGCTGCGCGCGGTGATCAAGGCGCCCGATTTTTCACGGGCTTCCACGACCAACGTGCCCCGTGCGAGTCCTGCGATGATGCGGTTCCGCATGGGAAAGTGCTCTTTGACCGCCGGCGTACCCGGCGCATATTCGGAAATCACAGCGCCGGGGGACTGGGCAATGCGCTCGGCGAGCATGCGATTTTCCGGCGGGAACAGTGATGCGGAATCAATGCCGGAGCCGAGCACGGCAACCGTAGTCCCGCCGTGTTCCAGCACCGTTTTGTGCGCCTTGGTATCAATGCCCGTCGCCAGTCCGCTTATAACCGTAATGCCGGCATATGTCAATCCTTGGACAATATGTTCTGCGGCGGAAATGCCGTATGGCGTAGGGCGGCGCGTGCCCACGACGGCGATGCCGCAGATCTCGGGCGTGAGCGCCGATTTCTGTCCTTTGCCATAGAGGATTGCAGGAGGCGAATGAATATGTTTGAGAAGCGGGGGATACAACGGATCATCTTCGGCCATCATCCACGCTCCTGTCTCTGCAACGCGGCGCAAAGCTCCTGCCGGATGCACCATACGCTTCCCTGCCATCAGTGCTACGCGCGCCGACGTATCCAGATGCACTGCCGCATACTGCACGGTATCCGCGCGCCACGCGGCCTCGTATGATCCGAAATGATCCTTGAGCGCGCGCATGGTCACCGCACCCACGCCCGGAATTGTGCTGAACGCGTTGAGAAAAACTATTTCTCCGTCGGTCATTTCCCTCAACCGTATGCGAATCAGGCACATTTGGCAATAAAGCACAGGAGACCGATAATTTTTCTGCTTGCAACGGCTGTATCTGCGGATATACAATTTAAGACAGTCCCTTTCCAATAGAGACCATGATCTTTGGAGATAAAGGCCATGCGAAACGCTTTACTGGTATATCCCGAGTTTGAGTCCTCGTTTTGGAGTTTCAAGTTCGCGTTACGGTTTTTGGGACAGAAGTCGTCTATGCCGCCTTTGGGCCTGCTGACCATAGCGGCGATGTTTCCTGCGGATTATAATCTGCGTCTCGTGGACATGAATGTGCGTTCGCTTACTGATCACGACATTGCGTGGGCAGATCTGGTATGCACATCTACCATGATTGTACAGCGCCGTTCTCATGCAGATGTAGTGGCGCGTTGCAAACGCATTGGCAAACCAGTTGTCGCCGGAGGCCCTCACCCCACGTCATATTGGGAAGAAATAGACGATGTTGATTATCTGCTTCTAGGCGAAGTGGAACAGACGTTTGCCCTATTTCTCCACGACCTTGAATCGGGTACGGCGCGCCACATCACTCCTGCCCCCGAGCGTCCGGCGATCACCCTGACGCCCCCGCCCCGCTATGATCTCGTACGCGTGCGCGATTATGCGTCTATGCTTCTGCAATTTTCGCGCGGATGTCCGTTTGACTGCGAATTTTGCGACATCACCAAGCTGTACGGACGGATTCCACGCACCAAAACCAATGAGCAAATGCTCGCTGAATTTCAGATGGTGTATGAGCTTGGATATCGCGGCCGTTTGTTTTTGGTGGATGACAATTTCATCGGGAACAGGCGGGATGCGCTGCGATTTTTAAAGGCGTTTGCGGAATGGCAACGCGCGCGCCAGTATCCGTTTAATCTCCTCACGGAAGCGTCCATGAATCTCGTGGATCATGAAGAATTGGTGGATGCTATGGTTGCGGCGGGATTTACTTCGGTTTTCGTAGGCATTGAAACACCTACGCCCGAAGCGCTGATCAAAACCAAGAAGGGACAAAATGTAGACACAACAGATCCGGAATATTCACTCCATGCCGTACAGATGCTGCACTGCAAGGGTCTGGAAGTGCTGGGAGGATTTATCCTCGGTCTTGACGGGGACGGGCCCGATGCGTTTGATGCGCATATCCAGTTTATCCAGGCCGCCAAGATTGCGACGGCGATGGAGGGAATGCTCACGGCGCTCAAGGGTACGGATTTGTACCACCGGCTTCAGAGAGAAGGTCGTCTGTTGGGCGACACAACTGGCCAAAACATCTCGACCCGACTCAATTTCATTCCGGAGATGCCCCCACAAACACTCGTTGACGGCTATAAGAGAGTGTTGAATACGATCTACGATCGAGGACTGGAGCATTATTTCCGGCGTTGTTGGGATATGCTCCAGTCCATTGACCGGAGCGGGCGTCCGGTGAGCGCACAGACCCCGCTGACGGTCGGCCAAATGCTTCGTTTCTGCGTCTACACGCTCGGGCAGTTGTGCTCTGTTGAGGGTCCGGCGTACATGCGGTTTCTCCTGCGAATACTCCTGCATAAGCCGGCGCTTCTGCGTGAAGCATTGGCCTTTGGCGCCAAAGGCCATCATCTGCGGAAAGTGACGGAGCATGTGCTTGCCGTTGATGCGTTTCAAGAGGAACTCACAGCAGAACTTGCGAAGGTTACGGAGCATCTTTCCGAGTGCATGCGGTATGGTCGCCATGCGGTCAGCGCATACATGACCGACACCATTCGCCGTGTCCGTTCGCGGTATATGGCCTTGCACGCGGACTTTCGGCACAATGCCACTGACGCTCTTGACGCATTTCTATCCTCTCTTGAGGAGATAGCGAGAGAGCATCACCCGGCATAACGGATCCTGTCGTCGTTTATAGATCATATGAGGGACCTGCTGGCCCCTCATTTTTAATGTTGCGACAAGAGTTTTTATTGCTGTCGCAAGGTCTCCACTGCTTCGGCCAGCATTTGGCAATACAGATTCAGACCGATTTTATTGACCGCACCCGATTGCTCGCGTCCGAGTATGTTGCCCGCACCCCGTATTTCCAGATCACGCAGTGCAATGTCATATCCGGCGCCCAGTTGTGCATACTCTTTCAATGCCTCCAGGCGTTCAGCCGCGCGTTCGGTCAAGTGCCGCGGTCGGTACAAAAAATACGCAAATGCCTGCGTGGCGCCCCTGCCGATGCGTCCGCGCAATTGGTGCGCTTCGGCAAGTCCCAGGCGCGTGGCATCGTCCACGATGAGCGTATTGGCGTTGGAAATGTCTAGGCCGTTTTCAATAATCGTGGTCGCAAGCAAAATATCAATCTCACGGTTGCGGAATGCGTCCATGGTTCGGATGAGCGCGCGCTCATCCATGCGGCCGTGGATAACGCCGATGCGCGGCTTTTGTTTTTTTCTGCCATCCCGCGCGAGCAGATTTTCAATCTTTTGTTTGGCGTGTCCGATGGTTTCAACGCGGTTGTGCAGGACATACGCCTGCCCGCCGCGGTCAAGCTCATGCCACAATGCTTCTCGGATGGCGCGCGCGCCATACGGGAGTACGGCTGTCGCGATTGCGGTGCGGCCCGCAGGCGGCGTATCAATGCGGGAGATGTCGCGGATGCTCGCGAGCGCTAGGGACAGCGTGCGGGGGATGGGTGTTGCGGACAGAGACAACATGTCCGTGTCCGGCCCCAACTGTTTGAAACGCTCTTTTTGCTTTACGCCAAAGCGTTGTTCTTCGTCAATGATCACCAGACCGAGGTTTTTAAATCGTATATCCGATGAAAGTAGGCGATGCGTGCCGATGAGAATATCAACATGGCCATCCGCGACAGCGCGCATGGTTTCCTTGGTATCGTGCGGAGATGTCAGGCGCGAGAGCAGGCGTACGGTTACGGGAAATTCTGCGAAGCGCTCGGCAAATGTGCGTTCATGCTGTACCGCAAGCACGGTGGTGGGTGAAAGCACCCCGACTTGTTTTCCCGCAAACACGGCCGTTGCCGCGGCGCGTATCGCAATCTCTGTCTTGCCAAATCCCACGTCGCCGACCAGCACGCGATCCATGGGGCGGTCTTTTTCCATGTCTGATACAATTTCTTCTTCGGCGCGGCGCTGGCCTTCGGTCGGTTCCCACGCGAACGATTCGCGCATCTGTTCCATATAACTTTGCTCCGCGGTATACGCCGGTCGTAGCACTTCATGGCGGCTGGCGTACAGCGCCAAAAGGGAACGCGCGAGCTTTTCCGTGTCTTCACGCACTTTTCGCCGCGTATTCATCCACAGCGATCCGCCAAGTCGGTGTACCGATGGCGTGGTAAAACCGACGTACGGCGTGAGGCGGTCTTTTTGGTCTATGGGCACAAATAGTTTATCCGGCTCGCGTCCGTGACCCGCCGGCGCGTACTCTATTTCAAAAAACCCTGGTTTTTCGGAGCTGACACCTCCGAAAATGCCAATGCCATGATCCGCATGCACCACAAAACTTCCCTCTGCGAGTTTTTGTATGGAGGCTAAGCCTCCATAGCGGCGAGGTTTAACCTCGATAGTCGGAGGATGTTTGACATGGATGCTGGCAATCGCGTTGCCGGAAAACTCAATCGCATAGCCACATTCCGCATTGACCGGCCATATTTCTACAATGCCTCCGTGTACGGCATAGAGCCCTTTGCCTGCGGCAACACCCGTCCGTTCATATCCCATATCCGTGAGACGGCGGACGAGGAATGACGGCTTCATTTCCAGATCCGGCTCTAAAAACAGCGCGTTGTCCCGCCACCACGGATGCGTATGCACGGCTTTTTGTATGGCGTCGCGGTTTTCCGTCCACCACAAAACATCCAGCTCCAGATTTTG
>ERZ1292623.2920-Hain-H51-01um-R1-2920-length-14921-cov-9_pt1 | contig 11200 bp, 9 predicted proteins | sample MGYA00564398_ERZ1292623 | MGnify/ENA primary metagenome ERZ1292623 (study PRJEB36523, sample SAMEA6512633) | groundwater metagenome | collected 2019-01-07 | study: AquaDiva: Metagenomics assemblies of 32 groundwater samples
AGGCCAAGTCCGAAGCGCTCGCGGGTATTCGCGTTGGCGCTCCGGTGAAATCCGCGCGCGCCATCATCGAAGCAGCTCAACAGGCCGGGGACTCCCTCGACGCCCGTGCGGCGCGAGGCGACACCATGGCGACAGCGGCTATGGCCGCGCGGTTACGACGCCTACCCTGAACGCCGTGCGATGAACAGCATTTCCCCCGACAGTCTAAGGTAGACCACCGGGCGCAACGCGAACAACGGCACCAGCGCCGCGGACATCAGCCGATGCAGGCGATAGCGACGCAACGAGTTCGCCAGCGTCGCCTGCGTTGCCGCGAACGGATAGCGCGTGGTCGCTTCGTGACGAAACCCGGCGTCCTCTACCAGCTGGCTCAGGCTCTGTTGGGTGAAGTACTGAATGTGCTGTCCCTGCCAGTACCACCAGCGGCGCCCAAGCGCACGCGGGAGCAGCGCGCCGGAGTCGCCGGTCCAAATGACCACCAGACCGCCCGGGCGGACCAAGGCTGCCAGGTTCGCCATCTCGGCGCGAGGGTCGGGAAAATGCTCGATGACCCCGATGAGCGACACCACGTCGAAGCGGGCGGTTTCGCGCGCTGCGAATGCAGCCAGCGTCTCTTGGTGGATCGTGAGCCCGCGCCTTCGGGCGATGTCGCATGACCACGTCGACAAGTCGAGGCCTTCGGCCGCGTACCCACGCTCCCGCGCTACGTCGAGGAAGTCGCCGGTGGCGCAACCCACGTCGAGCAGGCGCTGGCCCGGCGCGTAGGCCTCTACGGTGCGCAGGACAGCGGCGGCGGACAGGCGCCGCGATTCCGCATGCTTGAGGTATTCGTCGTCGATGACGTCGCGATAACTACCGGCGATCCCGGACGGGAGCGGTGCGCAAAACGCGTGGGTGCAGCGCGCGCAGCGAACGACCCGGAACGTCTTGTTGTGCTCTGGACTGAACGAATACGAGAACGAGACTTCGTCGATGCGGCTGATCTGCGCCGAACGGATCTCGTGCAGCTCGTTCGAATTGCAGATGACGCAGCCCATGGCACAAGCAACAGTGGCGTGCGCCCACGCGCCAGCCGCGGTCAGCGCGCGGGTCGCAGTCGAAACACCGACGCTACCGAGGCGTTCCCGACGCGCACGCGAAACACTTCGTCCCGATACGGATACGCCTCCGGGTGGAACCGGTAGTTGGTCACGAAGTAATCCGCATCGGCATCCGAGCCGGTGAACCGGAGGCGAAGGCGGTCGCGCTCGGGGAGCAACAGCGAGTTCGCCATACCAGGGTAGTTCGCGGCGCGCACGCGGATCCGGCGAGCGGTGTCCGTTCGAACGATGTACTCCAGGCTTTGACGGTACGTCAGCCCCCAGTAGTCAAGCTCGAAGCGCTGCTTGACGGTCTCCATATCCCGGCCGGCGAGACGATTGAAATACAAGTGCTCGAGCGGATGGTTCGCCACCATGAACGCGATGGCCGGACTCAAGCCGAGCAACAGCCCACCCGTCAGTCCCGCGGTGACTACCCGGCGTCTCGCCGGCGCGAAGCGACGCGTCGCCATCGCCGACAGCCATTCCATGCCGATCGCGGCGAGGTAGACGAACGCAGGGTACACAAAGAGCAAGTGCCGCCAGCCGTCATAGAGGACGGGTCGCAAGATCACGACGCCGACCACCGGAATGAAGAACCAACTCAGGACGATCACGTCGCGCTGCTGCTCGAAAAAACTCCGGCGCGGCGACCGCACGCAGGCGGCGACGACCACTCCTGTGCCAACCACAAACAAGGCCGACAGGACGATGGGAGTGGTGATCAGGATCCATGTCGGCACGTAGTCCCACGGGAGCTGCGAGGCGGGAACCGCTTCGCCTCGAAACAGGTTCGTCCGCGTGTAGGGGTTGGATGTCGAGGCGAGTATTGCGCCTTTCACGATGCCGATCGGATCGATACGCAGTACCGGCCAAACCAACGGCAGGAGCACCGCCACGATTCCGCTGTACGCCAGCAACTGCACCAGCGTCCGCCGCGTTGGCCGGCGCGCGAGCAGACCCGCGGCGGTGAGCAGCACCGCGAACAGGCCGATCACGCGAGTGCCCAGGAGCACCGCCGTGGTCACCGCGTGCACGAGCATTGCGCGCCACGTGGGATGTGTCAGCGCGGAGTCCAGCGCCAGCATCGCGCCCACGAACGCGGTGAGAAACGCGATGTCTTTGGTGTTGTAGAAGGCGTGCGAAAAGAGTTGCGGGCTTGCCACCAGCGACACGCAAGCGAGCAAGGCAATGCCGCCCCCGAATCGTCGCCAGCACAATCGGTGGAAGAGAAAGGCGGCGAGATAAAACGTCAAAAACGTGACCAAATGCCGCATCATGAACACCGACCGGCTGTCCGACATGAGCAGCAACTGCTCCGCTCTGACGAGGAGAATCTCGTACAGCGGTCCGAATCGCTCGTACATCGTCCCGGTCACCGCACGCAGCGAGTCGAGAGCGCGGAGGTCCGGGACCAGGTGTTGCACGGCCACAATGCCCAACTCGCGGGTCGGCACCTCGTCCCACGTGAGCCCGTAGTCGCGATACAGCGCGGCGCCGGTGAACAGGAGTGCCACGAAGAACGCGATCGTCGTCGCCGCGAGCCAGCGTGACTGGCGCAAGGGAGGCGGTTGGAGCGTCACCGCTGCCGGGATGACGTCGCGGGGTTACGCATTTCGTAAAATATCGCCGACGCTAGATTTCCGCCTCGCGCCATGGCGGATCACGTGATGCACGTCGTCGACGAAGGCTTTGCCTCTGTGACGCCATTCGCGCCGCAGCCCTGAGCGGCATGCGCCAGGTGCTCGCGCTTCGCCTGATTGCCGCGGTCCTGTTCGTCATGGGCGTTGTGCCTCTGGCGAACCTGCTCACCGCTGGCAACGCGGTACCGTGGTATGGCGCGGCAGTTCGCGAATGGAGCGTGCGAACCCTGATCATCGTCGCGCTCGCCATGCTGATATCGCTGCGATTTGGTGCGCAGGTCGACCAACTGATCGAGCGACTGCATCGCCTGGTGTTGCGCCCCGCTCCGAAGGCGTTTGCGCTGGCGCTTGGCTGCATCGCGCTGGGCGCGTCGCTGTTCGTTTCGCTGTGGGCATTTGCGGGCCAGCCGTTCGGCGCCGACGAAATGGCTCAGCAATGGCACGCCCGCATCCTGTCCACCGGCCGGCTCACCGCACCCACGGAATTGCTGCCGGAGTTCTTCAACACGTGGCCGGTGTTGGATCGAGAGGGGCGCTGGTTCTCACAGTATCCCATTGGTGGACCCGCACTGGTCGCCATCGGTGTCCGGCTCGGCGCGCCGTGGCTGATCAACCCCGTGCTGCTCGCCATCGCGACGATGGCGCTGTACAGCTTCCTTGCCCGGGCTTTCGACGAAACCGTCGCGCGAGTCACGACGTTGGTTTTCGTGGCGAGCCCGATGGTTCTGGTGATGGGTGCCAGCCAAATGAACCACCTGCCGGCGCTCGCTTTCACGATAGTCGCCCTGTGGGCGCTGGCACGCTGGGACTCCGCCGAGGACGAGGGCGATCACCGTCGCGCCGCCGTGGCGATCGGCGTGGCTGTGGGTCTCGTGGCGCTCGTGCGGCCGCTGGACGCCGTCATCGTCGCGGCGGTGGTTGGATGCTTTCAGGCAGCGCGCGCGCTTGAGGCGCCGAGGCGGTGGGTCAGCATCGCCTTCGAAGTGCTGGCCGGAACGGTGCCGATTGCCGTGCTGCTGTGGGCCAACGCCCGCACAACGGGTAGCCCGCTCGTCTTCGGATACGAGGCACTCAACGGCCCCGGCCATGGATGGGGATTTCACGCCGATCCCAGCGGTGACCTGCACACGCCGCTGCGCGGCCTGACGCTCGCCTCCGGCTACCTCATGCGGCTCAGCCTGTACTTGTTTGAATGGCCGTTGCCGGGCGTCCTGGTCATCGCCGCGGGGATGGCTGCCGTGAAGCGTCCAACGCGCTGGGACGTGCTCCTGGCCGCGATTGCGTTGGCCTTCGTGGCGGCCTACGGGGCATACTGGTTCGACGGGTTCTTCGCGGGGCCCCGCTTCCTCTTCACCGCAGTGCCCGCGTTTGTCCTGTTTGCGGCTCGGGCGCCCGCGGCGATTGCCGAGCTGGTTCCGCGCGCGACGGTGCGACGGGTGGCGATGCTGGTACTGCCCGCGTGCCTCGGCACCGCATGGTTGGGCCCGTGGGGCGTCTCCAGTGCATCGTCGCGTGTTGCGCTATACCGGGAACAACGGACCAAGCTCAAGACGGACATCGAAGCTCAGGTCGCACGTGCTGGCTTGCGGAATGCCTTGGTCTTCGTCAACGAAGGATGGCGGGGGACGCTCCTCTCCCGCCTGCGTGTATTGGGCGCTTCGCAGTTCCGCGCCGATCGTTTGCTGAACACGCTGGACGCATGCGCCATCCACACGGCGCTGGACGCCGAGGACCAGATCCCCGGGGCGCCCGACTCGGTTCGGCTCGAACGCATCGTCGCGCGCGCGCGAGCGTTCGGCGCGGCGCGCGCGGTACCGAACCTCCCGGCGGATCAAGCCATCGCGCTCGTGGCGGGCTCGCAGCCGACGCCGGTATGTCTCGCCGAGTTCTCGCGCGACTCGATCGGAACCATGCCCTACGCGTTGTTCCTTGCGCGTCAGGAACTGGCCGCGGACGGACGGGTTGGCGGCAACGTGGTGTACGCGCGCGATCTCGGTCGGCGCGACGAGCGGCTGCGGAGTCGATTCGGGGACCGGGCCTGGTTTCGCTACCGCCCGGCGCGTGGACTCGCGGACACCGCGAATCCCTTCGTGTCATACGAACGCGAGTAGCTGGATTCATGCCCCTCGGTGGTCTCGCAGGCCAAAAGTATCAGTCGGTTTTCTGCGCGACGATCGCTGCTTGAATCCACAGGTCTCTGGCCCCAAAGTCGTACGACACGATCTTGAATCGCGAGCGCGCAAGGCAGCGCTCGGCCATCGACCTGGAAGTGAGGAGTGAGACCTCGGGCGGATGGAGGCGCGTGCTTCCGCCTCCGCGATTCAGCAACCGGTGCACCAGGCCGAGCACCATGACGCTGGTCGCCTTTGCGCGTGGCCAGAACAGGACAGCCTTGCCGTTCGGTCTCAGCACTCGCCACGCTTCTCCGAGGAGCCGCTCCAGTTGGTCGTCCGTGAAGTGCTCGACGACTCCCAGGCTGTAGTACCCGTCGAAGCTCGAGTCCGGAAACGGCAGTGCAAGGATGTCGCCGTGACGGATGAGCGCCGCCGCCGGATTGTGTCGTTGGTAGAGCGCGAGCGCTTCCGGCGAAATGTCGACGGCCGTGATGCGCATGCGCGCATGCAGGCCCTGGTCCACCTGGCCGCCGCCGCACCCGGCGTGCAGGAGTCGCGCGGCCGGGGGAAAAGCACGATGCAGAAGGTGATGCAGCCGCGGCTTGATGAATGCTTTTCGGTAGGTCGACGCGACCACCGCGTACACACGATTCGGCAGCGTCTGGGCTTCGCGCCAATACGAGTCCCACTGCTGCGGATCGACAAGTCTCCGGTCGATTTCCACCGGCGGGGCCGGCAGGTGAAACCGGGCGGCGGCGAGGCGGTACTCCGACGCGATTCCCAACAGGATGCGCACACTCTGGAGCGCGGCGCTCGTGGTCATCTTGGAATGGCCGTACGTGCGTGCCGGCAAGACGATCGGTACCTCGGCGACGCGACACGCGTTCTGGTACAGGATGAACAGACTCTCAAAGAAGAACGCGTAGCTCCGTGATCTCACCAGGCCAAACAAGGCCTGCGGGATCCGGTCCAGGCGATAGACCCGAAAGGCGCCAGTCGCGTCGTAGGGCAAGCCCAGGACTCGGCGCGTAAGCACGTGTCCGGCACCGGTCATGAACTGCCGGAAGAGGCTCCATCCGGGCAGACTGTCGGTTGCCATCCAGCGCGATCCGACCACGACATCCGCCGTTTCCGCTGCGATCAGGAACTTGGGGATGTCCTCCGGACCATGGCTGAAGTCGCCATCCAGTGTCACCAATCGTTGATAGTCGTGCGCATAGGCCCAGGCGATGCCATCGAGGTGCGCGCTGCCGATGCCGAGCTTTCCGGAGCGGTGCATGACGTGCAGCCGGGGATGCCGCGCCCGGAGTCCTTCGAGGATCGCGCCGGTGCCGTCCGGCGAGGCGTCGTCGATGAACAGGATGTCGGCGTCCAGCCGCAGCGCGTGCAGGGCCGCCACCATGCGCGGCGCATCGTCCCGCTCGTTGTAGGTGGGGACGACGACGAGGGTCTTCATGGCACGCGGCCGACGAGCTGGTCTTCCTCGAAATCGAACGACGCACGATCGGGCGCCAGTTTCCGGAGGTCCGCGTTCCGCGGTCCCAGGTCATGCACGACCCACACCGGCGCTGACGCCAAGTCGGCGTAGTTGAAGACCTCGGCGATGTGTTGCGCTACACGTGGCGAGTAGCGGACGAAAACGATCGCATGCCGCGACGGCAGTTGCCGAAGCTGCTCCGCGAAGAAGCGGTCGAAGGCGGCACGCTTGCGGTGGTCCAACCGCCATTGGACCACGAGCGGCATCGCGAACAGCGCGACAACCAGCGTCGCGATGGCGAGCGTCCCACGCGCCGCGCCCTCGCTCGCGGAGACTCGGCGGGCAATGAAGCCAACACCGATCGCGGTGAGCAGCGCGACGACCGGCGCCGTCTCCAGGTAGTAAACGGTCCACGGTGCCCAATGCGCGTAGGGCAGGTGGGCCACCATCAGCACCATGCCGCTCACGAAACCAAATCGCACCGCACCGCCGCAAACAAAGAGTCCCACGACGGCGAGCACGCCCAGCGGGAGTCGCGTCCCCTGAAACAGCGCGATCGCCACCTGCACCACGCGATCCCATGCCGTGCGCGGTAGCGCCGCCAGCGACTGCTCCTTCCGTGCCGAGAGGAAGTAGTCGTACGCAGCCTTAAGTACGGGTGACACCAAGCGCCGCGGCGCCGACGTGTCGGGGGCGAACCCCATCTTGTCGAACGGCAGATAGTCGCGCCGGTACTGCTCGATCGGCGACACGCGCCAGTCACCGGTGGTCCGAGCGCTCCAGAGCGGCAGGATGGCGAGCACCGCAATGCCGATCGCCGTGGCGACGCCGAGGTCCTTCCACAGCCGGTGCCGCATTATGTCGCGCAGCACCACGACGCCGATGGGAACGGCGAAGGCGAGCATCGTCAGGGGCCGCGTGATCGCGCCCCAGCCGATGGCCAGCGCCATCCACGACAACCACGTGCGGCGCCGGTCCGCTCGCCAATTCAGGAGCAGCCACCAGGACACCAGGACCAGGGGCGTCGTCGTCACCTCACTGAAGTAGCTCGGCTGAAACCGGAGCACGATCGGCGCGCCGAGCCATACGAGCCACGCCAGTAGCGCGGTCCACACGTCGGTGAGCCGGGCGGCCAGCAGGAAGATCAGCGCCGCGGTGAGGCCGGTGAGCAGCAGCGGAACGAGTGCCTGGAACCCAACCAGCGCGCCGAGCGAGAGCAGCAAGGCGTGTCCAGGCGGATACTTCGACGCCACGGACGGCACGACCTGAACGTGCGGCTGCTCGAAGAAATCGGGAATCGGCGGGCTCGGCGCGGTCCAGCGCAGGCTCGCGAAAATATCCGCCTGGAGCAGGTAGGAACTCTCGTCCTGCACCTTGGGCAACGGCGTGATGGCGTCCCAGGTGAACCACACAATGACGATTGAGATGAGGGCGACCGCGAGTGCTCCGCGGCGCCGTACCGGCGCCTCCCACGCGGCCAGCCGGCTGCCCAGCGCAGTGACGGCGGCAAAGCGCGACGACGCGAACGCGAGCGCCAAAGCGACAAGGGAAACGGCAATGAGGATCATGGTGCTCGCTCGAGTCGGGCGATGAAGTGCAGGCCGCGCTCGAAGAGCATCGACGCAGGCCACGGGTACAGACCCAGGGATGTGCGTCGGTCGGCCACGGTAAGCTTGAGGTCGGCAAACGCCTGGTCCCACTGCGCGGCAGTCCAATACGAATAGGGCAGGGACACGCCGTAACGCGCATTGCCCACCCAGTCCATAAACGCCAGCGTTGGCCGCGCCAGCGGGCCCTGCACCACGTGGTCCTTGATGACGATCGCGCGCTTTACCACGCGCCGCATCTCACGCAGCAGGTGGTGTTGCTGCGCCGCGTGGTGCAGCACGTCCACCATCATGGCCGCGTCGAATTCGCCGTCACCGTGTGGAATCGTGGCGCCGTCGAACAGCGTCACGGGGATGTGCGATTCGGCGCGCGCGAGCACGTCCACGCCGCGAATCGTGAGGTCCGGGCGGGCGTCCAGTACGAGGCGTGCGATCATGCCGTCGCCGGCGCCCACGTCCAGCACCGAGGCGTTGCGCGGCAGCATCTCCGACACATGCCGCGCCAACACGCGCACGCGGCGGCTGAACACCAATCCGTGTGCGTTGGCGAGCATCAGGTGCGGCGCAGGCCCAGGATGCTCGCGAAAAAGCTCGAGAGAATCGTCTGCACGCCGAGCGATGCCAACATGACGCCGGGAATCGAGAGCCGCAGCGTGGCGCGATAGTCCAGCGCGCCGAATCCACTGGCCCACCAGAGCCATAGCACCGCGCCGAGCAGCCCCACGCCCGCCAGCGTGATCAATGCGCCCACGATCAGTCCGCGCTCGAGGTTGAAGACCTCGAAAAAGCGCTGCACGCGCGGCGTCGTCGGCAGCATGCCCTCGGTGACCGCGAACGCTTTCGTGAGAATGGCGAAGAGAATTGACTGGTAGCCGAGGATCACGAACAGGCTCGCGAAGAGCAGGGCGTTCACGTCGAACTCGGCGCCCCGGACTCGCACCGCGGGGATGGCGAGCGCGTAACCGGCCGCGCCCAGCAGCAGCAGCAGCGCACCCGGCAGCAGGAATAGCCAGCGCGGGCTGTACATCAGGTAGAAACGCAGGTGTCGCCAGCCGTCGCGGAACGTGCGCAAGTGCGCGCCGCGCGCCTTGCGCTGGTCTGGCCGCAGCGTGATCGGCACTTCCGCCACCGGCACGCCGGCCAGCGCCGTCTTGATCACCATTTCGGAGGCGAATTCCATGCCGGTACAGCGCAGGCCCAGGCTCTCGTACGCCTCGCGCGTGAACGCGCGCAGGCCGCAGTGCACGTCGTGAATCGGCGCGCGGAACCAACGGCGCACCATCCACGAGAACATCGGGTTGCCCCACCAACGGTGCAGGAACGGCATCGCGCCCGGCATCACCCGGCCGCCGCCGGACGGCAGCCGGCACCCCATCACCAGAGCCGCGCCCGCGCGAAGCTCGGCGACAAACTCGGGCAGGGCCCCGAAGTCGTAGCTGGCGTCGGCATCGCCCATGATGACGTAGGTGCCGTGCGACGCGGCGATTGCGCCCATCAGCGCGCTGCCGTAGCCGCGCGAGGTCACCGCGACGACGCGCGCTCCGTTGCGTTTCGCGATCTCCTGCGAGCCATCGGTGCTGCCGTTGTCGCCGACCACGATCTCGCCCGCGATGCCGGACCGCTTCAGGGCCTCGGCAGCTTCGCGAATCACAATTTCGATCGTCTCCGCCTCGTTGAGGCAGGGGATCACGACCGACAGCTCTGGCGCGTTGTATGGCGGTGGGTGCTCGGACATTCGATCAGTCTTGGGTCAGCGCGAACGTCATCTGCGACAGCCTGGACACCGGCCGGCGAAGGAAATCAAAGGCAGCAAACACGGCTGCCAAGGGCGCATACAGCGGATGCTGCCAAGCCGGACGCTGGGCGTTCACCCGTGTGGCGCCGATGGCGTCGAGCCATGCCAGGATGCTCACCGTCCAGAACGGCGCGCCCTGCGTGTAACTCCACGATCGCACACGCAGGCCGGCGCGCCGCGCGGCGGACGCGAAGCTCTCCTGCGTGAACAACACCCAATGTCTGGGGCAGTGATAGCCGCCCCAGTTGCGGTGTCGGAACACGCGCGCGTCCAGGCTGTCGATGTTCGGCGTCTTGACGAGGATCATGCCCGTGGGCGACACCAGGTCCCGCACTCGCCGGAGCACAGCGCCCGGATCGGCCACATGTTCGATCAGGTTGAGCACAAGAATCACGTCGAAAGGTCCGCGAAGGTCGGCGTCCTCGATGCGTGCACGCACGAACTCGTGGCCTGCCGCGACGGCCGCGGCTTCGGCCCCGCGGTCGAGGTCCACGACCACCGTCCGCGCGACCCGACGATCCGCACGCCGCAGCGCGTCGAGCTGGTGTCCGGAGCCTCCGCCCACGTCCAGGGCCGAGAGCGCGGCGCCCGGGAGCTTGCGCGTCACCGACCGGAACCAGCGACGGTCCAGCCAGTCCTTCACGTGCTGAACCGCTCCGTCATCGGCCGCGGCGAACGAGTAGTAGTTCTCAGGATAGATCCGATCGAGCCGGTCCGTCGGCGGGTGCTCCAGCGACAGTGCGCCGCACGCCCGGCACCGGACGAACGCGAACGTGTCCGGCACCGACTGGTACTCCACGTCGCGTGCGTGTGCCCACGGCACGACGTCGCCGGATCCGCAGGCGGCGCAGTTCACCAGGTCACCAGGGCGCGGAAGGTCTCCCAGTACGTGCTGCGACGCTGATCCAGCGGCGCCGCGGCGTCGGTGCGCATCAGGTAGCGCTCCATCTCGCCCAACCGCGTATACGAGATCTGCGGCTCCCAGTGATGCAACAGGTGCCGGTTGAATCCGGCGCCGCCCATCGTGCTGGCCACCGGTCCCTCGCCGAACATTCGGTTCACCGCGCCGTGATCCGCCTTCGTGTAGTCTGTGGCTGGGTCGGCGTCTTCGCTGCGGTGTTCCAGCAGTTGCCGCAACGCCACGAAGCATGGCATCACGCTCAAGGTTCCGATTGTCCACGCCAGCGCCAACGCGCGCTCGCCGGCGCCCCACGACAATCCCACGATGCTGAGATTGAGCGCAGCGGCCAGGATGCGCTGCCGGCGCTGGCGCCATACTGGCGCATCGCGCGTCAGGGCCAGCAAATCGTCGCGGCGCGCCAACACGCCCGCGCCCTTGATTCCCAGCAGGGCCTCCGCGAAGAAGCGCATGTTGAGTGGATCGAAGTACGACCGCTCGGAATCCATCGTCGTGCCCAGGCGCCGATGATGCTCGAAGTGCACCAGCCGATACGTCTCGATCTCCAGGCCGTGGATTGCACCGAC
>ERZ1292623.4636-Hain-H51-01um-R1-4636-length-11199-cov-6_pt1 | contig 11199 bp, 13 predicted proteins | sample MGYA00564398_ERZ1292623 | MGnify/ENA primary metagenome ERZ1292623 (study PRJEB36523, sample SAMEA6512633) | groundwater metagenome | collected 2019-01-07 | study: AquaDiva: Metagenomics assemblies of 32 groundwater samples
CCAACCAAGTTAATTTCTTTTCACCATTCATTCTTTTCTTTAATTTCCGCCATTCCTTCTTCTCTCGCAAAACTTTCAAATTCAGCTTTTACTTTAGCATATTCGGGCAGGTCAGGAATTTTTGAAATACCGAGATGGGCGAGCAGATTTATAGTCGGCTTGTATAAAAAGCCCCTGCCCTGCTCCAAAAAATCATCTCTCTCTGTCATACGCTCTATGAGTCCTCGAATGAGAAGATTACGCAAAATAAAAGAAGAATTGACGCCGCGTATATAGTCTATTTCGGAGCGTTTGATCGGGTGTTTGTAGAGAATGATGGTGAGTGTTTCCAGGCCCGCACGGCCTAGATCGCTTTTGAGCTCTTCTTTGGTCATTTTCATGATGAATTCGCCCATATCCGGCGCCGTGCGCATCTCTATCTCATCGCCGTTTGAAATGACACATAGACCGCGATTTGCCAGAACTGTTTGAAGCGAGATTAGAGCACTTTCTAGTTCTTCTCTCGTGCAATCGAGAGCCGTTTCTGCTTTTTTCTTTGTCATAGGCTCGCCCTTAAAAAAAAGCAAAGCCTCCAATTTGGATTCTAAACTCATAAATGGAAGTATAACAAACTAATACTTCGGCACGCCAACATTTTCTGTCTCCATATGTATATCCTCAAAATGCTTTTCTTGACGGACATTGATGATGCCTTGTTTGACCAGTTCAAGCATAGCGAGAAAACCGACGATAATATTTACTTTTTTATCCTTTTCAATTCCGCCGGTGAACTCTTTGAAGCTCATTTTGAGACTGGCTGAAATACGTTTGGTTAGGTTCATAATCATTTCCTCGAGGCTTATAACTTTATCCATGATTATTTTTGGTAGAAATTCTTTCTTTGGAATATTGGAGAGAACGTGATAGGCGGCAGAGAGTAAGTTTGAAATTGTCATACTGTCATCAGGAGAAAAAACGGGCAGGAGTTCTCTCTCGCCTCTGGCAAAGAGCATTTTTTGACCCCAGAGAGGTCGCAGAGTGTGAGACAATTTCCTCATACGCTCATATAAACGCAAACGACGCTCCAAATCTTCAATTGAAGCCTGTTCCTCTGTGGTCAAATCGAGAGTCGGCAGGAGAGATTTTGATTTTATGAGGAGAAGTGTCGAAGCGATGAGCACAAAATGCGCGCTATCGGCCAGAGGAAATTCTGATAGATCTTTGACGTATGAGATATAATCATCCGCTACTTTGGCCAGAGATACATCGCTCACAAAAAGTTTTCTCTTTTCTATGAGATCAAGCAGAAGTTCCAATGACCCTTCAAAATGCTCTTGTTTGACGGTGAAGGACATATAACTTGATTATTTTAGCACATTGACGACATACTTGTCTTTGATATAATAGCCCTACTCTGCCTTCGGGCTCCGAGAAACCCCCGCATAAAAGCGGGGGTTTCGACTTCTAAAAAAGTTTTGATTTCAATCTATTTCCAACAAGTTCAAATTGTTTAAAGAAATTATGAAGAAAATTTAATAACTTTTTACTAATTTTGTCTATTAAGGATTTAGCCTTTTTACGTCTCGCGGAATATAAGTCGCTTCGCGGACATTCGGCAGGTCGAGAATTTTCATTATAAAACGTCCCGGACCGATACCACCTCCACCATGTGGAGGACAACCGTAGCGAAAAAAGTTTATATAATCTTTCAATGGTTCGAGTTTCATACCTTTCTCAAGCGCTTGTTTTTCTAGTATATCAACACGATGCTCACGTTGGGCAAGTGTTGTTATCTCTATTCCTCGATACATGAGATCGGCACGACGGGAACGATCATTATCCGGAGACAAACGCATATGATAAAAAGCGCTTTTTGATTTATGATATTCCATTACAAACACAAAGTCATGATTATATTTTTCTTTGACATATTCTGATATAGCTCGCTCTTCTTCAGGGGAAAGGTCATGATCTTCGGATGATTGTACGCCTCGTTCTTTCAAAATTTTCTTTACTTCTATTATGGAAATACGCGGAAATGGTCGAGTCGGTACTGTTAGATCAAGCTCTGAAAATTCTTTTTTAACTTCTTCAAAACCAGCAACAATCATACCTTCTTCTGCATCCATAATATCGTGATGAGATTCAACATAGGCAATTTCGAAATCCCAGCCAGTAAATTCAGTGATATGTCTTGTAGTATATGATTCTTCAGCACGGAATACTGGTTCGACCATAAATACTTTTTCAAATCCGGATGCCATAGCCATTTGTTTATAGAATTGCGGTGATTGAGCCAGATATGCTTTTCTATCAAAATACTTCACCTCAAATACAGACGCGCCTGTCTCTGATGGCGTACTCATAAATGAAGGTGGATAAAGCTGGATATAGTCATTTTCGTCCCAATATTTTCTCATGCCTTTCTCGAGAGCCGTCCAAACTTTGAATATCTTTGCTTTCTCGGGTTTGCGTAAATCAATCCAACGATAATCGAATCTGATCGGGGCCTCTGTTTCTTCCCCGCCTTTTTTTATAACAACAGGAATCGGTAGTTCCGAATCAGCAACTGAAAGAATATTTATAGTGGAGACTTCTACTTCCACTCCGCCTGATGCCTGCTCGGATTTTTTGGCAAGACCGGTTACTTCTACAACAGATTCTAGAGAGAGATTTTTAGCTTTTTCAAATACTGGATTATCTTTTAAAATAACCGTCTGAATTTCTCCTTCTATATCACGAACAACCAGAAATATGATTTTTGACTGCACGCGCAGAGCATGGACAAAACCGCGCACGATCACTTGTTTGCCTGTATGTTTTAAAACCTCGTTCGTATGTAGTGCTGATTTCATATTATTTGAATATCACTCCTATATTTTTCTTTGCTCTAGCGAGAATTTCATTGGCTTTTTTTGTTGCTTGTTTTCCTCCCTTCTCCAAAATTTTTATGACCTTTTTGCGATCTTTAGCTAATTTTTCGCGACGGTCGCGCAGAGGTCGGATAAAATCCTGCAAATCTCTGATCAAGGCTTCTTTCAAATCTTTATATCTTCCTTGTTTTTCCGTATAGAGTTTGTCCAGATACTCTTTGTCGCGAATCAGTTCGTGAATGGCGTAGACATTTGTCGGAATACCTATTCCACCTGTTAAACCAGAATCTGTAACAATGGTCATTACTGCTTTTTGAATCTCTTCATCCGTTGCAAATAAACTTATGTCATTATCGTAACTTTTGCTCATTTTGCGACCATCAGTGCCGGGCACTATTTTGACATCTTCCAATATAAAAGCCTCCGGCGTTTTGAATGTCTCACCGAATATACGATTGAATTTTTGAGCCGTATCACGAGTGTATTCGACATGTTGTTTCTGATCTTGGCCAACGGGTACTATGTCTGTATCGTATAACAGAATATCGGCAGCCATGAGCATGGGATAATTGAATGTACCGACGGAAATTTCTTTATCTTTCATGGAAGCGTCTTTGAATGCGTGCGCCCTCTCGAGATAAGGCATAGTGGTGATGGTGTCAAAAATCCAAGCCAGTTCTGTATGAGCGGAAACATCAGACTGTTTGAAGAGAACGCATTTTTTTGGATCGAGACCAATTGCCAAATAATCTATAGCGAGCTCTATAATATTTTTTTGCATTTCGGAGGCGTTCTGAATGAAGTTTAGACCGTGATAATCGGCAATCATAAAATAACAGTCGTATTTGCCTGTATTCAAAAGGTCCACAAATTGCTTCATGGCTCCAAAATAATTGCCTATGTGTGGCCGACCTGTCGGTTTGACGCCAGAAAGCAAGATTTTTTTAGCGTCTGTTTTTTTTGCTAGCATAGAGAAATAGTAGCAAAAATGGATGTTTTATGAAAGCATATTGAAATGGCATATTCCAAACCACTGCTCAGTCAGCTCATCCAGAAAATTGCTCCTCGGATAGGCGTGCGAATCGTCATTGAACCGCAGTGGAACATCGTCGGTCAAATTATTTATAAAAATGGCCAGAAGAGATATTTCAAATATTCTAGTCTGGATCTCAATACCCAAGCTGCTTCGGAAATTGCCAAAGACAAAGGCTATTCCGATTTTTTTATGAAACGCATGGGCTATCCTGTCATACCGGGCAAGGTTTTTTTCTCTGACAAATGGGCACAGGCCATAGGATCAAAAGATAATCTGAACTCTGCTTATAATTACGCCAGAAAACTTGGCTTTCCTCTCATAGTCAAGCCAAATAGCGGCAGTCAGGGAGTAAGTGTCACTCTGGTTTATAACAAACACGAGTTTTATGATGCTATGTGTCTCATTTTTGAAGAAGACAAAGTGGCCGTAGTACAAAAATATGTTCGAGGCAGAGATTATCGCATAGTCGTACTAGATAATCGGGTGATTTCCGCTTATGAACGCATTGCCCTCAATGTTATAGGTGATGGAAAATCTACGATTCTGACTTTGCTTAAAAAGAAACAGAAAATGTTTCAGCTGGCCGGCAGAGACACTATGATTAGATTCGATGATGTTCGAATGTCTCAAAAACTTTCACATCAGGGACTTTCTTTTAGTTCCGTGCCGAAAAAGGGCGTACAAGTTTTTCTTCTGGACAATGCAAACCTCTCCACAGGCGGTAACTCTATAGATGTGACAAAAAAAGTTCATCCAAAATTCCGAGATCTCGCTGTACGCCTGACTCGCGATATGGGATTACGTCTCTGTGGCGTGGATTTGATGATTGAAGGAAATATTACGGAAGTGCCGAAGAAATCAAAATATTGGATAATTGAAATTAATTCAGCACCAGGTTTAGACCATTATATAAAGATAGGCAAAGAGCAGGAAAAAATCGTGGAGAATTTGTATTTGGAAGTTTTAAAAAGTATGGAGAGGTAATATAGCGGCTTTATTTTTTATTTTATTTATTTTATTTCTTAAAATATTTCAAAATCTCATTTATTTTCATTTTTTCTTGAGTGCTTTTTTCTAGATCCTTTATAACCACAATCCCCTCTTTGGCTTCATTTGGGCCATATATTAGGGCGTATTTTATACCTTTATCGCTCGCATAACCGAGCTGTTTTTTCAAGTCCGCGGCTTCGAAATAGAGCATGGTGTTTATGCCGATGTCGCGAAGTTCGGAAGCAAACCTTAAGTAATCATTTGTGAGAGATTCATCAAAGTTTACAATGAGTACGTCTGTGACAGTTTTTTCTTCTTTTATGAGACCGAGCTCTTCGAGGGCGGAAATCAGTCTGTCTAGACCGATTGAAGTACCGACTGCGGGTACTGGTTTGTTGGCAAACATACCTACGAGATTGTCGTATCGGCCACCGGAGAGAACACTGCCGAATTGTGGGGCTTTGATGAAGTTTGTTTCAAAAATCATACCTGTGTAATAGTTTAAACCACGGGCAATAGAAAAATCTACGACAAATTTTGCTTTTGGAGCGAGAATCAGAGCTTTATCGACAATTATTTTGAGTTTATTGAGAGGCTCTTTTATTTCTTTTATGTCACTTGCCTTTCCTAGGGCGAAATCAATGATAGATTTTATGTCTTTGGTAGAAAAATTATTTTTTGTCAGTTCTTCTTCCACGCCTCCCTTGCCGATCTTGTCTATTTTGTCCACCATGCGTATAGCGACTTGTTTTTGTTCAGGTGAAAGTTTGAGAGAGTCATAAAAAGCAGAAATAATTTCTCGTGAATTGACGCGAATGACAAAATCATCATTTTTGAGACCGAGTTTTGACAAAGTATTAGCGCTCAAAGCTAAAATTTCGGCATCGGCCAAGAGACTTGTTGAACCGACAATATCGGCATCGCATTGATAGAATTCGCGGAAGCGGCCTTTTTGAGTATTTTCCGCTCTCCAAACGGGACTGATTTGATAGCGTTTGAAAGGTTTTTTTAGATCGCCATATTCTGCCACTACCCTCGCCAGTGGTATAGTGAGGTCATAGCGCAAAGCCACATCGCGATCGCCGTTGTCTTTAAATCTATACATTAATTTATCGCCTTCGTCACCGTACTTGCCCATGAGAATTTCAGAGTATTCCAAAGCCGGCGTTTCCAAGGGCTCGAAACCAAACGTCTCAAAAGACGCCTTTATGGTTTCAATCATTTTTTGCCTAGAAATCTGCTTCTCCGGCAAAAAGTCCCGAAATCCCTTCAACGTTCTAGGTTCTATTTTTGGCATATTTTTATTTGTTTATATTATCATACTGAACACATTTCATTGAGTTCAGAATAAAAAGGGCCGAAACTGATGACGAATCAGCCCTCGTATCTGACTTCAAAAGAACTTACACGATCACGGTTCCCAATTGGAGACAATCTTTTGCTCCATGCACAGCTTTGTTTCTACGCGCTGTAACAATGAGATCGGCGAGATTATAATTCACATAATGGGCAGTCACTCTCATAAACCAATCACTCTCTGTTTTCATATCAGACACATTTTCCTCTCCATTTTCAAACCAAGAGAATGTTTGGGGTTGATTCAAAACCTCCTCTTGGAGAATCCAGTTCATATCTGCTTTGGACGCTCTAGTGAGAACAATCTCGAAATCTGCTCCATCAGAAAATACCGTGCCCTTCATGCCCGAGGAAATTGACTCTTTGAGCACATAACGCTTCTGTTTAACACGTTTCATGACAGCCTCAGAACTTTCAACTTTTTTACCAACCAGAAGTGTTTCTGGAATATATGAGCGAACCAAATCGAGCGTCCGACTATCAGTAAAGGCCCGCAGAATCGCCTCAATATGAGAATCCCCGGAATCATTCCGCAAAAGCGCGAGCACTCCCTTTGCGCCGAAAAACGGCTTTGGAGGAATGACGAATTTTACGATACCAGTTTTGTAGGCCGGTACAATGACATCATAGAGACTCTTTCTGACATAGAGAAACGGCAAATCGAGAAACAGCCCTGATTCTAGATCGGTTTCAGACGCTTCTGTTTCAGAGAACAATTTGCATCTGATACCATATCTTTTGAGTTCGTCTCTCACGATTTCAAATTCCGGAAGATAGAATCGCTCCCGATCGGCATAAAAGATTTTGATTTCATCAAAACCCTGTCTCTTGACTTCTTGAGCAAGCATATTCACTACCCCGGGTAGGACGATAGAACTCGGATGGACCGCCGATCTCAAACGAGCACTGAGAGTCGAATAACCAATTCCGTGCTTGTTGTGCCCATCAATCTCCGCAATCCGAAACTTGCCATTTATGTCAACCATGAAATCAAGCTTGAGAAGTCTGGGAATATCACCCACTCTCAAACCCTGAAGTTCATGGTACATCAGTGGCACTCCCGTCGCGAAAACTTTTCTCACGATATGCCATGCCCCACCATAACCATAATTGTGTGATGGATTATAAACAATAGAGGCCATATGCGAAAATGCTCGCAAACAGTCATAGAGAGCGTAACCGAGCTTTTGGAGCTCACAGTGTTGCTCTCTGCTTATTTGATACACATTGGGTGAAAGCAAGAAAGCGTGTGTATTTTTCCGCTCACCTTGCCATATACCGGACTCGTCAATAACTGATTTTAGTTTGTCATACATGATTACTCCTTATTTGATTGTGAAGAACATGTAGCCTCGAACCATTCGAAGCTACTGTGTGAGTTCCTTGTAGATCAAGAAGCGCACGCAACAACCCCGATTTTCTCGTCGTGGTAATACATATGCCAAAAGTTTATTTTTTGTATTTTATTTTTCATAGTTTTTTACGATATTTATTACTTCTCGTATATCTTTGATTTCATAATCCGAAATTTCTTCAATAGAAGTAGGTGTGATATCTCTAAACTTACCTTGAAGTATTCGTATTGTCGTAAATCCTAATTTGTTACCAATTCGTATTTCATCCTGAACGCTATCGCCTACCACAATAACGTCTCTATCCTCGCCAACAAAGGACAGAAAAGAATCTTCAGACTTTTCTCCTATAAACAAAATCTTCTTGAATAAACCGATGATTCCTAGACTTTTCAGCCTCGTCTCGCGTTTTGGCTCATTACGACTCACCAGAAACAGATCATTATTCATAGCTAGAGTTTTGAGCACTTCAAAAGCTCCATCATAAAGACGGTCTTTTTCTGGATCAAAAATTGTTCTATTGTAATCGAAAATTATTTTCATAAGAGAAAACCAGCCACGGAGAGGGCTGGTTTCTGATTTCATTTTCGTGCCAAATAGTTTAAGCGCGCGACATAAAAGCAGTACAAGCCCTCTATGGGATTGTCTGATAATGCCACATAAAGGGCGTATTTACTGCTTTTATGAATGTGTTATTCATATTTTTATGTTATCAGATATACGTGCAAGATGTCAAATTTTTAAAAATTATACGTCTCATCATCCCTATTAGAAACGGACTTAATTGAAAAACCAAAACCATCTTTTTCAAAAATAATCCTAATTCTTCCAACCCTCACTCGATATCGATCATCAAAACCTTGAAGTTTTTTGACATTTAAGTCACTCAAATTTCCTGTTTCTATACGTATGATAATAGAAGCGATATTATTTCGCCTTTTCCTTTCTAACTTTTTGAGAAATTTTTTTATCCTCTTCTTCATTCAATTCTTTGATGGCAGTCAATACCTCTCTTGCCGGCACACCGTTTTTTCTTATCTTTGTGAAATCAATGAGAGTTTTCCAATGACCTTCATCACCCCATTCATCGACGGGAGTAATTTTGAATGCCGGTTTTGATTTCTTCATTATCAAAAAAGACTCTCCTTTTTCAACTTGAGAAATGTAATCGTTCATATTTTCACGTAATACTTTGAGACCTATGATATTTTTTGTTTTCATATACCAAGTTTATCTTAAGATAAACTTGTAGTCAATCAGTATTTTAACCAGTGCTAATTCACTATAGTAATTTTACCTCCCCGCCGGCATTTCTACGTAGAAATGTGAGCCTTTGCCCTCCCCTGCTGATTCGGCCCAAATTTTACCGCCGTGAGCGTTCATAAGTGAAGTTCTATCTTTGGCCATATATACATCCTAGCAAAATACGGCTTTTTGAGAAAGAGAATTCTTGAGGCTATTAAAATCAGGCAAATGTCCTACAGAAAGTAATGAGTTTAGTTTGCTCCTCAGTTTTTTCATTGTCCGCTTGCCCTTAAATTCATACAAAACTGATGGATGATCAAGTCTATACAATATAGTTAAAATTATGATTTCCACCAAATCCCGTTCATGAGAGAGGGTTATTAACTTGGAGTGAGATAAAAAGAAAGCAACTCTGTTGAAAAAAGAGTTGTAATCTTTGTTTTCAGCAATTAAATGTAACAAAACATGTCCCAAATAATAACCAATATCAAATGCTGGATGACCATAACAAAAAGTCTCAAGGTCACAAAAACCGTATTTGTTACCATTGTAGATTATGTTTTTAAAAGAAAGACCACCCAATATAAAACATCGGTGCTCTAAATCCATTAGGAGTTTTTCTTTCAACTCTTCAACAACAAAAACATCTTGGAACTTGAAGCGAGTTGTAAATAGATTGTCGAATCGATCATTCTTTTTTCCTATAGTCGACGAGGCCATATTACTTTTACTGAAGATAAGTAGTTTTTCTATACTATTTAGTATCTCAAAAACTAAATCAATGGCAATCATCCCGTTTTTATCAATCCACATCTTAAGATCAACCCCATTGTCCACAATTGAACTCATGACCAAAATACCAGATGCGACATCGGCTATATATGGTTTAGGAATTGAGACCTCATTCTGACTAGCAAAAAAAGTTAACCCAGCGATCTCATAACTAATCTCATTCTGTAAAATAATCATACCCAAAGAATGTTTCGTTTTCGGCCCCCTCCACTTTACAATAGCGTGTCCATGTGAAAGATCATGAATTTTATAAATATAATGGACAGAACCACCTGAAAGCTCTTTTATTGAGATAATCTTTGTGTAGCCGAGTTTCTGCAGAGCTATTTTGACTTCTTTTTTCATTTACTATTGAATATCCATGGCAATAGTATGTCCGATGACGGGTCAATCAATCTGCTTTTAGAATTAACCGGCCGGTTAATGCTCTTCATGATCTGGCCATGAGTAAATAGCGGGCAAATATTTTTTTCTACAACATATATTTCACTATGCAAATGACTGAGTTGTGTAAATACTGGAATATAATATGGTGGACGATAGGAATCTCGCGTCAAACCGCAATCAAATCCAATATCAATTGTCAGTGAGTTAACATCGATATCAAGATTGGCGGACAGCTCATCGGTTTTCAAAATTAACCTACTTCTTAATTTTGAACTATATATTTGATCTATCAGAAAAACGAGATGTTTATATTTCGCATTCACAACATCTTTTAGTCGTTTGTATATACTTTCCCAATCACTCTTGACTTGAAAAGTTTCTTTGGTGAGGTCTGATCTTGTTATCTTTCCAAACGACATAAACGCACTCAAATTGTTCAGATTCTTTCTACTGATCGATAATAAGTCACCTGCGATAATTAGATAGCGTAATATAGCTTGTATTGATTCAAAATGATTTTTTTCTAATCTTCGACGGGCTTCCGCGTTCGAAAAATGATGTTTAAATCCAAACCATAATGCTTGAATATCCCAATAAGGAATGCTGTAAGTATTCGATGTTCCAAATTCAAGTAAACCTGTTATAGCGTGCACTTTGATGTGAAAGTACATCCTTTCAAGGTCATCTAGTTTTTCAAGATTCATTGTACCCTTACCTATAATAGGATTTTGTTGTTTTTCTTTTTCGTAAACTGCATGTATCGACGATAGAAATTGATCTTTCGATCTTAAAACTTCGCTTTTTTTAGTGAATCCCATATAGGCAAAATTCAATAAACAGTCGATATTTGGGATGTTTTCACGGTGTTTTTTCACAAAATTTAGTTAGAGCAAATATATATTATCATGATAAAGTAAAGGATATGAGAGAGTATGAAATAAAGGTACTGAATATCAATAAGGAACAAATAATCAAGAAATTGGAACGATTAGCCGCTAAGCGTATTTTGAACGAAAAAACTGAAATAGAATGGTACGATTTTCAAGGTAAAGACATATCTATTTTAAAAAAAGCTAAATTTACGAAAAATGTCGTTAGAGAAATATACAACTTTTTAAAAAATAATAAAGGAAACTCAATTACAAAATATGGCGGTTATTTAAGGCTGAGAAAACAAGATGGGTACGAT
>ERZ1292623.4637-Hain-H51-01um-R1-4637-length-11198-cov-7_pt1 | contig 11198 bp, 12 predicted proteins | sample MGYA00564398_ERZ1292623 | MGnify/ENA primary metagenome ERZ1292623 (study PRJEB36523, sample SAMEA6512633) | groundwater metagenome | collected 2019-01-07 | study: AquaDiva: Metagenomics assemblies of 32 groundwater samples
TTCGCTAACCTTCGGAATATACGCCTCTCTTTGTTCTTTGGTTATATTATTCATTTCTAATTCTCTTTTTGCACGCTCCTTCATTTCAAAAAAGCTCTCTTCGGTTTCTGCTTTCTTCCTCAACTCCTCTTTTATTTCATTTTTAAACTCATACCCATTATCTCCCGGCTTTAAAGAATCAACAGCAGATAAAGCACTTTCCAGTCCTAAAGAAGAAAAAGTATTCCATATCCTATTAGCTGCTTCTTCAACATTGTTTTCATTTACCAACAGGCATTGGTTAGGCTCTTGAGCATTAACAACAGGCGAAACTAAAATCAAGAATAAAAAAATTATCACCGCTTTCATATCCCAATTAATGTGAATCTAAGCCTCCTTTATCAATAGCCATTTCCATAAGGGTATAAACTTTATCTTTTTTCCTTTTATTTTTTCCTCTCCTTCATAGTTCCAGGTTATTATCATCAAATTGTTGCAGTGCAAGTCTTTAGAAGCGCTTAATAATCCTTTAACCTCTCTTTCTTTTGTTTTTATATCATCCAGAGAAAAAGAAACCTGTATTAGCTGCTTTACTCTTTTTTTATCCATAATCAGAAAGTCAACTTCTTTATTGTCTGCAGATTTATAATAATTAATCTCCTTTCCCCTTCTTAGTAATTCAATGAAAATAAAATTTTCTATTAACCTTCCATTCTCATTTATTCCATTTATTGTTAAAATCCCATTATCTATAACATATATCTTGGGAAGGGACTGTTCTCCTTCTTTATAAGAATAAGAAAATTTTCTCAATGGAAATATAAAAAAAACATCCTGCAAGGCATCAACGTAGTTATAAAGTGAGGTTTTGCTTGCTTTTATTCCTGTTGTTCTGATAAAATTGTAGAATTTATGAATAGAAAATTCCCTGGCAGCTGAATTTATTAAAGATTTTATAAGCAGTTTTAAAAGTTTTATATTCCTTATCTTATATCTTTCGATAACGTCTCTAAATATGGTTGTTTCAGTGATATCCATCAGGATTTTATCCCTCTCCTTGCTGTAAATAATAGCTTCAGGATACCCCCCTCCCTCCAAATAAGACTTTAATTTATTCAGTATTTTGGCTTTTTCAATAGATGTGGGATATTTCCCGATGTTCTCTCTTTTAACATTCAAATAGTCTTCAAAGGAGAATGGCAATATTTTATAAGTCAAAGTCCTTCCTCTCATGGAAGTTGCTATTTCCTTGCTCAAAAGCTTTGATGATGATCCGGATATAAATACTTGGATATCCTTAGCATCTAAAACAGTTCTAACATACTTCTCCCAGTCATTAACATTTTGTATTTCATCCAAAAACAGCCATAATTTTTTATTTTTATTCTGAGGATAAATTTCATAATATACCTCTACAATGTTGATTAAGTCTTCACTTCTAACCCCCTCCAAATCTATCCTCTCAAAATTTATATATATTGTCTGATGAATACTCGTTCCCTTCAAAATATTTTTAATCAACTGAAACATTGAATAAGTTTTCCCGGATCTTCTTGGACCTATGATTGATACAGCTCTCTTTAGTGGCACCTCCTTAGGAATATTAATCTCTCTCTCAATCAAATCAGGGATCCCTCTCTCATGAAACTCTCTGATTATTTCTCCCCATTTTTCCTTGTTTATCATAGTCTTTTATAAGAGGAAACTATTTATAAATATTTCCCTCCATATAATACCAATACAGCCTGCTAGTCTTTAACCCTATAGCAGCCTCATCAACATTGTTTTCATTAACCAATAAGCATTGATTTTCTTGCGCATAAGAAATATTAACAAGTAATAAAAATATTAAAAATATAAAACCTCTTTTTACTAACATAAGATAATTTATAGAAGTAAATGATATAATAAACTTTCTGAAATCTGAAAAAATAGAATAATTTATAATATCTTGCTTTAACCAATTTTTAATCAAAAGGAGGGTAGAATCATGAATCATAAAAAAGTAGTTTTAATTTTCTTATTTCTAATCCTATTTAACGTCGGAATAGCCCAAGAGGAAACAATATCAGCAGAAGAGCAGAATCTAAACGTAGAAGGATCAGTTGTAAATGAAACCAATGAAACAGAAACTACGCAAGAGCCGATTAAAGAAATTGAAGAGATTATTTTTAAAAATTTTATACCAAAAGAATTCAAGCTGGGAACTGCCCAATTCAGCATACAGATACAAAATAATAAAAATGAAACCTTATCAAATTTAGCAGCTCTAATTTCCGGGAAAGGCTTCTCAACTTATGAAGTCACGCCAGTAGAGTCGCTCGAGCCTGGAGAAAAAGGTTATATTTTAGTAAACGGGGATTTCAAGGAAAGTGGTTTAATCAATCTAACAATAAGGATAAATCAAAAAATTTCCTATCAGGAAGTTAATGTTCTGGGAGAGAGTGAAGAAGATCTGGAAAAAGCAGAAGCATTGCTGAAGCAGCAGGAAGAAAAGAAAAAAGCACTGGCAGTTTTATCGTCAAATCTAGAAATATTGAAACAAAATTATTCTGGCTTAGAATCTCAAATAAAGCAAAAAGAAGGAGAAGGTTACGATGTTAAAGACGTCAAGTTGGAAGAGCTCAAAAAATACATTCGACAAACCCAAGCAAGTATACTTGGAGAGCATTTAGAAGAGGCAAGAGTAAATTTGGGATTAGCTAAAGAGGAATTAAATGCTGTAGAAGCAAAAATTGGAACGTTAGAAAAACTTCCGTTTATGAGCAGGTTTAGAGAGCATTTGATAGTCTTTTCGTCAATAGCTGGTGCAATAATCACATTCTTTGCCTTATACGAGTTGCTGAAGAAAAAAGGGAAAGAAGCAGTCACTACAATGGGAAGTATAAAACCGAAAGCTGAGGAAAAAGTTCTTGAAGTGAAAGAGGAAGAAGCAAAGCATAAAGAGATTAAAGAAGAAGAAAAGGCAGAACAAAAAGAGGAAAAGAAGAAAACTAAGAAAAAAAAGGCATAAATAAATAGTTTTAAAAAGGCACAAAAACACCTCAAAAATCAGTTTTAATGGAGAAGTTTTAGATGATAATTCCAATTCGTTGCATGGGTTGTGGAAAGCCGACTGCGCATTTATACGATAAGTACAATGAGGAGATTAAGAAAGGAAAGTCTCCAAAAGAAGTTCTTGACAAGTTGGGAATGGAAAGATATTGCTGCAGATCTTTATTCTTAAGCCATATTGATTTGTTAGAAACAGTTGCAAAGTTCAAGAAAGGCTAATCTAAAAATCAACAAAGTATGGTAAATAAAACACAACATCCTATCCTAACAAGATTTAAAAAAGCTAATAATTGTCATTATAATGATCTGAACTGCATTAGTGCTTTATTCTATCTCTTAGGTTATGACTCAGTAGAAGAACCTCATGAGATATCAGATATAAAAAGAATTCCGTTAGAACGTATGCTAAACAAAGAAAAAGCAGATGTTCTTATTATGGATAACCCTCTTCACTATATGATACTAGATCCTTCGAATAAAGAGTATATAATACATAGAAATGGATATGGCTCCCTCATGACTAGGCAGACATTAATCTCCCTCATATGGTTGGATATTGCATGCTCACCGATTTCAACATTTGATATGAAAAAGGATTTAAAATATTTTAAAGTTCAAGAAAGGCTAGCTACCACAGTTTCAGCAATTTGCCAATAACGTAAATAACGAACACAATCAATAAAATCTTTAAGATAGCATCCAAAGGTTCCAAATCATTTTTTTTATTTTTTGCCATTTCTAATCTCATGTAAAAAGTATACCAAAAAGATCATATAAAGGTTATAACAGACAAAATTATCAATCCTGAATTATTTTTATTTATCATCGTATAAGCATTAATGGTCGTAAAAAATAAGATCGTGATAATAGCACTATATGCAAGAATCCTCCCAAACCTGCTTCTCTTAAACAAAATCCGAACAAAGTCATCCATGTCATCTAAATCACCTAAAAGTTTTTATTTATTTCTCAACTGAATGGATAAGAAAGACAACTATATAAATTATTATGATAAAGGATAAGGATTCAAGAAAGGCTAAGTTTTATTAATAACGTCTTCTACAATATACTTGATGAAATATCCAAGATTCTTTGTATTAGCACTGACAATGATAATAGCTGTGTTAATATTCAGCAACGACAAATTAATCACCCAGGAAAATTTTAGAATCCTTGAAAATTATCTCTCTTCTTTCGCTTTAGGCATACTTTACACTTACGGTTTCACCGCTGCATTGTCAACAGGAGCTTTATTGTTAGTAGCAAGCCAGCAAAATATTTTCATAACTGGAATTATTGCAGGATTAGGTGCGTTAATAGGAGACTTGATAATATTCAAGTTTGTAAGAAAAACTTTTAATGGGGAATTAAGCAAGCTAAAAAAAACAAGTGCAATGAAGAAGATAAGGAATTTCCTAAAAAGACATACAACACTAAATGGTGCAATCCCTATGATAGCATGTTTGATTATTGCCTCGCCATTACCGGATGAAATAGGGGTTTCAATGCTTGCAATGCACAAAGACACATCAACAAAGGCATTCTCAGTAATATCATTCATACTAAATACAGTTGGAATATTCATAATACTAATGCTTGGAAAATCTGTCTAAAATGTATTACCTAAAAAAATCAGAAGAGGTTCTAAAAGAACTTAGCTCATCGCAGGAAGGACTGTCGCAGCAGGAAGCAACAAATCGGTTATCAAGATATGGAAAAAACGAGTTAAAGAAGACAAAGAGAATTTCGATTATAAAACTAATTCTTGTACAATTCGCAGACCCGTTAGTCATCATCTTGCTAGCAGCAGTAGTCATATCTTTCATGATAGGCGAAGGAAAAGATGCAATAGCAATCCTCGCAATAGTGATCATTAATGCAATCATTGGATTTTCACAGGAATACAAAGCGGAAAAAGAAATTGAATTATTAAAAAAACTTGGTTCTCAAAAGGCAGTAGTCATTCGCAATGGGAAAAAAGAAGAGATTGATGCAAAAAACTTAGTAGTAGGAGATATAATAATTATAAGTGCAGGAGACAAAATCCCGTCAGATTCTCGTCTGATAGAAGTCAACAGCTTAAAAATAGATGAATCCTCATTAACAGGAGAATCAACCACGGTTGAAAAGACAATTGAAGCACTACAAAAAGAAGCACAAGTAGCAGATCAAAAAAATATGGTTTTCTCAGGAACGATTGCAAAAGAAGGAACAGCAAAAGCAGTAGTTGTTTCAATCGGGATGCAGACAGAAATTGGAAAGATAGCGCATCTAGTGCAGGAAACAGTAGAGTTAGAAACCCCGCTACAAAAAAATATAAAGAGATTGGGGAAAGTTCTGGCAGTAATAATCCTCTTATTAGCATCAATAATTTTCATAGCGGGAGTCCTAACAAAGATTCCAGTTTATGACATCTTCCTTACTTCTGTTAGTTTGGCAATATCCGCAATACCGGAAGGCCTGCCAGTGATTATGACGTTAGCATTGGCCCTGTCAGTTCAGGTCATGTACAAAAAAAAAGCATTGATAAGAAAATTAAAAGCAGTTGAAACTCTGGGCTCAGTAACAGTAATCGCTTCTGATAAGACAGGAACCCTTACAAAAAACGAAATGACTGTAACAGAGCTTTTTGTAAACAACAAAAATATACAGGTAACAGGAAAAGGTTATGAAACAAAAGGAAAGTTTTTCTGCAATAATAAAGAAGTTAATCCAAATTCTCTTAAGACATTGTTAGAAATCGGAAGTTCATGCAACAACGCACAGCTTCCAAAACTAGGCGATCCGACAGAATTAGCATTGTTAGTCTCAGCTGCAAAAGCAAATATTTCTGCAAAGAATAGAATTGCAGAAACTCCCTTCAATCCTGAAGAAAAATACATGACTACAACGCATCAGATCAACAATAAGAAAGTAACTTACATCAAAGGTGCCACTGAAAAATTATTGGAAATGTCTGAGTTCATACAGGTAGACAACACAATAAAGAAAATTTCAAAAGAAAATAAGCAGGAGATTCTCGAGCAGAACAAACAGATGGCATCAAGGGCATTGCGTGTTCTAGGGATGGCTTTCAAGCAGGATAACAAAACGATTTTTGTAGGAATGCAAGGAATGATCGATCCCCCAAGAAAAGAAGCAAAAACGGCAATAGGGCTCTGCGAAAAAGCCGGGATAAAAGTATACATGATCACAGGAGACCACATAGATACAGCAGTAGCAATAGCGTCTCAGCTAAACATTCAACCCAGTGCAATAGAAGGAAAAGACCTAGACAGGTTATCAGATTCAGAGCTTAAAAAAATAGTCAAAGAAAAATTCGTTTTTGCAAGAGTGACGCCAGAGCACAAATCAAGAATTTTAAACGCGATGCAAGAAAACAAAGAAATTGTAGCAATGACAGGAGACGGAGTAAATGACGCGCCAGCATTAAAAAAAGCCAATATAGGGATAGCAATGAATATTAAAGGAACGGACATAGCCAAAGAGTCTTCTGATATGATTTTGATGGATGATAATTTCAGCTCGATAGTCAATGCAATAAAGGAAGGCAGGATCGTTTATGATAATATAAAAAGATTCGTAAAATATCTCCTGTCAGTAAACTTTGATGAGATACTCGTAGTTCTTTTTTCTTTATTAGCAAAAACCCCAATTCCATTTTTGCCGCTCCAAATCCTATGGCTCAATCTTGTAACAGATAGTCTGCCTGCATTAGCATTGAGCAAAGAGAAAGGCGAAAAAGATGTGATGGACAGACCTCCAAGAAATCCAGATGAACACATACTCAAAGGAATAGGATATGATATATTAATAGCCGGAATACTTGCTTTCCTTGCTACATTGCTTTTATTTATAATAGAATATAACGTGTCAGGAAACATTGAAAAAGCTAGAACAATAGCAGTAACACAGGCAATTATCTTTGAATTATTCTTCATATTTTCTTGCAGGTCAGAAGCCTCATTTGTAAAAACAAATCCATTTTCAAACAAATATCTAACTGGTGCAGTTCTATTGACAATAATACTTCAACTAACGGCAATGTATACCCCAATAAACTCTATTTTCGAATTTACTCCATTAGGTATCAAAGATTGGCTTTTGATAATATTAGTAGGCTCAACAGGATTCATCTTCTTCGAAGTAAAAAAGTTAATAAAGAAAAAGAGATAAGTTCAGACAGATGAAAAAAAAGAAAAAAAGAGGGGTAAAAAAAGAAGCAATAGTGCAAGCAGGGCTAGTTGTAGTAACCTTAGTTTTAATAGCTCTGATTTATTACTTCATCCAGCCAACGATAATAGGCTTTACAATTTTAGAAGGATATGTTTGGAATACAGATAACAGTTCAAATTTCAATTACAATTCTGAAGAAGTAGAAATTGAAGACAGCATTATAAAGTTGAAATCAAACACTTCCACCGCAGATTGGACAACATACTCTCAAGAAATATTCAGCATATCAAAAGCATATCACAAGCCAGATGACAAGACATCGAAAGTAGAGTCTAAAAACAATGACGAGCAAGAAATAAAGTCGGATGAAATAACTAGTTTCATTTTCAGCTCTGAACTAAGCAATGGCAACGTCATAAACATGTATCTCAACGATGAGGAATCAACAAACATCTATCTTTGCAATGCATATGAAGAATGTACTGCATCAAATCTCGGCCAGGTTAATTTTCCAAACCAAGACGGTTATTACAATATCACAATTCAAAACCTTGCTCAGCCTGCAAAAATTTTCAACTTAAACTCTGATGGAAAAATAAAATTAGATTACATTAATTCTTCAGAAATAAATATAACAAAATTTTGGTATAATCCTGAAGACAAAACAGCTAATTTAACATCTCAGGATAATGCGATTTTAGAAGCAGAAGACGATGAGATATTGGACTTAATATTCAGCAGCAATCTTCAAGGAAATGATCTTATCCAGCTCTATCTAAAAACAGAGGAATCGACAAACATTTACGTATGCAACCCAGGAGAGGAATGCACATCGTCAAATTTAGGCCAAATTAATTTCCAGAATCAAGAAGGTTACTACAATATAACTCTGCAAAACTTAGATTCAGCTTCAAAAATTTTCAACTTAAACTCCAACGGAAAGATAAAATTAGATTTTATAGAAGCAATAAGAGTGACAGAAACAAATCATTCGGAGACGAACATTACTTATCCGGAAACAGCTAATATCACAACACAGGATTTTGCAGTCAATGATTTGGGCAGCTGGGATGCGCTTATTGTAGAAGAAATTTTAAGGAAGCAAAACATCAGCTACGAGTACTCAGTCGATTCAGGAGAAACATGGAATACAGTTCCAGAAGATAAGAATCTATCAGCAGTGAATTCAACAAAAATAAGGATAAAAGCAATATTGAACAGTAATACAACAGAAACGCCTGAGCTCACACTTATCAATCTAACCTATTCAAAAAGGCAAATAGACACATACTATGAGGTGAATGATTCAGGAATTATCTCAACAATAAAAGATGAAAATATAACCATAAATTCTTCCTCAAATATAGAGCTAAAGATCTCAGCAACAGAAAGCTTGTCAAACATAATTTTTAACATTACAGAACTAAAGAACACTAGACCATCTGCATTAGCAAGATTAAAAGAGATAGAAATCTTATCCCCGGATCTACAGAACAAGCTCAACACTGCAACGATAAAATTATACTACACAGATGAAGAAGTAAATAACCTAAATGAATCCACTTTAAAGATTTATTATTATAACGAAACTTTGGAAGAATGGCAATCAATAAGCTCAGTAGTAAATGAAGAAGAAAATTATATTGAAGCAAACCTAAAGCACTTCAGCATTTATGGAGTATTCGGTGAAGGAACAACGTCCTCAAGCTCATCCTCATCCAGTGGGTCAGGAGGAAAGAGAGAATTTACAAGAGGAACACAAGCCCCAGCACAACAGCAACAACCTTCACCAAGCACAGCAACAGAAACAAAAGAAACAGGACAAAATCTGCAGGAAAGTACAGAACAAGAAACAATCCAAACAGAAACGCAAACACAGCAAACAACAATAACAACACTGACCGGAAGCATCGTCAGAATAGGAAAAGTATTGACAGATGGAAAAGTAAACAAAAGTCTTTGGATCCTGCTTGCAATATTAATCGTAGCTTATATAATCACAAAAATTGAAGAGCAAAAAAAGAAAAATAAATGATTACTCATCTTCAGTTCCAAAGTCTTCTGGTTTCAATTTAATCTCTCCGATTTTTTTCAATTTCAAATACTCTCTAGCAAGAATGTAGAATATCAGACCAAGGCTTTTCCTTCCTTTATTATTGCATGGAACCACCAAGTCAAGCTCATTCGCAGTATTATTTGTATCGCACAAAGCCAAAACAGGAATTCCAAGTTTCAAAGCATCATCAATTACATTTTTATCAGGAAAAGGATCAACAACAAGTAATAAATTTATCTCCATAAAATCCTCAAGCGCAAGGTTCAGCAAAACTCCTGGAGAATATCTTTCAGTGAAGATTTTAATCCCAGTAACCTGCGAAAAAGCTCTCAATGCTTTCCAGCTGTTTTCTCTCCTGCCAATCACAAGGATATCTTCAGGATCATATCTGGCAAGAACACTAGCAAGAAGTTTCAACCTTTTGTTTATTTCCTGGATATTTAAGATAGACAATCCATCCGGCCTTACTTTATAGATGAAAGGCTCCATGTATTTAGTTTTGTATTTTGTTCCAATATGCAAACCAGCCTTCAAATACTGATCCAGTGGAACTAAAAATTCTTCTTCAGCCATAGAATAATTTCAAAAATATCTGTTTATAAAATTTGCTAATCCCATTTTTTAAAAATTTCTCAAGAAATCTTGAATCAATCTTTCAGCATCTTTTTTCAGTCCAAGACCAAGGCCAATTCCAAGAGCAAGTGCAATCCCCGCAGCTAATGCCCCGATGATTATCAAGAACACATTCTCAACCAAGCCAACTTGAATCCCAATCTGCCTGAAAGCAGTCATCACAATTACAAATAAGATAAACCATTTAAGGATTTTGCTTAAAGCAATCATGCCTTTCACTTTACTATACTCATTGATTTTAATCTCGACATAGTGTGCAAATATCAAGCCAAAAATGATTATTACAATTCCAAGTATTAAATCAGGCAACCATAACACAAATGAATTTAAAACTCCGCTCAGGCCTCCAAGATCAATTTTATCGACGGCAGCCTGGAGGAAAATAATCAGCACATACCATTTCAATATCTCTCCAAGGACGTAAGAAATCTGTACTTTTCCAATAGTTTTACTCAAAGCAGCTTTCTCTACATATTTATCCAATCCGGCTTTATGCAAAACCGTAGTTAGAATGCTCCCAAGAATCAAACCAAATAAATATCCAATTATTAATAATAATATTACAGCAATTAAATCAGGAAAAAATTTAATGAATCCGACCCATAAAGCTTCAAATGGACTTCGAATTGCAACGACAGTTTCTAAAACCCCAGCCAAATAATATCACCTTGAAACTAAAAATATATAATAGTTTATATACCTTTCTACACAGATTTGGCATAACTAGAAGTATATCGAATTTCAGTCACTTCATATCTGTTTTTCACTAATTTATCAAGCCTTTCAACACTTCTCCTGACAAGCGACATTGAACCAGAAGCAGCAGTGCTTTCTATCCTTATAAAAGGAACAAAACAACCATCTACAACTCCAGTTAAACCATAACTTTTTAGGTCTACATTTACCTCTAAATCTGTGTATTGCCCTCTAGAAGATGCTGTAGTTGATAGCCCCATATAAGATGACATGAAGGGAGTTATCTCTAATTGTCTTCTCATATTTCTTGTCCGGATTTAACCCGATAATTCTACACCAGTTAATTTCTCCTAATTCATCTAAAGTACTGCAACGGTTTTCATCCAAAAGAAGGCTTTCAAAATCAACTAATGCTCCCTCTAAAAATTCTTCATAACCCTTAGGAGGGATCTGAAAGCTTTTTAATCTATAGATTCTTTCTTCACTAGGATTAGTCAATCGGTTCATGCTCCAAAAACTCCCAAACCATATTTAAAATTTATTAAACTGCAAGCTTAGTCCTAAATCTCCTTAAAGCACCCAAATAAATTATGGGCGAGCAATC
>ERZ1292623.4640-Hain-H51-01um-R1-4640-length-11196-cov-4_pt1 | contig 11196 bp, 8 predicted proteins | sample MGYA00564398_ERZ1292623 | MGnify/ENA primary metagenome ERZ1292623 (study PRJEB36523, sample SAMEA6512633) | groundwater metagenome | collected 2019-01-07 | study: AquaDiva: Metagenomics assemblies of 32 groundwater samples
TTGTGAAGGAGGTTCTATGTTGGTACCCAGAGAAAGCCATTTGACCCGCACTGCTGCTGAAGGAATGCTTGAACACTTTGAGGAACAACGCCGACATATCGGCCGGGCGCACCAATTCCGAAACAAAATTTGTCACCTCTCAAAAGTCGGAATCAACGAACTCGGAAAGGGAAGTATATTTGAGGCCGAGATTCGTTTTACGGAATGTCAGATGGCATTTGATGAGCTGGAAAAGCTCAATCTGCCGGAAGACAAAATGTGGGAATTCCGCAATGACGCCGCGCAGGAAATGATTGAATTGATGGTACTCATCAAATTCTATCCGTCCCTGATCGGCGACGACAGCGAACCCCAAATACCCGACGACCAAGAAATGGTCGTTCCGGAAACCGCCTGGCTCGCAGGCATCGCGGACGCGGCTGGCGAAATCAACAAATTGATTGTTGACATCGAATTCAATCAAGTCGTCCCGCAAGCCTTGATCGCCGGAGTTTACGAAAGCGGCGTTACGGTCATCCAAAAGATGGCGAAAATCCTGGACAAGTTCGCGCTGGTCTATCCTCTTGTCGTCAGCAATACGCGACGCAGGGGACAAGGATTCTCCAGCAAGCTCCGCTATGTCAGAATGGCGGAACTGCGCGCTAAGGAAAACGTGATCAAGCTCCGACGAATGAGTCACAATTAAACCTTAACCCGCACCTAGACACCCTTGAATTGCGCTTAAATGCGCTTTCGGGGATCAACAGTAAGGTGCGGGTTTTTTTATTGGCTTTCTATAAATTTCTAATCCGCCAGCTGGCGGATTAGAAATTTATCTAGAAAACAATAACCCCGCACTAATTTTGCCGTTGTTCTTAAAGTGAATAATGAAAAATTCTAAAATGTGTTTATCTCTTGCGAAGCGCGCGTGCCGAATAGGCACACTTCTTAGGCGAAGCGATTCGCCGTGGAGCTACTCGCAAAATTTAGTGCCGGGGTTGCCTCCTATAATTTATAAGATAATTCTGGGAAAATAATATCACTTCGCATAATTCGCATTGATTTCGTATTTTCGCATCGGCCTATTTAACAAACGGGTTCTTCGCTCCTCTAACCTCAAAATGCAAATGGCAGCCCGTTGGACCATGCGTGTTTCCGGTATTCCCGATATAACCTATCAAATCGCCTTGTAAAACATAATCGCCAACGGAAACCACATTCGTTTGAGTATGAGAATAGCGAGTTAAGGTATTGTTCGGATGTTCAATGTCAATAAAATGACCGTATCCGCCGTTCCAGCCATAAGATTTTTCATCTGTAACAAGCCCTTCGGCTGCGGCATAAATAGGCGTGCCGCAAGCATTGGCAATATCAACGGCGTTCGTCGGATGTAGCCGCCCCCAATTCCATCCTTTTGTCGGCATAATAAAGTAACCTGGGATATCCATTAAACCGCTAGCCGAAGACCGCGACAAAGATTTAATCGGTTTTGCTCCTGGAATAATTAAAGTTGTCCCCATCGGCAAACCGGCCATAGACGCTTTCGGGTTATATTTTAATATTTTTTCAGCGTCAACCTGATAAAGATTGGCGATTGAAGAAACGGTTTCCCCATCTTCCACGACGTGCGCCACTCCGGAAATCGGCAAAATCATAATCTCCTGCCCGGGGCTGATAAAATTAGAACGCAAATTGGAATTTGCCCACAAAATCGTATTCAGAGAAATTCCAAATCTCGCGGCTATTTGCGATAAAGTATCGCCGGCCTGCACTTTATAAACCATCAAGCCGTCGCGTGTCGGCAAAATATCGCTTAACGGGTTTGAGGCTCCAAGAAACGAAGATTCGTCAATCAAAATAAATCCCGCGAAATCTTCATCAGAGGATGAAGCCCTAAATTCTTCCAACGGATTATTGTCCGACTCCAACGAATCAGAGAAAGCCCCCGCAACGCTGGCAAGCGCCTCCGGACCGCCGAATGTATCTAAGCCCGACCGACCACCGCCCATTAAAATAAGGTTCAGTAAAGTTGCTCCCAAAATCAAAACAACCGGTATAACGGTTGTTGAAAGCTTAATTTTATTGAGTTTTTGATATACAGTATTAATACCCTTATTATACCATGGAACTTAATCCGCGACAATTGGAAGCAATAGAGCATAAAAACGGCCCTCTTTTGATAGTTGCCGGCGCCGGATCGGGAAAAACCAAGACCTTAACCGGCCGATTGGTAAAATTTCTTGAAAACGGAATCCATCCGGAAAATATTATCGCCATCACATTCACAAACAAGGCGGCAAACGAGATGAAATCCCGCGCGATGAGTCAAATGTCAGCAAGCGAGCCATTTATAGGAACTTTTCACTCTCTCGGCGCTAGAATTTTGAAAAATGAAGCTAAATCGGCTAAACGAACCGCCGCTTTTACAATTTTTGACGAAGATGACGCCCTAAGCTTGATAAAAACCGCAATGAAAAGTTTGGATATTTCAAAGGAACAATGTAATCCCACGGCTGTTCGCGGACAAATATCCAGCGTTAAAAATGAATTGCTGGACCCCGAAGAATATTTAGATAAAAGAGGCCTGGCGATTTTTAAAAAATACGAGGAACTGTTGATTCAAAATAATGGCTTTGATTTTGACGATTTAATTGAAAAAGTGGTCTGGCTTTTCAAAAACGAACCGGAAATTCTGAAAAAATATCAAAAACAATTCCAATATATTCTGGTTGACGAATATCAGGATGTGAATACTTCACAATATCAATTTGTTAAATTATTGGCGCAAGAACACAAGAATTTAAGCGTGGTCGGGGACGACGCGCAGAGCATTTACGCGTTCCGCGGATCGGATTTCCGAAATTTTTTGAATTTTGAAAGCGACTGGCCGGCCGCTAAAGTCGTTAAATTAGAACAAAATTACCGCTCCACCGGAAACATTATCACCGCCGCTTCAGAAGTCATTAAAAATAATAAATTTCAAAAACCAAAAGAGCTTTGGACAAATAACGAAGCGGGGGGACTAATTAAAGTTATTGAAACGAGCGACGCGGAACAAGAAGCTGGCTTTGTCGCTGATACGATTAATCAGCAAACAACAAATGATAAACAGCCAACAATGGCAATATTATACAGAACCAACGCTCAATCTCGCGCGATTGAACAAGAATTAATAGTCAATCAAATTCCATATAAAATCTTCGGCGGATTAAAATTTTATGAAAGAAAGGAAATAAAAGATATCGTCGCCGCTTTGCGGGTAGCGTTTAATCCGAGAGACGGAATCAGCGCGGAACGACTAGCTAAAACACTTCCGAAAGAAACCGCGAAATATCTTTGCCAAGAATTGCCGCGACTCGGGAAAGAGCTTTCCATTCTGCAATTGATAAATTTCTTTTTGGAGAACGGCAATTATTTTGAATTTCTAGACAAAAAGTTTAAAAACTCCCGCGAACGCGTTGAAAACATCAACGAGCTTATTGTATTTGCTTCCGAGTTCAAAGATCTGTCGGAATTTTTAGAACGGGTTTCTCTTCTGCAATCAGTCGACTCCCCCAAGTCAAATGTCAAAAATCAGGCGTCAAATGTCAACTTAATGACCGTCCACCTCGCCAAAGGATTGGAGTTTGATAATGTATTCGTTATCGGTTGCAGCGAAAGTTTATTGCCGCACCAAATGTCCTGCGGCTCACAAGACGACTTGGAAGAAGAACGCCGCTTGATGTATGTCGCGATGACTCGCGCCAAAAACAAACTTTGCCTGTCTTTTTATAATCTGCCGTCAAGATTTCTTTACGAAATTCCGCCGGAACTTACGGAATTTATAAGTTTGGGAAACAAGCACCGTGACCTCCCAGATGAAGAAGAAATTTATATTGAATAAATTTAATGAGATATAAAATCCTCACAACAACACCTTCCTTGCGATAGCGAGGTTAGTGTTATTTTAAAAGCCCCGTTAGATGTGAATCTAACGGGGCTTGATGAAAGGAGGGTCAAAAGGCAAGAGACAATCCGACGGTGGCTTTCACGCCGCTTTCACGATCTTTATTGAAGCTATATGTGGCTCCGTAAAGATCGCGATGAAGCGTATAGCCATCGGCTCGATAAGCGGTTAATCCTAATTCCAACCACTTTATCGGCCTCACTGCCATTCCGCCTTCGCACCACGTGCCGTCATCGCTGTTTTTGAAGCTAGCAACCGAAGCAGTCAAAAAAGAAGTCAGTTTTTGCCGTATCTCCAGCCCGCCTTCTTTTGTCGCTTGCAACGCTTGCTCGTAGCTCACCCTCATTTCCATTCCGGAAAATTCGGGAATTATCGGCACAACAACCTTAACCGTCGGCCCTTCTTCCGACAAATAGGTTTCCACTTCCGGCCAGTACATCTTAAATGTTCCGACGGAAGTTTTCATGTCGACGCTTGAAATATCGGTTGCGACACTATTGCCACTTAACCATCCGTAACCGATTTTCGCCGCCGCGATAGAAGATCCGCTCAACAACCTCAAAGCTGAAATAGCTCTGATTTGATTTTCGGATGTGCTAATCCCTCTTTTTTCCAACGCGCTAACGTACTCATCCAAGTCATTCTCGTTGTAAGTAATCGTTGAGAGCGCTGTCAAAAAATAAGGAACTGTGTCCAAGCTGAAAAACTGTCCATCGGTAATGCGCTTGGCCAAACGGGTTCGGATCACTTCTTCCTCGTTGAGTCCGCTGGCATACTGCGCAGCCCAGAACCTTTGATAGGCATCCGGCCGCCCTTTCAGTTCCGCGCTAATCTTGTCCCAGTCATTGTTTGCGTAGTAATCATCAACTAGTCCCAAGCCCAGGCTGTCAGCATAGACCCGCGGGACAATGTAACTGAGAGACCGCTTCCTAAAAGATATCGGATCCTTCTCAAAGGCATAGTCGTAAAACTCGCCTTTGGAATGAGCCGAAAAGTGCCCGTATTCATGGGCGACTTTCAGAATCGGTCCCTCAATTATCACCGCGGCTACCGCTAGTGATAACTTTATGGTCAACGAGCTATCGCCGAATTCCTCGGAAACAACTTCGTTCACCAACGAAATCGGCGCCATGGCCAATTCCGCGATGTTGTCTCTGTCCAGAAATTTCGAGTGAGAGAAATTGTGAGAGTATCTCAAATTGAGATACGCCGCGTCTTTCTCGCCACCTTCGTTTTCTTGCGCGAACAGAACATTGGGAACCAAGAAAACCACAAGCGCCACAAGTGAAGCTGTAAAAAGCTTCATAAACCCTCCGTTTCAAAAAAGAAAAACTTTAATTTTCAATGTTCAAACTAATAAAAGTATAGCATATTTAAGGCATTTTGTCAATGTTTAACCTCTTAGGCGGTAAAGGTATAATAAGGGTTATGCGCCAACGCTTAGGACAGCATTTTTTGATTAATAAGTCAGCAATAGAGCGGATTATCGCCGCTTTGGACCTGCGAAAAAATGACACAATAATTGAAATTGGGCCGGGGGAGGGAGCGTTAACCCTTCCGCTCGCGGAAGAATACCAAAAAATTGGCTGTAAGATTATCGCGATTGAGAAAGATAAAAACTTAGTACAATATTTAAAAGAAAAATTTAAAGACGGGCTTGATAAACAAAATTTAGAAATAATTGCTGGGGATGCATTAAAAGTTCTACTTGAAATTTCTAAACGCCGCACTTTAACCGCTAAACGCTTTAAAGTAGTCGGCAACATTCCTTATTACATCACCGGAAAGCTTTTAAGAATTTTGAGCGCATTGGAAAATAAACCTGAATTAATTGTTTTGACAGTCCAAAAAGAAGTTGCGGAGCGCGTTGCTGCCCAGCCGCCTAAAATGAATTTGTTAGCTGCCGCTACTCAAATCTGGGCTGAACCAAAAATAATCGGGTATTTAAAACCTGGGGATTTTTCTCCACCGCCGGAAGTAGAATCGGCGATTATAAAACTTATTCCAAACAATAACACTTTGCCTGCTATCGCAAGGAAGGTGTTATTAGAAAAATATTATGCTCTTATTAAAATTTTGTTCAAACAACCGCGAAAAACCATTTTAAATAATTTGTCAGATGGCTGGTCCGCTAACCCGCCTGCCGATAGGCATGGCCTGCTTGATAGCGAAACAAACCAGCAGATAAAAAAAGATGAAATTTTAAAAATCTTGCGCTCCGTCGGCTTGCAAGGCAATGAACGCCCGCAAAATTTGAGCATAGAGACAATCTATCGTCTTGCGATGACGATAGATTAGACTAAGAACCTTATAATTTACTTGTCCCCATCATCATTATTGTGCCGGGAACACTAAACGATCTGACACTCCAATCGCCATGGCTTTCTGCCCAATAGAAACAAGTGGCTCCCGGAAAAGCGCTTCCTAACACCCAGCTGCCGGGCTTAAGAGAAAAATAAGAAAATAGTCGCGAGACTCCAGGGATATACAAATAAGTGCCTCCCTTTGGCGGACTGATAGTTAATACCAGTGTACCCGGATTATATGTACAAGGAAAAATAGTCAGTATTCTGCCGCCAAAAAATAATAATCCTCCGAACACGAAAAGCCATATTAAAACTGAGCAAGTGATTTTGTTCATTATCTAAGCTGGGGATATCTAAATGTCTGCATCATCTTCTTAATTATAGTATAATTTTAATAAGCGACAAATATGACAAAAATCGTATCGCTTATTTTGCTTATTGGCTCAATAACTTTTGGGTTATTAATGATTTTTGGCACTTCAAAATTAAATCAGCAAAATGACGAAGCGACATTAAAAACTCTGTCCGCGGCGTTATCTCAACATGAAGACTCTCGAAATTCAATTATTTCTGCTCCAGAAAATAACATAACTGAAGAATTTATCGGAAAGGCCAGCGAAAAAATTGCCGACGAAGTAATCGCGATGAATCCCGACGGCCTTCAAACAATTGATGGCGAACAATGGCTAAATATTCCCGACCCGGAAGCATTGGCAAATAAAATTTTTCAAGAAAAACTGGTAAATTTTGATGTAAATCAATTACAAAGCACGGTGCAACTCGCCGACCTTAAAATTGTTTCCAACTCGGAGTTATCCGTAAAAAATTATATTCAAAATCTGCAAAATATATTATCGGCTTATCTGATTCTGATTCCCACGCAACCATCTGCGGAAGATATTGATAATATTTACTCTTCTTATCAAAAAGCGGTTCCAATTCTTTACGCTATGGAAGTTCCTGAAAGCGCCGCTTCAGTTCATCAACAGGCCATCGCGCTGTTAGAAACGCGTAAAAATATTTTTGAAAAATTCGCAAATGCTGAAAACGACCCCCTCGCGGCACTATTAGCATTGAACTTATTGCCGGATATGAATCAAAAAATTAGCGATTTCAACGGAAAAATCAATAAATTAAAATGAAAAATAATTCTGCAATTATTTCTTACTTGATTATTGGAATTGTTTTAACAATGCTGGTGTTTTCTCCTGTAACATCAGTCAGAGCCGTGGCGCCAGCAGTTCCTCCTATTCCAAATATTCTAGCGGTTCCAACGCAAGATCTTGCCGCCGGGCAACAAGAATACAGCCAATCGCTTTTAGATGCATTATATAAAGTTTTCGTTCAGACATTAAAAAGGCAAATTATTGGCCAAATGGTGGACCAAATAGTTGAGTGGATACAAGGAAATGGAAAGCCAAAATTTGTTACTGATTGGAAAGGGCTTTTAGAAGACGCAGGGCAAGCGGCTGCCGGAGAATTTGCCAAAGAAGTCGGACTGGGGTTCCTTTGCGAACCATTCAGCGCTCAAATACAGATTTCACTTTTCCCAATTAAAAAATTCAGCAAAAAAGCGGAGTGCACTTTGGATAAAATCGTCGGCAATATAAATAATTTTCGCGAGGATTTCCGAAACGGCGGTTGGATTGCTTATGCGGAATCATGGCAACCGCAAAATAACATCTTTGGAGCAACATTAATGGCGAAAAGCGAACTAAATCGCCGCCAAGAATCTGCTTCGGGAGCAAGTTGGTCAGAAGCTTTGGCGGGCAATGGTTTCTTATCTACAAAACAATGCCAAAAAGACGCAAACGGAAAAGTTATAGAATCAACCTGCAAAATCACAACGCCAGGCGATGTAGTTGGCAAGGCGGTAGGAAAAGCAGTCGGCGCTGATTTTGATTTTATTGTTAATGCTACCGACGTAGAAGAAATCGCGGCAACTATTGTTAACGCGCTCGTTAATCGAATAATCACTGAAGGAGTTAAAGGACTTGCCGGAGTTAATCCGCCATCGGCTCCGAGCGGAGGAACTATAGATTTGGGAGTAGATAATTGCGGAAGTCTTACCGGAAAATCGCTGGAAGCTTGTCAAAAATATCGTCTGACTTTCGGCAGAAACTTTGCGCTTTCCCAATTAGGACTTATTCAACAAATAGATCTTACCTTACAACCGAACATCGCTATAAAAACTACTATCGCGGATTCTATTGATACTTTGCAAACTTATATCAATTGGGCAAAGCTTGCTTACGATACTTTATCCGATTTGCAATACGTTTCTATTTGCAAAGGGCCAACCAGTAGGGAAGATATCGGTAGAACAGAACTGATGGCGAATATTGATGGAAGCATTAAACAAGAAGAGTCTCTGATTAGTCGCTTGAAAATAGATCAAACAAACAATCAAGCATTGGTTAATGAATTGCAAAACACGGAAAATCAAATTAACACATTGTCATCCGCGGAAATGGAAAAAATGATTTCTATTTTTGACGCTGTTGCCGGAAAATTAGACGCAACTGCCGCGGAAAATTTCAAATCAACAATATCGGCCGAAAACGCCGCAATTGACAACAGAGCTCAAGCTAATTTGGATAAATTTGATAAACAAGTAAAGACATGCCAAGCAAGCAAATAACAAAAATTTTGTTTTTCGTTTTAATGGCTGCCGTACTATACGGCTCGCTTGCTCAACCATTAACTTCTTTTGCTCAAGCTCAAGAAGTCCAAACCGTAAGGATAGAAGGCCTTAAAGAAGCCGGGACAAGCTGCGGCTTCCTGGAAATCTGGTGTTACTTAACCGAATTTTTCAATTGGGTAGCAATACAAATCGGTTTAGGCATCTCCTACATTGGCGCTCTTTTAATTACCATCGCGGCTGCTTTTATCCAAGTTTTAGTGGAAGTAAGTCGCACCATCATTTCAAATCAAATGATTTTGACCGGGTTTAAAATTACTTTAAGCGTCACTAATCTCGGTTTTGTTTTAGCCATTGTCGTCATCGCTTTCTCAACGATATTAAGATTTCAAACATACGGAGCAAAACAATTGCTATGGAAGCTGATTGTCGCCGCCGTATTAGTTAACTTTAGCTTGACGATAGCCAGTGTATTGATTGATTTCGCGAATGTGATAGGAATGTCATTTGTGGATGCTTCTAGCGGCGGAAATATCAATTCTTTTGCGGCTAATTTGGCTAATTCTCTAAACATACAAGAAACTGCAAAGGGCGCAGGATTTGGAAGCGTTGTTGAAGGATACTTTAAAATGCTGGCCTCCATAACCCTGACTGCTATTTTTAATCTTTTGCTGGTAGTCGTATTTTTCGCCTTGGCATTTATGATGCTTATCAGAAACATTTATTTGATGATTCTGATAATTTTAATGCCGATTGTATGGTTGCTTTGGATTTTTCCAAATCTATCGGGGCATTGGAGTAAGTGGTGGAGTAATTTTATCCGCTGGACTTTCTTTTTCCCCGCGATGATGTTTTTCGTCTATGTCAGCATTTTTGCTTCAAAAGAAATTACAACAACAATAACGAATATAGCTAACGGGACAAAAGAAATAACAGCGGCTTCAAATTTGGCCGGTGAAGGAGGTATAGGGACCGAGAATAATTTTATCGCGTCAGTTTTAGCAACGTTAGCAAAGATGGGTATATTGGTCGGTGGTTTGATAGCTGCGAATTCCTTGGGAATTAATGGCGCTTCCGCAGCAATGGGCATAGCAAAAGGAGCAAAAAATTGGGCAGTTGGAAAAGTTGGAAAATTAGCCATAAAACCGGTAACAGCCGCAGGAGCTGCGGCCGGCAAACCGCTTGCTCAAAAACTTTCCAATTTGCTTACCAAACCCGGACTTCGCTGGATTCCTGGGGCTAAAGGAGCGGCAGCTCAACTGGCTGAAGCAGGAACGAGAAGCAAAGAAGTTGAAGAATATCAAAAGAACAATCTTAATTCTCTTACCCCAGCGCAACGCGAACAAGTTTATAAAGGCGGTTTGCCCATAGGAGCTATCGCTAAGTCCGCTGTGCTGGCTAGCGCCGCTAAAGAAGGCAAGCTTAAGCAATTATTGGAAGGAGAAAATCTATCGTCTGAACAAAAAGAAAAACGGCTTAATCAATTCGTAACTGCCGCCAAGCAAACTCATCCGGGAATGGAAGTTAAAGACATTCCGGAAATCAAAGATATTAAAAATACCAATATTCCATTATTTGCCAAGATTACCGGCCAAAACATAAAAGACATTGTTGAAAAAACAGCTCCAAAAGATATTGCGAAACAATCGGCAGAAGTGCTTGCTAATCCAGAATTTTTGGCGACATTAAACAATAAACAAATTGAGCAAGCCGCCAAAACTGGGGTGACCGCTATACTTAATCAATTTAAAACTGGGTTAGAAGCTCTTAAAATCCAACAGCCAAATCATCCGAATATTCCATTAATTGCGGAGGGAATAATGTTTCAAGGAAAAAAGCCGAAAGAGCAAAAACCGAAAGAAAAAGAAGAAGAATCAACAATTGTAATGTCTTCGGAAGTGTCGTCAAGGCCAAAAGAAGGTAAGGGATTAGGAATTAATAAGGAAAACCTCTAATGATTATGGCTGATACAAAAACAATTTTAACTATTGAAACAATACCGCAATCCATCCGCGACTGGCTGGCTTCAAATGTTGCGACTTACATTGTAATAGAACTGAATAATCGTTTGGGTTTCAAAGATTTAAAAAGGCAGGTTATTCCGTCGTTGATTTTTTGGCTAGTTACCAGGGAAATAACGCCGGAAGATTTTATTACACAATTAAGCCAAGAATTAAAAATTAGCACTTCTTCAGCGAAAAATATTGCCGCGGAAATTGTTGAAAAACTTTTGCGTCCGATTGAAAGATCGCTAAGAACCGAGATGGACGTGGATATTTCTAAAATTTTAACCGCCGAACTACTCATTGAAGAAATTCCAACGC
>ERZ1292623.4641-Hain-H51-01um-R1-4641-length-11194-cov-5_pt1 | contig 11194 bp, 18 predicted proteins | sample MGYA00564398_ERZ1292623 | MGnify/ENA primary metagenome ERZ1292623 (study PRJEB36523, sample SAMEA6512633) | groundwater metagenome | collected 2019-01-07 | study: AquaDiva: Metagenomics assemblies of 32 groundwater samples
TAGACAATATTCCTTCTATTCCAGGCAAAATATCTCCTTTAATTTCTGTCGTATAGCATCTATTTTTTGCTCACGAATATGAAATACTTTTTGTATGCCTAAATCTAATAGTTCTCCATCTCTCTTTTTAGTTGCCTTACGAAAATGACCATATACACCATCGGCCTCTAACACAATGTCTGGGACTACCAAAAAATCCACAACATATTTACCAATTGGAACTTGAATCTCATATCGTAATTTTAATTCTGATAATACATTAGAAATTATTATTTCCTGTTCCGTCAAATCCTTTCTAATTGGAGCCAGCATTACTTAAGGAAATCCATTTTTTCTTTAATATAAGTGCTTAATCCCTTTTTACGAATATCATCTTCTAGAATAATAATTGTAGAAAAACCAAATAATAAAAAATAATTAATTCGATCTTGCATATTGTCTCCTAAATGCCAATGGGTTCCATAATATTCAATTAATTTATTCTTCTGATTCCAAAAATCTGGATTTTTGCCTCCAATCCACAAAGTTCCATCTCCAACAAATTGCCAAGATTGATTAATATTTTTTAATTCTTGTAAGATTCTTAATTCAATCTTATTAGGCTTAATATTTAAAGACGAAAATATCTTTTGTAATGTATTAGTTTTGTTATCAATTTGATTCCAAAAATTATTTCTACTAGTCAAAAATCTAGCTTTAAAATCTAAATCAGAAAATAACTTTTTACCATTTTCACTTTGTATTATTCTTCTATCTGGGTGCTCGGCCCAATATAATTCCTGCCCTCTAGACATTCGTGTTTTACGTAAAGCAGCTAATTCAGCGCCCATCAAATCTTCAAAAGAAACCCCCCTCAATTTTTCAGACACCGCCTGCTTAATTATTTTTGATTGTTCAATACCAAATATCTCTTCGTGAGTCTTTCCTTTTCTATCTGATGGATGACTAATTCTAACATATCCATTTTTAATTAAAGCTTCCCATCCCTTTTTAGTATTAATCCCGTTCTGTCTAACTCTTTCGTCTGTTTCTTTTGTTAGACCTTTGTTCCAAGACATCGCATTCAAATTTCTACATTGATAAGAACAATATTTAGCATGACCATGAAAATTTATAGTTCCCTTAACAAATATTACATCACACTGTTGACATGTTCTAGAAATACCATAATTTCTGCATCTAGTTGAACAGTAGTTTCCACGGTTTCGGTAAACTACAAATTCATTATTACAAAATAAACATCTCTTAATTGATAAATTAACATTAATCTCTTTATCTATTTTACTATTATATTCAATCACAAATAAATATTACACACTCACCATTTGCCTTCACTGTACCATTGATTGTTATAACTACCCATGAATTTTCATCATGAAAATCCCAAATATTTCCTATCAGCTCTATCATTGAATCACACGTTGTTTCAATACCTCAAACTGGTCTGGATTAGTTGTAAAATACTCTCTAACTCCATTCATACCAAGACATTTCTGAGTGTCAAAAATATTAAACCATGGGCCAGCTTGATGAATTAATCCTTTAGCTATCGCCTCACGGACAAAGGTTTCCATGAGATCAATTCCACCCTCCAACTTAAATGGGACAGTGCACTTATCATATGATTGACCACCAATTTTTGACTTACGAATAATTATATCAATATCAAATCCTACTTTTTTAATAACCTTTTTTCCTTCTACATTAATAGAATCTTCTATCCACCCAGATCGTCTAAGTTCAATAATAAAATGAGAAAAAAAAGTTTGGCCTTGTCCCCCCGGCATATTAGGCATAGATACTGGACCCATACTAGCTCTAGTTTGGTTTATTAGAACTAAAGCAGACCCATATTTTAAGAATGGCATAATTCTAGGCAATGATTGATTAATAAATCTAGCCTGCCACGCCATTGGATTGTAGCTAAAATCTTCATCCTGAATTGCTGAGGGAACTAGACCAGCCATACTATCTAAAACAATTAAATCTACTCCTTCTTTCATTAAATTTCTAATTAGATCAAAGGAGTCTTCTCCAGTAATTGGTTGCGACAATAATACCTTACTAGTGTCTAATCCACATTTCTCCATCCAATTAGAATCCCAAGAAATTTCAGTGTCTAACCAGGCCACTAAACCATTATTTTTCTGAACATTTCTTGCGATCTGAGAAGCAAGATAAGACTTACCTACATTAGTTGACCCCATTAAAATCGTTATTCGTTTCTTTGGAATTCCTCCTCCAGTTAAATTATCAAGTGCTGGAATCCCAAAAGAAATTCTTCCAAATTGAAGAGACGGGTCGCTTCCAATAACCAAAAAATCTGAATACTCTTTTATTAAACTATCAACTGTCGTTTCAGACGGTTTTTCAATTTTTTTAAATTTTGGCATTTACAATCTTTACACTACTCAGTTTTAATTTGTTTTAGCTTCATTGTATGCAATAAACATCGCAAAGTTAGCAACATCTGTGGCTTCTTCTACTATTTTGTTAGGTCTTACAGATGACATAGCTGCTTTCAATTCATCCAATTCTTCTTCAAGTCGTTCCAGAGCTTCTTCACCTTCCATGTCTTTCCATCCGTTCTTCCAGTCATTCTTTCTCAAAACTTGTTCCATTTTCTCTGCGAACCACTGTAGCTCTAGCCGCAACACTATTACTTCTGCATTATCCATAACACATCATCTTATGATTCTTTAGCCTTACGTTGTGATATATTTAACCGATTCATGATCTAACAGAATTCACTACCTTTCCGCTAACCCCAATCTTACTATTTAAAGAAGTCTTATTATAATTTTTCTCTGAGACAAATTTACAAGCAGCATTACCGCTTTCTCCAAGACTTAATACTGTTCCCAATGCTACATATAAAACATCAGCTGCTTCATGTACAGCATCAAACCAACGACCTTTTGAAACTGCTTGACTAAATTCTCCTAGTTCTTCCATTTGTAAAACTAATCTACTAGACAATGCTTTTAAAATTACTTCATCACTATCTCCATATATATTAAGTTGTGGAATTTCAAACCTATCATGGAACGAATATACGCTTTCTGCTATTTTATTAACTGCTTCTAAATATTGTTCCTTAGTAATCATTTCTATGTGCTCTCCAATTTTTTTGTGACCTCTTCCACTTCAGTATCCATTCTCTTTAAAATATACTTCTATACTCCATCAAGAACGCCATCCACCTTTTTCAGTTGCTCGTCTAATGGAATGTCAGTGTCAATTTCCGAGACTTCAATATCTACCTTACAGTATTGTCGATTTGGCCCAATTGTCCAAGTAAACCCTAAATGTTGACTACACTTGGCCATTTATTTCTCCTTCATCACGTTTTTCAAAAAATTTTTTAAGTCTTGTGCTGGAATTCGTAAAATAATCCATCCCTGAGATTTCAACCATTCATCGCGAATTCTATCGTGTTCAATTGCCCTCTCTTCTAGATGTTGTTTGCCATCAATTTCAACAGCCCGTTTTTCTTCAGGATATGCAAAGTCAAGTCTGTATCGACCAACAGTATAATTTTGAAAGAAACAACAATTTTTGATTTGATGCAAAAAAGAATCCTACCCTGAAAAATGCTTCCATGAATTTTTAGAGTCTTTTTTGCCTCTATAACCAAAATTTGAATTTGGGTCTTCTAATTGTCTTAAAGCATTTCTCCTACTCTTAGCAATATTTTCTGGGCGGTTTCGAGCTTCTTGATATTTTATAATAGATTCAGGACTTAAATTTTCTTTTTTATGCAGTTCTGCAAGTAATCTTCTTGTTTCTAAAGAACGTTTTTTACCGCGTAATTTTTGCAGCCCTTTTTTCTATTGCTTCTTTAGAAAATACTTGTTCTGCTCTTTTTTCTCTAATAATTGCCTTAGTTTTTTCTGTATGTTTATATCCTAATGCTGATTTGTTACCTAAATGTTTTTGTCTATTTTTTCCTTGGATTCTTTAGTATGTTTATATCCAGTACAACCGTTATCTTTTCCAATTTTAGCTTCTGATATTAACTTTTTTGTTTTTTCAGAATGATGTGATCCTTTTTTCATAAATTTATAATCATAATTATGGCTTTTCTTTTTCAATCAAAGAATGCATCTTTAGAACACTACAAAATAAAATATTAACAGAATCTAATATATCATCTTCAGCCTTATCTATCATTCCTTTATTATATAATATTTGTCCTCTATGTGCCTTTATTCTTGCATAATCTATAAGTTCATCAAAAGTAAATTCAGACCACAAATTATCATATCTCATTTTTTCTCTACATTTATCAATTATATAATCAAAAGTCATTTTGCTACTTCTTAATAACTATCTACAAAATTTATTATTTCTGCTGTACAAATCGAAATATCTTTTTCAGTATTTACTTCAATAATTTTTGAATAAGTTGTAACAGTAGTAAAATATTCCTTATACAAGTTTGATAATGAACAAAGTCTTTCAAAATGAGCATCTTCTAAATCGTTTTTAATTAAACATCTGCTGTAAGCAATATTTGCCGCACAAATACACCATATTACATGTACGTCAAAATTATCTTCTAATGTCTTTTCAACATATTCATTAAATTCATAAGCAATTTCATTTCTAAATTTAGAATAAACCCACATAGAAGGAGTAAATCTATCTAACGATAAATGTGCATGACCTCTATATTTACTAACAGCTTGCTTAAGTGTGCTTTTGCCAGATCCAGGAATTCCCTCATACATTAAAAGCTTAGGTTTTTTTGATTCCATATTCTTCAATTAACTGCTCCCATTGAATTTTCCAATCTGAATATTTTGAAGGAGTTCGAGCAATATACGAATGATGAAAAACCTTTTCTAATTTGAAATGCGTTAGTTCTTCTCTAACTTTCAAAATATCATATACTAAATTACCTAAGCATATTATTATTTTCGGTCTATACATACATAATTCTTGAAAAAAATATAGTTTATAGCAAGCACTAATATCTTTATCAACAGGAGATCTATTGTCTGGTAAACTACATTTTATTACGTTTGTAATATAAGTTTTTTCTAATGGCCACTTTATTTCAGATAAAACTTCTCCTAGCCAATATGAAGTATGTTTTTGATCACCAAAAGGCATTATAATATCGGTGCTTTTTTCTAAATTTATTCTATACCAACTAGGAGCTAATCCAACTATAAAATAATCTCCCTTAGCTCCTCTTCCCGGAGTTGGAGATAATCTATTATCAGATGAAGATAAATGACATCGTGTACAAGACTTAACTGTATTAAACAATAATGTCATACTTTTTCTTATGAGCCCATGAAGGATCACACAAAGATGTCTCTATTACTAAAGGTATGCCTAATGAATTATCTTCTAATATTTCTTTTGTTCTCTTAGATATTTCATTAAGACGATTTTCAGGAATCTCACATATTAGTTCATCATGTACTTGAATTAACATATGCGAATCAACAGAATCATAATACTTATCTAATTCAAGCATTTGTATAGATAGAATGTCTGCACTTGTTCCTTGAATTAGAAAATTTACTGCTACATATTCTCTTCCTTCAGGAATACCATATCTTCTACCAAATCTATTTTTTACATATCCCCGATTTTTAGCTGCATTAGTTACAGAATAAATAAAGTTTCTAGACCCTTTAATATTTTTAAAATATTCATTTTTATATTGCTTCGCTTCTTCCTCTGATTTTCCTAATTGAGCAGCTAACTTCTTTACTCCAATTCCATATATTACTCCAAACGTTATAGCTTTAGCCATTTGACGGTAAAAATGAAAGTCTACATCAGTCTTCTTTGAATTAAAAGCAAATTTAGCTGCTTCATCATGAAAATCAAAGTCTTCACTCACCATTAGTTTAAGAAAGTCTTTATTAAAATAACTAACAAAAACCCTGACCTCCATCTGTGAATAATCAAAAGATACTAATTTATATCCTACTCTTGGAATAAATAGTCTTCTTATAGCTATCTTATCTATATCAGCATCATTAAAATTTTCTTCCGAAGTAAATCCAAGCATTGCTGAAAGTGAAGCTCCTCCAACCCCTCCACCCCCCTTCCTAGCTCTTAACATAGCAGCAATACGCTCTCTTATAGCAAGAGCTTGCTCCTCAGACATTACATTATTAGTAGAAATATTATACCTAGGAATGTTTTGTAAATTTGGTTCTTTTGACGAAAGACGACCAGTAATAGTTCCCCAATTACAAAACGTCGTATGAATAACTTCTGATTCTAATAAAGGGCTTAAATAAGTATTAGCCATATGCTCAAGAGTTCTATATTCTCTAATTTTACCGGCTAATGGGTGCTCTAACTGAAATAAAGCTACTTCATTCCAAGACTCATTTCCTTTATTAGTTTTCTCTGGAGAAGAAATATTTAAGCTATGAAAAACAATTCCTAATTGTTTTGGGCTTAATATATCAAATTCACATTTTGCTTCTTTATAAATTTCGTCTTGTACTACATGCTTTCGACCATCTATTTTTTCTAAAGCTACTTTACAATATTCTCTATCTATTAAAGCTCCTCTATACTCCATTTTTAACAATACTTTGGTAAGTTCAATTTCAAAGCTCCAAACCACTTCTTGATTAGTATCATGAATTTTTTTAATACTATCTAAATATATTTTTCGAGTCCAGAACACATCTTGTTCACAATAAGGACCAAGAATAGTTTCAGGAGATAGTGAGAAATTCTTATTCCATTTGTTTTTCTTTAATGCGGTTTTGCATATAGTATTATATTCAGAACTTTTCTCCCCATACCATCTAGCAGTTGTTTCTTTTAAACCTAACTCAGGAAATCTATCTGTTTCAATTAATCGTACTGCAACTATCACATCAATTAACTGTTTATCCCAAGGAACTAATCCTTCTCTAATTAACATATGCAAATCAAATTTAATATTATATCCAATTAAAATTGATGTGGTATTTAATGTACTAATAACCTTATTTAAATATTCTAAAGGTAAATTCTGAGAATCTGGGTGCTTGTGTCTAAAAGAAAAATAGTATGTAGCTCCACTTGAAATTCCTAAACCTATGCCACAAATTTGATTGCCTGCATAAGCATCAAAGCCATCTGTTTCAACATCAACAAATATAAGTTGTTGAGTAGATAATATACTTAAGACTTTACTGAATATTGAAGAATCTACAATCAAAATAAACCTCTAAGCAAGGCGTTGCGGCCGCTAGGGCTAAAGGTCAGTCCTACCCTTAAAAATATCCCAAGCTTGCTGTTTTATTCCTTCCATAAGAGAATATTTGGGGCTCCATCCTAAAGCAGTTAATTTTTCATTACTTGGTGTGTGGTCAAACATGTATTCAGTTCCACATTCAAAAGTAACCTCTATTTTAGAATTTAAAACCTTTTCTACACATGAAACAATATCATAATACCCTAATGGATTTCCTGCAGTAATATTATAGGTCCCTGCCACCTCTTTATCTAGAAGAATTTTCATAGCACAACCAAAATCTTCTACAAAAGTATAGTCCTTTGCGTATATTGGATCAATTCTAAGAGAAACTGACTGTTTATTTTTTACAGCCCATATCATTTTAGCAATATTACTAGACGTGTCTCTTTTAGACCCATAAATAAAACAAGGTCTGACTACTAATATATCATTATCACAAACTGTCCGAGCTAAATGTTCACCAGCCATTTTAGTAGCCCCATAAAAAGTATGTGGAAGTTGTAAAGAATCTTCTGAATATGGTCTAATTCCATGCGGATCATACGTAGCAGTAGTTGAAAAATATATTAGTTTAGCTCCGACGCTTTTACAAGCCTTTGCTACATTATACGATCCATTAACATTAACATTATACGCATGATCTAAATCTAAAAGACATCTATCAGTATTTACTATAGCCGCAAGATGTATTACTACATCAGGTCTAGATATTTTGAAAGCCTCTAATATTCCACTCTCATCAGTAACATCAATTTCTGGCTTCCAAGCATATGAAGCTTGAACATTCTTTTTAAAACCAAATTGATTACTATTGACACTATTTACAAGACAATAATTATCATCTAATAATAGTTGTCGTTCAATTTCACGACCTAACATTCCATCTTCGCCAGTAATAAATACTTTCTTCATGTATTATCTCCTGAATGTAAAGAACCTATATTCCAAATGCATTCTACATTATTTATATCTGTAGCTAATATTAAAGCTAACCTACACACAAAACCTAAATCTGAACCAAATATTTCTATAGAACAAGAACGCATATTCGCAATCAATACTTCTGGACCTCTATTTTTTAAAAATTGAAACGAAAGCCAACAAGAAGGTTTTAAAGTATTTTTATTATCTACAACTATAAAAATTCTACGACTTAACCTAGTCTCATCTGCAACCATGCATAACGTATTTGTAATAAAATCATATTCTGATTGTTCATCTATTAAAGAAGGTAATTTAGAAAAAGTCTGAAGATTATTATTAGATAACTTAATACTAGAACCCAGTATTTCTGTATACATCTAATTAAGCATCAAAAAATAATTTTTTATCTGTAACTGATAATTCAGCAAAACGTAAAGATTGTTTAGGTAAATCTTCATCTCCCTTTGGAATGTATATGCCTAATTGAGACATAATGGCTTCTCTATCAGTGCAAGCTGCATTAAAACTAAAAATGTTATCATCAGATACGGTGCACGGCCATCTACCACTACACTTGAACAAACAACCAAAAGCTTGAGCCATTTCATCTCCAACATGTTCTACACACTTTCTAGCCCAATCGCTTGCAGGTCTACAATATGCCGCCAATAGTGGAAACTTTTCTCTAATTCTTTCTCTAACTAGCCACGCTGTAGCCACTGTATCGGCTTGTTCATTAAACATTAAGCGTTTAGACATGAAATTTTGTAAAGCCATATAATTCATAGCCATAGCCCATCTATGACAAGCGCTCATTGGCAACATAGATCTAGCATCTTGCCAATTTGATTGCCCAGTTTTTAGATCTTCAATATAGTCTTCTTTATCCTGTAAACGACCTTTAATAAATCTTTCTCTTCTATACTCATCTTTCCAAATTGCTTCTGGTACTCTAAACCCAATATTTGCATGATTGTTATCACGAAAACCCATGCTTCCAAACACCGCACCAATGCGAGCTCTAGCTATTTGATCGAAAGCTGACCTGCTAGGCCCAGCTATGTCAAAAGTAAAAGATATAGATTCCATTGCGTTTGGAAGACATTTTCTGTTTAAAATAGCTAAAATTACATACAACCTAGCCCCAACTGAAGCATTTTCCCATCTATGTAAGTTCCAAACATCTCCCCAAGTAGAAGTAGCAATAGTAAACATAGCCTTATACGGATTAACGGTATAGTCTACTAAATTAACAACAATCTCTTCAACACCACGATGAAATTTAGTTTCTTTAAGTTGATTATCTAAAGGTTTAGTTTTTATCCATTCCCTCAATTGCCAGATATCAAGACTTTCTTCTCTCATTTTTGCACCTCTTCTAATAAATTGCTTTCCGGAGTAATTAAAATCGTAGAAATCCCCTGACTAGAAAATTGTTTGCATATAGACAAGTCATCATCTAAAACTAGCTTAATTCCATTTAAAATACCAGAAAACTCTATAATCTTACTTTCAATGTCAGCCCAATGGATATAATCATGGTATAAATCATTCACTCGTAACCAATGTAAAGTATCAAAAAACAAATTTGAAAACTTAGAAACAGGCCTATTAGTAGCTATAACTATAAAATATCCAGCCTCATGTAAAAAATTAAGGGCCTCTTTAGCTCCAGCTTTAACCGGAAGAAATCTCTTAGCACCCGAAATTCTATATTCCGTTTTTAAAGAATTCCATAAAATAGGGTTTATTTCTCTATCCTCTACGTTAATTACAACTCCTTTTTTATTTTTTGCCCAATCAATAAAACATTGAGGATATGTATTTAATACTCCATCAATATCAACTAAAACAATTTTATTATGCTTCCGTAATTGATCTAATCTTCCTTCTAATTCCTGAACCCATCGTTGTTCAACAATAGCGGACTTTTCAATAAAAGTATCTTCAAATTCTTTTTCAGTCACTTGCCAGATAGCCATTAGTCCCCAAAGGTATTTTTGAACATCAATTAGTTCAGTTAGTAAATTTCTCCTATTGTAATCCTTTTTTATAATTCTATGTCGCTTCCATTCAATATTATCTAAAACCTCCTTTAGTTCTGTCATTAACGACAAAATGTATTCTTTTGTTTCAAGAATTCTATCTGTGTTCGAAAATTCTACAATGGGCTTTTGTTGAAAAGCCAACGCCGCCTTATTCGCAAAATATTGTTGATACTTCCATAATTCATGAAAATTATCAGGCATTTCTTAGCCATTCTAAAACATCATAATAGACATTGTGGGTTAAAGTAGACTTCCTCCAAGCCCCGTATCTACCCACTAAAAATAAATTTTCAATATTTGACTTTATACCATTCCCCACTACTTTCTTCACCATCCTATATTGGCAATTTAATTCATTTTGCTCTATTACACCATAGTCGTATTCTTGAGTAAATATTCCGAAAATTGCAGAGCATCTATACCAATTACAATTGAGATTTACATTATAAAAAATAAATGAATCAGATAATGGAGCAACACTGCTTTTAATTAAAACATTGACCGACTCATATTTATAATCTGGATATAAAATACCAGCAGGTATAGTGGATATTATTTTGTCGTAACTATTCAATAAGGAGAGAACATGGTCCAAATTAGTTATTTTTACTTCTCTGACTCTTTCTCCATATAAATCCCATAATCTACTGATTGCTTGTCCTGCATTGTATCCTTTTACTGTTGGATTTTTTATAGCATCTAAAACACTAACTTTTGATACACCTGCTATATTTCCATATACTTTCTTAGTGTATATCTCAGAAATCTGATCTAAAGACAATAATTCAATTCCTAAAATAGTTTGTTTAATATCAACAGAATCTAATAATAAATCACAATCATCATGAAGGTAATACACGCCAGAATTACGTCTGATCTGATCAGGATTAGAATCAAAAATATCTACTAAAGAACCACATTGAAATGCTGCATGTGCGGCCATCATCCCCGATGGGCCAGCTCCTAATATAGCTATCCGCATTTAATATATTCC
>ERZ1292623.4642-Hain-H51-01um-R1-4642-length-11193-cov-4_pt1 | contig 11193 bp, 8 predicted proteins | sample MGYA00564398_ERZ1292623 | MGnify/ENA primary metagenome ERZ1292623 (study PRJEB36523, sample SAMEA6512633) | groundwater metagenome | collected 2019-01-07 | study: AquaDiva: Metagenomics assemblies of 32 groundwater samples
AAGAGTCGAAGTCGAAGCCCGGGAAGCCTTGCTCCGACACGGTCTTCACGCCAGGCAACAGCACGCGGGCGTTGGGCGAGCTCAGCGCGATGGCCTTGAGCTTGCCGGCGCGGATATGAGGCAGGGCCGCCACGACGTCGGCGAACATGATGCCCACCTGGCCGCCGAGCAGGTCAGCCACGGCGGGCGCGCTACCACGGTAAGGCACGTGCAGCACATCGAAACCGCCTAGGTCCTTCAACTGCTCCATGGCCAGATGGCCGAAGCTGCCGGTGCCGGAGCTGGTGTAGCTCAACGGCGTCTTGCTTGCCTTGGCGAAGCGGATCAGATCAGGCAGCGTTTCGACATGGGGCACCACGGCCGGGTTGATGACGATGGCCATCGGCAGTACGTAGACCGTGGCCACGGACAGAAAGTCCTTCTTCACATCGTAGGCATTGGTCTTGTACATCAGCGGCGCCAGCAAGGCCGGCATGCCGAACATCGACAGGTTGTAGCCGTCGGCGGGGCTGCGGATAAAGCTGGCGGTGCCGATCGAGCCCGATGCGCCGGGCTTGTTTTCGATGATGACCTGCTGGCCGAGCCGTCCCGACAGCTTCTGCGCCACGATGCGCGCGGCGGTATCGGTGGGGCCACCGGCAGGGAATGCGACCACCATCTTGATGAACTTGTCGGGCCAGCCGGTCTTGGCCAGCACCGAGGGCATCACGGCGGCCATCGACGCGGCAGCGCCGGCCTTCAGTACCTGGCGGCGGCTGATTAGCAGCTTGGTCATTGTCTTGTCTCCTGTCGATCGAAAATTCGGGGTGTCAAATCACGCCTCTGGATTGCAGATCCGCGATGGCGCTGTCGTCGAGCTTTAGCAATTCCTTGAACACTTCATGTGTGTGCTCTCCCATGTGGGGCGGCGGCATGCGAACGGGCAGTCGCTGCCCATCGAGCGCATACGGCGGGGCGAGCACCGCCTGGGCACCGGCCTCGCTGTCCTCGAAGCGATGCAGCAGGCCAGCCTGCGCGGTGCGTTCCGATTGCAAGGCATCCAGCATGCCCAGCACCTCGCCGCACGGAATCTGCGCGGCCGTCAGGCGTTGCAGCAGCTCGGCGCGCGTAAAGCGCTGCAGCCGCTCCCGTACCTCCGCGAGGAGTACATCGCGATGGGCCGAGCGCGCCGTGTTGGTGGCAAAGCGTTCGTCATCGGCCCATTCGGGGCAGTCGATGACCTCGCGGCAGAAGCGCTGGAACTGTCCGTTGTTGCCGACCGTGATCACCAGCGGGCCATCGGCGGCCTCGAACACGCCGTACGGCACGATGGACGGATGCGCATTGCCGAACTTGGGTGGATCGCCGGCCTTGAGCAAGGCTTCCATGCCGTAGTAGGACGTGATCATCACGCCGCAGTCGTAGAGCGCCATCTGCACGTGTCGGCCACGGCCGGTGGACTGGCGCGCAAACAGCGCAGCCAGGATCGCCTGGGCCGAATACATGCCCGTGAACATGTCGACCGCTGCCACGCCGAACTTCAGCGGCCCCTGCCCGGCCTCGCCGTTGGTAGCCATCACGCCGGACTCGCCCTGCACGACGAGGTCGTAGCCCGGACGTTCCGCTTCCGGCGTAAAACGCGCATAACCGGAAATCGAGCAGTAGACCAGGCGCGGATTGATTTCGCTGAGCTGCTCGTAACCCAGGCCGAGCTTCTCCGCTCCGCCCACCTTGAAGTTCTGGATGACCACGTCGCACTGCGCGGCCAGTTGGCGTGCCAGCGCCAGACCGGCCTCGCTTTGCAGATCGAGTGTCACGGACCGCTTGTTGCGGTTCGCGCTATTGAAATAGGAGGTATTGCGCGTGCCGATGCGCACGCCCCAGTCTCGGGTGTCGTCGCCACGGGCGGGATGTTCCACCTTGATGACGTCCGCGCCCAGGTCGGCCAGCGCCATCGCGCACATCGGTCCTGCCAGCACACGCGACAGGTCCAGCACCCGCACACCGGCCAGCGGCAGCGATGCCATATTTTCTTGCTTCATTGATTGCGTCTCCCCGCGTCCGGATCTGTGCCTGCAGGGAGGTCCGGTTTTCTTTACCAGCGGTGATTGTCCATATGTTCCGAATGCTTGACAATTGCAACCGGTTTTCAACATATATGAATACTCAAGGTTGACAATGGACCTGAACGCGCTGGCATTGCTGGTCGAAATCATCGACGCCGGAAACCTGAGCCGAGCTGCAAACCAGCTCGGCATGAGCCGCGCCAATGTGAGCAAGCGGCTCAACCATTTCGAGCGGCAGTTGGGCGCCGAACTGCTGAGGCGCAGCACCCGGCAGCTCGAACCCACGGAACTGGGATGGCAGCTCTACGAACATGGCCGCGCGATCCGCCACGAGTTGATGGCGGCCCAGGAGTCGGTGCAGAGCCTGGGCAAGCGCCTGAGCGGCACGGTGCGGCTCAGCGTGCCAAGCGGATTCGGCCAGCACACCATGTCGGCCTGGTTTATCGAATTCATGACGATGTACCCGGCCATCACGCTCAATGTGATTTTCGATAACGACATCGAGGACCTGATCAAGGGCGCGGTGGACTTCTCCATCCGTGTCATGGCGGAAACGCCCGCCAATGCCGTGGCCCATAGCCTGGGCGATGTCGAGTACGTGGCCTGCGCCACGCCGGAGCTGGTAAGCCAATACGGCATGCCGCACACCCTCGACCAGTTTCGAGACCTGCCGCTGATCACGTCGGAACTGACCGGCCAGAAACTTCACGCGGCGGGCTGGGCCGGCGCGGCCGGCGGGACACGGCCTATCCGACCCCGTCTTATGTCGGCCAATTTCTTCTTCCTGCGCGACGCCATCCTTCAGGGCCTGGGCGTCGGCCTGGTGCCCGCTACATGGTGGAGCGCGACCTGGCGGCCGGCACCTTGTTGCAGTTGCCCCTGCCTCCGCAGGACCTGGCGTTCCTGCGCACCACCATGTACCTGCTGTACATGCCGGCCCGCTACCAGACGCGTGCGTTTACGACTCTTGTCGCCTTCCTGCGCGACAAGGCTGCAGGCCGATGAGCCGAATTATTCACATGAGTGGGAGGGGTGGAACCCGCTACGTTGAGCACGGCACAACTGCCTGCCTTCGTGGAGACGGAAATGCGCACGTGATCCGCGGTGATCAAGCAGTCGAACGCCTGGGTGGATTGATTGCGCGGAAGATATCGTCGCTGACTAACTCGCCAGGCCGGGCCACAGCGCGTGTTCCTCTCTGACCACGATGACACCGACCCACCCCTGGCCGAGCATCGACGAGACATTGGAATTGGCAGTGCCATAGTGGGAGGTCGGACCCACCGCCAGCATGCCGCAGGCACGATGACCAGTATTCGCCGAGATGCGGCCGTTCGCTCCCCACGATTGAACGGCTGAGAAGGGTCGTCTTCCGCCCAACGCGGACCGGTCCAGGAGGAACGCTCGGTTGTGCTCGGCGTCCGGCCGCGCCCGGCCAGAAGCGGCCCGTCGACACGCGCTTCCTAGATCGTCGACAATCTGTCCACGGGCATTGTTGTCCCGCCCGACATCTGCAATTGCCGGATTTTGGCAATTGCATCGAATGGTGATCAACGTAGTAGAACACTGGGCATTTTTAATGAGCCACAGAGACGATATCGATTCAGCGCGGGAGTTGTTTGCGACTTACGCGCAAGACTTCTGGGCGGTGCTGAAAGAGAAAGGCCATAAGCCAGCCAACAAGATATCTGACAAATCCCGAGCAATAATTGAGCACTGGCATAGACGGGGGGAGATAGATGCTCTTCTGCACCCGTTACTCTGGCATGGAGCTGAAGCCGTGCGCTTTGCGGCAGCAGGAGCTCTTCTCGAGCGCACCGAGTCAGTGGAGGCGATAGCAGTGCTTCGGGACGTCTCAAAGAATCCGAAGGGGTTCATAGCCGTCACGGCTCGAATAATGCTTGAGAAGCGAGGTATTGCTGTATCAGTAGATGGGAGTATCCACTAAGCTGTCGGCCTACGCTGTGGCGGGGGTTGCGTGTAGAGAGGGAGCGTTCGCCCGCGGACCTGCGCCTGGCGACGGACGGCGGTGGCCAGATCCGCTACTTGGCCCACCAGCCGCCTAGCCTTAATTTGGCCAGTGTGTCGCCAGAATGTGGTCTATCAAATGACCGTTCGCGGGAATCGCTACCGGCCGCTAAGGGTCGTCTTCCGCCGCCTGTGGCCAGGTTGGGCCGCCAAGGTGATCGGGCGCTTCTCGGCCAGAAGGCGACGCTCTGAGACGAGGCTTCTGAAGGCTGCTTCCGGCCCAGGAGCGGTCATACGGTATGGTCGGAAGCGGACGTCATCTGATGGGAGAGGCCGGCGAATCAATTGGACGTGTCCATAACAACGTGATCTCGTTGGCATCGTAGGCATTGAGCTCGCGACAGGCCGCTGAAGCGGAATCGGATAAAGTCGCACTGTGAATAACGATACTCAATTCTGAACAGGCTCGACATGGAACAATTCCAATGGATTCCCGGAAAGGGCGTCGATACGCTGGCTTTGCGCCGGCTTCGGTCGCAGTTCCGTAGGCCAGACCAGCCCATGGGAGAGGCATGGTTCATGGGGGAACAAAGGAGGATGTTCACTGAGCTGCTTGGCGACCTTGATAAGCTGACTGCCAGCGAACTTCAAGAGCCCCTCGTCGAAATCGCGAGCGGCACGAGCTCGTTCGGCCCGCAAGAGGAATGGCACAAGTGGTATCACTACCTTCTCGGAGAACTCCTTGCGAGAAGCCATGAAGCCTTCGTGTCCTATACGTTGGAATGCTTAATCACAGCGTTCATGGCCGTATATCCCAACGGCATATATCAGGAGCCTTACAAGGGGTTCCGTGATGACGCCCTCCTGACCCTCGGTCGTTGCATGATGGACAGCCAGTGTTGGGACGGCTCGGACATCTCGCTCGGGAACGTCCTGCACCGCTCCAACAACAATCCTAATCGTGTATGGGTGTGGTGGGACGCAAGCGGCGACTTTTCGGCATCGATGTTCTTTTGCCTGAAGTATTTGCCCGAGCCGTTGGTGGTTCCGTGGCTGCGCTCCGTGCTTGCCATACCATCACCGCACTGGCGCGCCCAAATCATTGCGTGGATGGTAGGCGCCAAGGACATCTTGAACGGCAGCGTGAAATGGCCGTCGCAGTTTCCCGAGAATGCGCGACCGTCCGTTGAATGGGATGGGTCGCATTGCCTGCGGCCCGAATTGTCGACTGCCGACGACAGCGGAGCGCCGCCCGCGTCCGCGCTCATCCCGGAAGGGTCACGTCTACAGGCTTTGAGCCTGTTCGAGTCATACTTCGACAATGGGGTGTATTTGAATTGGCTCACGTCCATCTCGACTGTGTCGTATTTGGAGACCGAGCTGGCCGAGATTCCTGCAACGTTTGAGACGCTCTACGTTCGTCCGGCGCGTCGATGAATTTTTTCCATTCCGCAATGCAGCGCGCGCCTCATGCATGAGTTCTCATTTGTGGGGTATCTCGCGAACTTCTGCTTCTAGCCGAAGCAGCCGCTCACCTCGATGCTGTCAGATGTCCCAGATGGGTCGAATACGGCCGGTAGCATCAGACTGGCCAATTGAACGTATCAATAATGCAGGCCGGGCATTCGATGGCGTTTGTGTGCATGGTGATCGCACGAGGCATGTGCTTCGCCGATCCAACGCGCCCCGTGTTAGTCTCATTGCACTTTGATCCGTGAGGCCGTCGGCATGGTCTGCCCTGGACGCACCCTGGTCACCTTGTGGATGTGGCTTGCCCTGTGGTGCTGCACAATGCCGGCCCACGCGCAAGAACTCGAGCCACGCAGCTATTCTGCCGCACCTATCGGGACAAACTTCCTCGCCGCTACCTATACCCGGCTCTCGGGGGACGTGCTCACTGACCCGTCGCTGCCCATCACCGATGTAAGCTCCAGAATCAACATCTTCGGGGCAGGCTATGTGCACGTGTTTGATCTGGCCGGGCGGACTGCCTCGATCGGCCTGCTTGCACCCTTCGCGAGTGGCGACGTCAGTGGCAACGTGCTCGACGCGCCGACCGCGGTCCATCGGGCGGGGATCGGCGATGCCCGCGTGCGCTTGGCCATCAATCTCCTTGGCGGCCCCGCGCTGACACCGGCCGAGTTCATGAAACGGGCGCCGGACACCATGCTCGGTGCGAGCCTCACAGTTGTAGCACCTACCGGCCAGTACGATGCCTCTCGGCTGGTCAACGTTGGGACCCATCGCTGGGCCTTCAAGCCGGAAATCGGCCTGTCTCAGCCGATCGGCAACTGGTTTAGCGAGTTGTCTGCCGGCGTGTGGCTGTTCGGCGACAACAACGCTTTTCTGGGCGACAAGCGGCGCGAGCAGTCGCCGCTCGGCGTGTTGCAGTGGCATGTCGGTTATCAGTTCCGGCCCGCCCTGTGGGTCGCGGCAGACGCCGGCTTCTATAGCGGCGGCCGCACGTCGATAAATGGCATCCCCAATGCAGATCGTCAGCAGAACTCACGCTATGGCGTCACGCTGTCAGTCCCGATCGTGCCTGGCTGGTCGGCCAAGCTGGCGGCATCGAAGGGCCTCATCACCCGGGCGGCAGGTGACTACACGGCAATCACGCTGACGCTCCAATACCAGTGGATCAACCACTGAAGCATCAAACCGGCGAGGAACAGGTCTGTCAGAGACGGCGGCAGCTTCGCCGTGAGCATCTGACCGAGACCGACCAGACTCAGCCATTGCTTTCAGGTCGGTGAGCGCCTGATGTGCAGTCATGAACTGGCGCTGACTCGGGCTGCGGGCATTGAAATCATGGAAGGTATAGCATTTGTTCGATAGAGGAGATTTCGATGCGGAAAACATATGAGCTATGGACCTCCAGAAGTCCCCAAGGAGGGGTAGAGTTTGCCCTTCTCGAACATGGAAAATTTGCTTCCGAGAAGTCAGACTTTGAGGGTGTGCCGGAGTTGCTGACTTCATTCGAGGCAGACAGCTACGAGGAGGCTGCACAAAAACGTAACGACTTTCTCGGTTGGGGCAGATACCACCCGATGCCAGATTAGGGCGCGAGTCCGCGATACTGCCGCTTGAGTGCCAGAGCTTTCGCGAACAGGCATCCAGGATCAATCGTCGGCTGCCGGCCAACCACCAGCCACCCCGGCTGGCTGGGTCGAGCGCCGCAGAAGGGTCGGCAGTTGCATCTGGCACCAACGAGCGCTGGCCTGGGCGGGCCAAGGGCTGAGGCCGGCCAGCACCGTCATTTGCCGCAATGTTCGCGTGCCCCGCCGCCGGAACGCCCAGCGCGGCCAGAAAAGCGGCAGCCCTGCACGCCCAGTCGGCTATCATGCCATTCCTCTCCGAAGTAGCTCCCTATGATTTCCGTCCGTAATGTCACGCTGCGTCGTGGCGTCAATGTCGTACTTGACCGCGCATCCGTCACCTTCAACCCCGGCGAAAAGATCGGTCTTGTCGGCCGCAATGGCGCCGGCAAGTCATCCTTCTTCGGCCTTCTCAACGGCACGCTGCACGAAGACAGCGGCGAGTTCTCGATTCCCGCTGCATGGAAGATGGGCCAGGTCGCGCAGGAGATGCCGGAAACCGAGCAAAGCGCGACCGACTTCGTAGTCGAGGGTGACACCGCGCTGTTGGCCGCGCAGACCGAAGTCGCCGCCGCCGAGGCCAGCGACGACGGCATGCGCATGGCACACGCCTACATGGCCCTGCACGACGCCGGTGCGCACGATGCCCCTGCCCGTGCCCAAGCGCTGATCCTGGGCCTTGGCTTCAGCGCCGCGCAGCTTAGTCAGCCGGTCAACAGTTTCTCAGGCGGCTGGCGCATGCGTCTGCAACTGGCGCGCGCGCTCATGTGCCCGTCCGACCTGCTGCTGCTCGACGAGCCAACGAATCACCTTGACCTCGACGCGCTGGTCTGGCTGGAAGCCTGGCTCAAGCGCTATCAAGGAACCCTCGTAGTGATCAGCCACGACCGCGAGTTTCTCGATGCGGTGACGCAGGTGACGGTGCACGTCGACAACGCCCAACTCGTGCGCTATGGCGGCAACTACAGCAAATTTGAAGACATGCGAGCTGAACAGCTCGTATTGCAGCAGGCCGCGATGGCCAAGCAGGCGGACAAGATCGCCCACCTGCAGAAATTCATCGACCGTTTCAAGGCCAAGGCCTCGAAGGCGAAGCAGGCGCAGAGCCGTGTCAAGGCGCTCGAACGCATGGAGAAGATCGCACCGGTGCTTGCCGACGCAGAGTTCAACTTCGAGTTCAAGGAGCCGCTCAACGTCCCGAACCCGCTGCTGTCGATGCTGGACACGAGCTTCGGCTACCCGGCGCCAGCCGGCGCACTGCCGGGCACGCCGCCCACGGTCATCGTACGAGGCATCAACCGTTCCGTGCTGGCCGGGCAGCGCATCGGCATTCTCGGTGCCAACGGCCAGGGCAAGTCCACGCTGGTGAAGACGGTGGCGCATGCGCTGGCGCCGATCGCTGGCGAAATCAGCGAAGGCAAAGGCCTGAATATCGGCTACTTCGCGCAGCAGGAACTCGACGTGCTGCGCCCGCTCGACACGCCGATGGAACACATGATCCGCCTTGCAAAGGGCACGCCGGCTCACATGCGCGCCCCCGGCCAGAGTGGAACCGAACAATCCCTTCGCACCTTCCTTGGCACCTTCAATTTCAGTGGCGACATGGTCCATCAGGCGGTCAGCACGATGAGCGGCGGCGAAAAGGCGCGGCTCGTGTTGTGCATGATCGTGTGGCAGCGCCCGAACCTGCTGCTGCTCGACGAGCCTACCAACCACCTCGACTTGGCCACACGCGAAGCGCTCGGCATGGCGCTCAACGAATTCGAAGGCACTGTGATGTTGGTCAGTCACGACCGCGCTCTGCTGCGCGCCGTTTGTGACGAGTTCTGGCTGGTCACCAAGGGCGGCGTCGAGCCCTTCGACGGCGATCTGGACGATTACCAGCAGTTCTTGCGCGACGAAGCCCGTCGTATACGCGAGCAGGCTGCCGCAGCGTAGAGGCACATCGGCTGAAGTGGGCCAATGGGAGCGCGTGCCCTTCACAGTATTCGGCGCAAAGGGAACCATTGAGCGCCCCGAGACTGATTCGAACTCGGACGTCGAGATCAATCACGGGGTTCGCTGTTCGAATCCAATAGGGAACGTCTGCGGGGCGCAGTGATTGAGCGACGGCAGTGGGGTTGGAGGTTGCCATTGCCGCCGCCTGACTCGAACGCGGAGAGCGCCGCCGTTCACCCGCCCCACCTCTATTGCAATTCAGCTACATCAGGACGCCAGCGATCTTCAGGCTATTGCCCGAGGAAATCGACGATCGCGCCGACTGTAGCCTGTGGTTGTTCTTCCATCAGCCAATGCCCGGCATTCGGAATGACCAGTTCTTTCACGTTGGTGGCGGCATTGCGCATGACGATCGCTTCGTTCTGGCCGAAGGACTTCTCGCCGCCAATCGCCAGGACCGGCATGGTCAGCTTGGTCGCCAGCGATTTCTGGTTGTCCTCGGCGTCTTGCGGAATTGAGAGGAATTGCGCGAACGCTGAATGCATCGCGCCCGGCTTGGCATAGAGCCGGGCATAGTGAACCCGTGTGGCTTCGTCGATCTTCGAGGGGTCTCCGGCGAACTCGTTCCAGAACCTGTCCAGGTAGATGCGCTCCCGGCCCTTCACCAACCGCTCCGCATCCGGGCCGCCGAAAGAGAAATGCCAGAGCGCTGGCATCCGGACGATCTGTTCCCACGGCGGAATTCCCGGCACTGGCGCGTCCATGACGATCAGCCTTTTCGTCTTGTCCGGGTAGCGCGCCGCATAGGCATAGGCGACCATCGTGCCGATGTCGTGGCCGACCACGTCCGCCTGGTCGATGTTCAGTTGCGCCAGCACCGACCGGATGTCCCCAGCCTGCGTGCGCTTGTCGTAGCCGCCGTCAGGATGCGACGACAGCCCCATTCCGCGCAGGTCTGGCACCACCACCGTATGGGTGCGTGCCAGTTCGGCGGCCAGTGGCGCCCACATGTCCCCCGTATCGCCAAAACCGTGCAGCAGAACCACGGCAGGTCCACTGCCACCCACCCGCACATACAGCGTCGCGCCCTCGGTCTGGATATTCTGGTGCCGGAAACCTGGCGGAAATGGCTTCACCTGTGCTTGCAACGGCTGGACCATGGCAAGCATGAATACGACGGCTGCAAGGAGTCTTCGCATGTTGTTCTCCGGGGGCGGGAGTGGCCGGTGTTGGAAAGTCACGGTTATCGGATCGCCTGTATGGCTGCGCTTCGCACGAGCCCCCTGAAGCGTAGTGCAAGTCGCGCACAACGCAAGGCGCTGCCGCGCCTGATGTTGGATGTCGATGCACGAACCAATCGGCTTCACGCCTGCCTGCTGACGCCCTGCTCCCTGGAGAACCGGCGAGCACTGCTGATACCATGACGACCCGAAGACGCCGACACGTCAGAAGCGTCAAAAGAACAACGCCAATTCCTGTCAGATGCACCTACTTCGATCTGCCGCGCTGGCCACCGCCCTGCTCTCCCTGATGGCCTGCACGACCCGGCCCTTCCAACCGTCGCCGCCCCTGTACACCCTGTGGGCCAAGCCGGGGGTGAACGAAGCCGGCGTGCGCAGCGCCATGCTCGGCTGCGGATTCGTTCATGCAGGCTATGTCGACGGCACCACGATGACTAGCGACGACTATGCGCGCGCGCAGCTTTGCATGATCGACAATGGGTTCGTCTATCAAGACAGGCGCATCGTCTGCACGGACAATCCAGATCTGCCGGCCTGCGCCAATGTGCCGCGTGGCAAAACCTTCGGTACCGACCCGGACTTCGACCCCACGCTGCTCAAACGCCGCCCATCCCGCCCACCCGCATATACGTACTGGAGCCGCCCCGGTACCGATACCGAAGGCGTCAAGCGCGCCATGGCGGCGTGCGGCTACTCAACGGTTATCGAGCCCGTCAACACAATGCTGCTGAACGATATCGCGGCCGCCGAGCTTTGCATGATCGACAAGCAGTTCACCTATGCGCTTCCGGCCAACGCCCTGCTTTGCAAGAACCCGCCGGCGCTGCCTGCCTGCAGGAATCGCGTCATTGATGCCGTGCGCTGCTGCGCGCCTTGGAGGCCCTCGGGACGATCGGCGACGTGGCG
>ERZ1292623.4643-Hain-H51-01um-R1-4643-length-11191-cov-9_pt1 | contig 11191 bp, 14 predicted proteins | sample MGYA00564398_ERZ1292623 | MGnify/ENA primary metagenome ERZ1292623 (study PRJEB36523, sample SAMEA6512633) | groundwater metagenome | collected 2019-01-07 | study: AquaDiva: Metagenomics assemblies of 32 groundwater samples
CCTCGCCGGAAAGCTGGCTCAACATGCAGCAGGCCGTGGACCTCTGGGAACTCGGTCGTGCCCGCACTGGTCGCTACGCGCGCATCAAGCCGGTGAAGGTGGCCGCCTGACCAGTCGGCGTAGCCCGCGTAGGTTGGGCTGAATGAAATGAAGCCCAACAAACCGCTGGTAGGGAAGCACCACAGCCAAGACCAGTCTCTTCAGCGTTTACCAGTACCTATTTCCCTCCAACAACCCCAAGACCAACCGCTCCGCCGCCGTCCGCTCCGGCGAGAAGAACAATTCCACTACCTTCACCCCCAACACCCGCGCAATCTTTTCCAGATCGTCGAGTATTAATACTCCTATACAGCTCTCGGCCGCCAACACCCGGGCCGGTCGATATAGCCGCTTTCGGGCCCCAGGTGGGCGTTTTCGCGCGGCGGATAGCCATTGTTCGGCCCCTTGTTATTTCGGCCGTCGGAAGACCACTTGCAAAGTTATCGGTATTTGATAACATCAAAACATGATTGAGAGCTTTGGTAACCGCCTTGCCGAAGATCTGTTTTATGACCGCAGCTCGAAAGAGGTGCGCCAATTTCCGCCGGAATTGAAGCGTGCAGCGCGGCGCAAATTGCTGTACTTGCACGACGCCACCGAACTTGTGGACCTGCGAACACCTCCAGGAAATCGGTTGGAGGTATTGAAGGGCAGGTTGGCGGGGCACCATTCAATCAGGATCAACGATCAGTGGCGTATCGTGTTCCGGTGGGAAGGCGGTAACGCCAGGAACGTTCAGGTCGTTGATTACCACTGAAACGATACTAGGAATTCAGATATGAAGCAGCCAAAAAATCCTTTTCATCCTGGCGAGATTCTGCTCGAGGAATTTCTCACGCCGGCTGGCATCACGCAGAAGGCGTTTGCCAGGAAACTCGGCTGGACCCGTGCCCGTCTCAACGAGCTTATCAAGGGCAAGCGCGGCATCACGGCCGAAGCAGCGTTGGACCTGGCCAAGGCGCTGGGAACCTCAGCAAAGCTCTGGATGAACTTGCAGGCAACTTACGATCTCGATCAGGCGATGAAACGACGCAAGGCCGCCTGAACGAGCCACGCCGACATTTAAGTATAAATGTAGGGTGGGTTAGCGTTTTTTGCGTAACCCACCAAGCGTTGCGCAGCAACTCAACGCCATCTTTAAGTGAGTCCGTAAATTGCCGCTGAATGAAATGAAGCCCAGCAGATCGCCGATAGAAGCACCACTGCCAAGACCAGGTTCCCCAGCGTTTACTCATACCCGTTTCCCTCTAACAACCCCAAGACCAACCGCTCCGCCGCCGTCCGCCCCGGCGAGAAGAACAATTCCACCACCTTTACCCGCAACACCCGCGCGATCTTTTCCAGATCGTCGAGCATTAATACGCCTGCGCCACTCTCGGCCGCCAGCACCCGGGCCGGCGCCAGCCCGGCCGCGACAGCCAGCGATTGGGTGGAATGGAGATTTAGAAACATCAACACCTTGAGCTTGCGCGCCAGCCGCCGCCGTGCCCCCTCGGGCAACGGATTCACCGCCACCCGGAACCTTAACTCCTCGCGCACAATACAAAGCCCGGCAGGCGCCGCCACCCCCAGGCGTACCTGTGGCCCCTGTAACCCAAGCACCTGCACCTGGACCGGCCCCTCGGCAAAAACCTGTTCAACCGGGGTGCCGGGGTCGAGGCTCGGGTGCGGGTGGATGAAAAGGGATTGGCTTGGTTTGCGGGTGAGGAAGAGCATGAAACCTCCATTCCTCACAAGTTGACGTATACGTCATGTTCCTAAACCCGAACTTAGTCTATTTTGATGCCATTTCAGCCACCCAATATCCGGTTTGGTTATGGCCAGATCACAACAAGACATGGAGAGACAAATGGACTTGCTTGAGCGCGAGCTTCTCAATTTCTATGACGAATTTACGGCGCAGAACGCGTGCGTCCTGTTCGCCATGCAGGCATTTGTCGCCGCGCTGGCAAGTGCAGATGGTGTGGACAAGCGGTCGACCACAGGGGCGATGTTCTGGGTACAGTGGCTGAACGACCGAACGCTTGATCTAGAACAGCGCCTGAAGAATATCCGGCAGCAGACGCATGACATACCCCGATCCTGAATAAACCTCCACCAATATGGGGTCACACTCCGTTCCCTTTAACCTGACCATTTTGGTTTTTGCTGGGGTGTGCGCCAAGCGGCCGTTTCCGACCCAAACCAGCCATTCGTTTTATTGACGTAGCGAAGGCCCGAAATCTACAAGCCCGAGAATCAGAATTGTCATGTGGCTCGCGGCACAAACGGGCTGCATTCGATTTACCCGCACAGGTTGCTGCTATCCTATAGTGGTGTGTATAATACACACCATGAAAAGCCGTGATTTGATACGGGCGCTTGAGGCAGACGGTTGGCGACTTGTCCGAGTTCGCGGCAGCCATCACCAGTTCAAGCATCCCCGCAAACCCGGCACGGTGACGATTCCACATCCAAAGAAGGACCTCGGGATCGGTCTGGTGAATGCAATACGAAAACAGACAGGCTTGAAGTAGGAGGACACTATGCGTTACGTGGTAGCAATCGAGAAAGGCGACAAAAAGCACGCTTACGGCGTGGTCGTTCCGGATCTGCCAGGTTGCTTCTCAGCCGGCGACACACTGGACGAAGCCCTGGTGAACGCCAAGGAAGCAATTCTGTTGCACCTGGATGGTCTGCTGGACAACAAGCGGCCGATCCCGGCTCTCCGTCCGCTTGAGGAACATTCGAAGAAGCGCCAGTGGAAGGGCTGGACTTGGGCCGTTGTGGACGTGGACTTGAGCGAGATCGACAAGAAGGTCGAGCGCATCAACATCACGCTGTCACGGCGCGTGCTGCGCGTGATCGACGATGCGGCGAAGCGCGCCGGTGAATCGCGCTCGGGGTACATCGCGCGCGTTGGTATGTCTGGAGCCAAGTGAAGACTTTGTGCGACGCCAAGCGCTGGGCGGCGCGATCTCGGCATTTGTACTCTTTTTGACGCATCGCAGGATGGGGCGCTTCCGACCCAGAGCAGACGTTCGCAAAGACTTGAAGCAAAGGATGGCACCGCTACGGTTCCCGGGGAACGTTCTTCAGTTGCCAGAAGAACGCGGCGGTTGCTTTCGGTACTTCAGTCGTCGGTTGTCGAAGGCGGGTAGTGTTCCCTCCAGGATGTCGACAACAAGTTTATTAATATCGGGATCTTCTATAGCTCCAGCCTTAAAACTGAAGTCATTCTTCGATGCACCTAGTCCCGCTTTATCAATCGAGACGTGAATAATCTGCTCTGCATCCGCCACTACTGCAAGATTTGGATTATGAGTCGCGATGATGATCTGTCGTCTTTTCTTTGCCTTCTTAAGAAAGGTAACTAGAATTTCGTAGACACTCTTATTATCGAGATTGTCCTCCGGCTGATCTATTAAAAGAGGGATTTCTCGCTTATCAAGCATTAGATAGAAGACTAGAAGCAAACCACCTCTCTCTCCTGGGGAAAGTTCGCTCAGATCCTTTCCGTCCACCATCAAGTCGTATTTTGTTTTTAAATACGTGAACCCGAAAAGAAAATCATAGAATTCAACCGGGTCCTTTTTCTCTCGCAGTTGCCTAAAGATATCCCGCGTCTTGTTTTCCTTTCCCGGCAGGTTCGGCCTCTTGTCGTTGTCCAAGTAGTCCACGATTGTATTCAGAAACTGGAAAGTCATGGCCTCGTCGTCCCATGCGCCAACCTGCTCAACCAGTCTCATTAATTGAGTCTTTCCGTCCTCGCTGCCGTAGAAACTTCCTTTTACGGATTGGCCAATAAACCTGAAGAACTCTTCGTAAAATGCTGAATCGAGCCGTAGGCTTGCTTCTATGGAAATAGAGTAGCCTCGCAGATCATCCCTATAAGTCGCGATTTCCTTATCGATTGACTGTTTCACTGCGGTGTAAAAGTCGACCAGCTTCTTCTTCTTCGCGTAAATGTCCCTACTGGCAATTTCGCGATCACCGCGAAGAGATTGGAGATCACGAGGGTATGTATCTGTAATCTTTCTTAGCTCCTGTTTCAACCAATTCAATGTGCCATTAGGGGGGTTTTCCTCGGGCCCAACAAGCTGAGCGTGTTTTGCTTTCCATTCTTCTTCTTGGCGCAAATAGTTCTGGTAATCCCTATTCGGTTTATCGAGACGGTCGACCAGCTCCGTTCTCTTGGCCTTGAAGTTATCTAGCTGGCACGCCAGACTCGTTTGTATCGCGTTTTCCGCGTCGGTAGTGGGCAATCCAAGTGCTTGTATCTCATCTTTCGTCAGCAGGAGAGATACGAGCTCGCCGACACGCTGTTGCCTCAATAGGATAGCCGAGTCCAAGGAACCAAAGTCGATCGAGATCGTGACAATATCCGAGAACTTAACGCCGGTATCCTCAAAGAGGGATTTATACTTATCTTCAAGCCCTCGGAGTACAGCAGTTTGGCGTTCTATTGCTTGGCGTGCCTGATGCAAATCTTCCGCTTGCTTTGCTACAGGCACTTTCTCTTGCTCAGCGGCGGTGACTTTCTCGCCTAGCTCTTTGATCCTTCCTTCAAGGGCACCGATTTCTGCGCTAGCTACCGTATTAACCTCAGATGGTTTTGTTTCCACAGGCGGACGGGCTGTGATGTGAGCGACGACCTCCGCCTCCATCAGCGTAATGCGACTCTCGATTTCCTTTTTGTGTTCGGACGTTACCTTGCGCTCGAGCAGCACCACGCGCTCATTGTGGTTGTGGAGAACGGCTGCCGCAGCCGCGATATCCTCGGTTGCCTGGGTTGTCAGGTAAGCGACAAGCCCATCAAGCGAATTTGTACCGAATCGGTCATCTTCTTTTACGTAGCGAAAGATGACTTCATCCAACTTGTGGCGAAACTCATCGTCATCAATGTTGGCACAAATCTTCTCCAAATACTTTTGCGGAAGATATTCCAATCTCTCTGGAAGAGTTGTGTCTACGTTAGCGTCTAATTCCGCCTTGTCGGGCGCACCAGCGTTCCAATGTATCTCTCCTATGAAGTTTGCCGCACAGTTTGCTTTGAGGAATTTTTCCTTATTCAGAAAGGAGAATAGTTCCTCCGACTTTCCACCGCGGTCATATCTTTGATTGTGACTGTTACCAAGCAGCCCTAGTATGTCCGCCAAAGCGCTCTTGCCACTTCCCTTGTTGCCGATAACGGCAATCAGCTCTTTGTTGAGTTCGATTCTTTCGTCTTTAAACCAAGATCCAAACCGGCCCCCGTATCCAGCGACTTGGTCTAAATGGAGACTCTTCAAGTACCGCCGCGGATTGTTTCTAACTCGTGATTCAATTTCAGGTTCCTCACCAATGAAGACCCGGCCGGCAGGTTCATAGATGATCTGCTTCAGGCCCTCAAACGTTGGATCAGCCTTTATCCATGTAGATTGTTTAAAAAGCTGACCATCACGAAGCAAGACTTTCCCGAGCCAATCGTCAATATCTTTTAGTGAATGAGCATCGCAACCGGCAACCACGGGCTTTGCTTCTGTTTCATCGCCGCTCTCAAGTCGCTCCGGATCAAGGTAGTAGGCGGTATTGTTTGAATTGCCAAAGAATCCGTGGCTGAATTTGTCCAGTTCATCTGAAATTTCTGCCTTTCTCTTTGCACCGCGCTCGGTGCGAATTCCATCGTTGTTTATTGCTGTGAATATTAGTAGATGATCCGTTAATTCCGCTTTCGATCCGAAGGTCAGATCTAATGCTTCTTTAATGAACTCTCGTGTTGTAGTCACCCGTTCAAAATCAGATTCACTCTTCATTTGCGCCGCGGTGAAATTCCGATCGTTTGTGTCAGTCGTGTTTAGCTTAAGGCGGGAAAGGAACTCCTTAATCTTCTCGGCTGGCACTGATGGATTAAATACAACGTGCAAATTCACCTCTTCACGTTGTTTATTCACTACGTCGTTGGTGCACAGTTCGATATTCGCAAAGAATGTTTTAATCGAAGCAGCAAATCGCCTTCGAAACTCCCTAACCGTGTTGAGATAGCCATCTGCCGAAAAGTAATCGGTTATACCGAACACTTGGACATCCGAGCCTTCGATCCTCTTGCAGTACTCGTCCCAAGTGTTCTCAGCCGTTCCCTTGTAGCCATCGTTCTTTTTTGTACCAGGGGAATGAATATGTAGGTCCCACTTTCTCCATTGAGACCCCCTCGGATATTTTGATATTATTGACATAGCCCCTCCGTTACTTGGCGCTTGCGACTCGCCATCAAAGGAATCAAAGGGGCCAAGCTTGATCATTCCCGATTTGATTCACAGCTCAATATGCAGAGTAACATGTTCGACATGGCTGGGACGATAGGGAACTTACCACGGTTTCGTGAGCTGCACGGAGTCCGTTTTTGGCCGGATAGCGACTCCAATATGTGGCCGCTATCCGGGCGCACACTTACGCCTCTGTCTGCTCCGACATCTCCAACGCGTCATCGACCTCAATGCCGAGGTAACGGACAGTACTCTCCAGCTTGGTGTGCCCAAGCAGCAGCTGAATCGCACGCAGGTTCTTCGTCCGTCTGTAAATGAGCGTGGCCTTGGTGCGGCGCAACGAGTGGGTGCCGTAGTCGCCTGGGTCTAGATCAATGCGTGCCACCCAGGACTTGACGATCCGCGCATACTGACGCGTCGACAGATGCGGGGACCGGGACAGGCGGCTCGGGAACAGGAACTGCCCCGGTGTGAGATGCTCCTTGGCGATCCACGCTTCCACCGCCTCACGAGTCGGGTCCGTCAGCTCAAACTTAACTGGCTGCGCTGTCTTCTGTTGCATGACCGTGGCCCGGGAGACCGTCTTTCCACCGTGTGCGATATCTTGTACTTTGAGTTTGACCAGGTCACAACCACGAAGCTTGCTGTCGATGGCCAGATTGAACAGGGCTAGGTCGCGGGTGCTTTTAGCAAGTTGTAGCCGGATCCGGATGGCCCAGATCTCCCGAAGCTTGAATGGCGGCTTCGGCCCGATCAGGCGATCCTTGTTCCAGGGGATATGGCCGATGATTCCGTTGGTACTACTCTGATTGCAGGACATGGCATGTTTCCTCCTATGGACTGAGGGAACACCATTTTGACGTGTCGCAGGATTGAACGCTTCTCGATCCGAAGCAGCCGTAGCCAAGAAGGGACCAACACAACGAAACCTCGCTCCCACCGGTCTGTATAACATAACCAGGATATACGGACCGGTGAAGAAAAATTCAAAAATAGAACAGGTGTTTAGGTCATCCGGACAGACACTATCGGTTCCGAGGATATACTGACAGAATTGTCCTTATATCATCTGTTAGCTCTGGAAAAATAATGAGACGCCATTACTTATCCATGACCTTACTTGCACTGGCCCTGAACGCCGGTCCGCTGAGTGCAACAGAGGACGACAGCAAGGCCATTCGCCTGATTTGCACCTACTCGTACACCATTAATGAAAAAGGTGAGCAGAGTGATACGAGCGGAGAGGAGCTCTTTACCGTGGTGACTCTGAAGAATGGTCAAGTGGCTGTACGAAAGCAGGGCTTGGGTGTGCCGTTCCTCGGAAGAATGTCAGTGGAAGAGATCACCGGCGAAGCGAACTATGAGATCAAAAACATTAAGTTCGCGGAATCGCTCGTCATTAATCGATTCACTGGCGAGTTTCAGTTGTCATTTGGAGTAGTAGGAAAAGGTGGCCTCATCCACCACGGGAACTGTCGTGCTGTCACGAAGAAGCTGTTCTGAGTGGTCCGTTATGCTGCCTTTTACCGAGCTAACAAGCCCATCCACGCGACGTGCGAAGACGCACGCGCATGATTGGCAACGTTAGGATTTTGGAGAGGGAAAGTGTATTTCTACGTCGATGAGAGCGGTCACACTGGACTAAATCTCTTTGACGATACACAGCCTTATCTCTTTTATGGCGTTCTGTCCTCTCGTACGAACTTGGATGTTCTTGCAGACACACATCTACTTAAGTTGCGAAGCAGATTTGGCGTCGAACGGTTACATGCAGCCGAACTAGGCAACAATCGATTAGCCGAAATTCACAAGGACCTGACTTTTTTAAAAAAGAAGTTCGATTTAAGGTTTGATTTTTACTGTATTGCAAAAGCAGATCACGCCCTAATCAGTTTTTTTGACCAAACCTTTGATCAAGGCCTGAATCCTGCCTTGCCATGGACAGCATATTGGACGCCATTGAGGTACGTGCTGCTGATAAAGCTGGCGTACTTATTCGATGAAGAATTGCTAAAAAAGGCATGGGAAGCCAGGATTACTACAAACAGCTCACGAGCGGAGAAGCTCCTGATAGAGGTTTGTGGGGCAATAGTCGACCGTGTCGGGGCGTTACCTGATGCGCGTTCACGAGAACTAATAACGGATGGTTTGAAGTGGGTAATCAATAACCCATCACAAATTGGTTACAACGTAGACACGAAAAAAGACTCTTTGCAAATATCTCCTAACCTAATCGGATTTCAGTCAGTAATGCATGGAATAGCCTCTCGGCTAAAGAAAACAAAAGCTAAGGCTGCCGCAGTAATCGTTGACCGGCAATCACAATTTAATGCTGCACAAGAATTCGTCGCGGATTTCTACCAGAAGGCTCGGCATGTACCTTGGGTCAATGGTCCCGGGTTGCCATTTATGGATCTAAAACACATGCCTACTGTGCCCATTACTTGTACACCTGGAACGGATAGTGCTGGGCTAGAGCTGGTCGACATCTACATATGGGTATTTAAACGGCATTTTGAAGGTAAGGAGTTGGCGCCAGAACTATATGAGCTAATCCGAGGACAGTTACACCGAGGTATGTATGATGAAGTTTCTATCAATGCCCTAATGAAGCGTTGGGGTAAGTGGTTCGAAGAACTACCTGAGCCTACAGAAGAGCACGTGGAGAAAGCCAAAGAGCTTCTTGAGTTGCAGGAATCAAGGAGAAAGCCGCATGTTATCAAATAGCCTAACAAGACTAACTCACTCCGACGACAAATAGCGGCGCTCCTTCGTCGCTCTGCTTTTTGTCGCCGGTGATTTACAGCGTTGAAAGCCCGTTTCCAGATACTGCGAAAGTCCGCTCTTGGGAAAAGTGAGTGACCGGAAGTGGCCGAGAGCTGCCCGTTAGACAGCTCGATGCACGACTCCATAGGTGGCGGAGGTCGGGAGTAAAGGGGTCGGGAGTCTTTTCTCGGCGCTGAACTCGCAGGGAAATCGGTTCAAACTCGATTAAAATTAAACCAGGCATCAGGCCTTATCCTGATCGGCAAAGGCTTTCATGATCTTCTTTGCCTCGGATTCCGGGTTTGCCCCACAGGCCTCGCAGATCCAGTAGAACTCGACGATATCGATACGTCTCTCGCCAAGCTCGCACTTTGATATGAAGGAGTGCTCCCGGCCCAATTTGCGACAAAGCTCCCGTTGAGCAAGGCCGGCCCGCTCCCGCATCTGCCTGATCCAGTCCCCCACGATCCTGCTTTGTTGGCTATAGATGGTCTTTCGCATGCCCCAATTCTAGGGACACACACCACTTGTCCCCAAAATAGGGACACGCTACAATTAGTCTTACAATGTCAGACTTGGCCGCTTGGCAGGTAAAATGGGCATCATAGTCCGTGGACGAATACCCCCAGACACATCAATCTTGTCGTGTGGAATCCGGCGTTCTCAAAGAACGAGGAAATCGAATCCGTGGCAAACGGAACGCCTTGGGGTGGACGCAGGAGGAACTGGCGGCCTACTGCCCAGCAAGCGGTCCGAACCGATGCACAAAAGGGACGCACTTTATGCCCAGCCCAGAAAGCAATGTTGATAGCCAAACGGATTTGCCAGCACGCGAGTTACTTAAGCTGTATGACGAACTGACCGAGCTCCATGCCTGCAGCGCCTTTGTCATGCAGGCGCTGGCTGCGGCGCTGGCCAATGGTGGCGGATTGGACGAACGTTCGGCTACGGGGGGAGTGTTTTGCGCTCAGTGGCTGAACGAGCGCACGGTGGAGCTTGAGCGGCAACTCAAGAACATGGTGTCGCGGGCCTATGCTTCCACGACGGCAACCGGTTCGTAACTGGGTTGGTCGTTCAAGGGGTTGTTGAGGGGTTGTCGCCCTGAAGGGCGACCTACGGCTGGATTTCAAATTTATGATCGAACGGCGGTTGAAGCATCTGCACGCGCCGCATCACCCGCGCGGGTGAGGGTCAGGCGAGCCGGCGCATCCAGAACGAGCCGGGTTCCGGCAGGCCGTTTTGTTCTGCCAGCACCGGGCAGCAGGCATACAGCTTGTCGCGCTGGTCGCGGGCCAGGTAATTGAGCGCGCCAATCACTTCAAACTGGCGGTTGTGGCTGAGAAAGGCCTCCAGCAGGTACTGTTCGTTCCAGAAGCGAATCTTGTCGATGACCCACTCGTTCGGGTAATCGCGCGGGGTGAAGATGTCGTGCACGTGCACCAGCACGCCCGGTTTGAGCGTCGGCAGCACTTCGAGGTATTCGAACAGCACGTCACCCTGCGGACGGATCATGTGTGACGAGTCGATGAACAGGATGTCGCCGGCCCCAAGCGCGCTGAAAATTGACTTGTCGAGTTTCTCGACCGGCGTGCGCACGATTTCCGGCCCAAGTTTTTCGAGCCACGGTTGCTCGTAGGGCTCGATGCAGACGTGCCGGCAGTCGTAGGCGGCGTCATCCGCGCGGTTGCGGGCGATGGCGTTGCGCGCCATGAGCGTGGAGTGACCGCTGCCGATTTCGATCAGTTGTTTTGGTTTGAAGGTGCGGATGACGCTGTAGAGAAACTCGGCATCGCCGGCCTGGAAGGCGCCATTGCGGTAAAAGTATTCCAGCTCGCGCCGGCGGGTACGCGGGAAGCCCAGCAACTCGTCGCGGTAGTGAAAGCCTTCGAGCAACGCCAGTTGGCCGCGCACGTTGAGATCCACGCCGGGCAGCACGCGGCGTTCGCGAAACCCGGGATCGAGCTGGCGGGTGCGGTACAGCGGTTCGTAGTAATGATCGCGCAACGGGAAGACCCCCAGCCGCTCGAAGATCCAGCGGCTGACCGGGCGCTTGTGAATACCGCTCTTGCGCGCCTGGCGAAGAATCACCGACGCCGCCAGGATCAACGGCGACAGCAGGATGTCGGCAATCAGCGAGAACAGTATCTTGAATGGTTTCATCT
>ERZ1292623.4645-Hain-H51-01um-R1-4645-length-11190-cov-4_pt1 | contig 11190 bp, 11 predicted proteins | sample MGYA00564398_ERZ1292623 | MGnify/ENA primary metagenome ERZ1292623 (study PRJEB36523, sample SAMEA6512633) | groundwater metagenome | collected 2019-01-07 | study: AquaDiva: Metagenomics assemblies of 32 groundwater samples
TAGCAAACTCATCAACATTTTCATTTCCATTCTTGTCTCTGCATCTAATAAAGAAGTCATATCTTCCGTTGTTTTGTATTTCCGGCGCCTCTGAATTTATCGCATTTGGCGAAGGTAATCTAAATGTTTCAGTATGGTTATATGCAAACAAATTGCTGTTATTCATGAAAAATTGCATCTCGTCAAAAGTGTTCTTGTGTATCAAATCAATCTTACATTGTGCTGGTTCGTTATTAATAATTCCAAAACTTAAAGGCGTGAAAGCAGCAAGGCAGCCATTCTGCACGCTTGTTCTAATTATTTTTGTTCCAAGCGACGGCGGTCTTGTATCATGCGAAGTATATCTGTGTCCTTCAGTCAAAGGAGTGTTCCACGGCGTTATCGTCGGCGAAGTTGCATCATTCGGATTCACCCAAACACATTTCTCATCAGTAGTTCCAGGATTAACAATCTCGCACGCTTGTCCAAGAGATTTACATCTATACTCAGAGCAAGGCCTGAAAGGATCTTTATTGCATTCCTCGCATTTCGCTCCGCCGACAGGCGCTTCCCAGGGTAGGCATTGGAAAGTCACGCGCTTAGCACTTTCAGATTTATACAACAGCACAAAAACCACCGCAGCAATTCCAATCGTCCACAAAACTGCTCCAGTAGTCTGAGTAAATCCTAATGTATCAAATATTCCTCCAGTCTGAGATTCTAAGAAACCAAATCTACCAACGAAAACCCCAATCCCAAGCGCCGTCGACGCAGCAGACGTTACGTTATCATCAAGCCCAAACAAACTCCCAAGAACATAAACAATCCCATAAGCAACCCCTCCCCAAATTAATCCCGACAACAAACTTGCGCCAAGTCCAGAAGTTCCTAAAGGAGTATCTCCAAATAAATTGCCGAAGAATCCTTCGGATTCAGTTGGGGGATCAACAGCGGCTTTTTTACTAGCATCCAATCCAGTTTTATAAGCCTTGTCTCTGCCAAAAAGTCTATCCCAAAAAGTCCACGTAGGTTCAGTTCCGTCAGCAGCTTGCGCTAAAGAAATTTGTCCTATCAAAAAAGCAGAACTGAAAACAGATAATACAAAAAGAAAAATATGGCTAATGCCTGAAACTTTCAAGAGAATATCATCACTTTTATACATGGACTAATATAATAACTGTTATTTATAAAGATTCTTAGAAATTATCGAGATGTTAAATCTTCTGCTGTACATCCAACATAAACCGTAGTTTCACCAGCATGCACGCCATCAATAAACCATTGCATAGTTAAAGAAGATTTTGGTGTGTCTCGTGGAAAATCATAGGTCGTAGTCATAAAAGCACTATTTGAAGGTATAACTTGGGCATATCCCTCATTACGAGCCATAGCCTTAGGACCACTCCGAATAATTAATTTCTTACTAAGCGTCCGCCCATGAGCTCCATAAATTCGTGCACAAAATGTAGTCGAATCGCCAGGAACAAAATTATCTTTAATTTCTCTTATCTCATCCCTATTAATAACTCCATCACCATCGTCTTGAATATAGCTACATGCAAAAAATTCATTTCTATACTCGGGAGATCTTTGTGCTTCCGCCATAATTTCAGCGGCTTTTATTCTACTTCGTGCCTCAACATTGGCAGCATTTTCCCTCCCCATCGCCTCAATAACACTGCCACATCCTCCCAAACCCGCACTCGCTCCAGCAAGCAAAAGTCCTGCCAAGCCATTTCTAAACTTTCTATTCATAATTTTAAGCGGATAAACAAGTTATTTAAACTTTTCTGTCACTAAAAAGTTACATTTCTATTGTTTATAGGCATCTTTTCGATGGCGGATGGATCTTATAGCTAGAATATCTTTCCGTGCATCATAATCTGCAAAAAGCCTATAATCACCAACACGAATTTTATAAAAATCTTTATTTGCGAGACTTTCAAAATAATGTCTAACATTAAGTCTAACCTCAATATCTACTTTATTAAAAATCCTACGCGAAATTTCCTTAGGAATTTTGCGCAAGAAATCTCTTGCATTCTTATCCCAGACAATCTCGGTCATGCACCAAACTCGCGTTTCATTTCTTCATGGCTAACAAATTCTTTGTGAGATTTTTCACGAGAAACTTCAACATCATAAACTACATCTTCGGCGACATCTAAATCTCTCTCTTCGAGTAATTTTTTAATTCGAGCAATTTCAAGTTTTAGTAAAATAACGGCTTTATTCAACTGTTCCAAATTCATATTTTCCATAATCTAAGTTAAATTAATTAATTTTTATACTTTTCTATCAATCTTCCTCATCAACATCGCTGATTACAACTTTATATCCTTTCTTGTATCCTTCTTGTCCAAGCCAATTCTTTGATGGCCCGCAGTCACCAAGAGCAGTACATATTGCTGCCTGCTTCTTTTCCCAATCTTCATCAAGACATTCACAATTTTCAACACACTCTTCTCCGCCAAATAACCCTTCCTCAAATTTTACAATACACTCAGCATTTCCTAAAGAACACAAATTAATGCTTTCGCGATCGCTCCAGAAATTAAATCCTGGTTTGTTCTGTGCAAAGCATGTTCCAGTTACCTCTTCATCGCTATCGCTTCGGTTTTGCTGCAGCGATTGCAGAAAAATTCCTTCACGCCAAACACAATCTCTTTTATCCTCGTTTTCGCAGTCATCCTTATCTTTTTGATTAACACAATCCTGCCATCTATTCACTTTGCAAGCCGCCTGCGAGAATCCATTTATTTTGTCTTCAATGCACTCTTCTGCTCTGAAATCCTCGCACTGCTCAAGAACTTCTTCTCCGTTTATGCAAATATGTTTGTAAAATCTGCTTCCGACCGCATTGTTAGAATTTCCAAAACTTCCCGCATCATTGTAAACACACCAGCTCTCGCCGTGCTTGTAACTTTTGCCATTTTGCGTCGTGTCGCAATTCAAGTCCGCACATATAAAATCTCCATAAGTCGGATTTCCGCCGGCAATTCTCTCGCTCCTGCAGATGCTTCCCTGCAAATAATTGCAATTTCCGCAAGACGCGCTCAAAGCATTTCCAGAATTAGCATTGCATGATTGGTCTTTTCCTTTTACATTTGTCCAGTATTCTTGGTCATTTGTTTTTGATGCGTCATAAATATTCGCAGGATTCCCGCAAGTATCTATAAAATAAACTTCATCCTTCCCTGCAACACAAGTCGTTTTTGTCGTCTGCCCGCAGTTCGTGCCAAGTTCTTCAGCAGAGCATAATTTACCAGCGTAAAAAGTTCCGCCCTGCAAAGTTGCGTTTCCGCCAGTCTGCGTGTTGCATTCGGCTCGCGTGCCAAACTTGCAAGTCGTCTCAAATTCAAATTCATATACACACGCCCCTTGCTCTTGCTGTTGCACTTTCTCAATGCACGCAACTTCATTAGTCACGCTCTTATCATAATTTGTTTCCAATCCCAAAAACGCCGAGAGCCTTTTACATCTGACTCGGGAAACATAAGCGGCTTGATCCCCAAGAATACAGCATCCTAATTCGCATTGTGGTGGTCTTTCCTGGCTCCACACTCCACCATTTGCATTGCAGACTAACTGCGGCGTGTTATCCAAACAAGTTCCTTCAGTTGAATCATAGCAAGTCCCAGATCTGCAATAGCTAGTTGACTCACAGCTCGTCGGCACTTGTCGTGAATTTGGCTTGCATTCCGTCGGCGGAACATTCTGGCAAAAAGCCCCGTTGTTTGTCTCCTCACAGCAAACAGTTGTCGCCTGCGTTCCGACATTCTGATTTCCCTGCGCAAGCACAAAGCCCATAGCGCCAACTAAAAACAAAATTCCAAAAACAAATATTATATTTTTATTTATCATCTTAACCCCTGCGGCCAGACAAGACTTCTCGACGCGAAAACAAAAGAGTCGCCAGTCACAACATCGCCCAACTTGTAAATCGTGCTTCCATCGTCGCGGCGCGTCTTGTCTATCTTTAAATTAGGATAATAAGAAATATATAAACCTGTCTCAGAATCTCCGAAAGTAGATTCATATTCAATAATGCTCACAGCAGTCAAAAGCAAGTCATACCATTCAGAATCAACAGAAACAGCAAATTTCTGGAACGTCTGTGTTTCTTCCTTGCGTATTGTCATAGGCGCGGCAAACTCAACTAAAATCTTTGAAGGAATAATGCTAACATTTATTGTTCCAGAAGAACCAGAAACATCATAACCCTTTCGTTCATACTGGTTCTTCAAATCTTGCAAGCATTGTTTCGCGCGCGGCTCAATATAATCTTTTATCTCTTTTTCAACATGCCTCACAAGCAGCGGCTGCTGCACAATACAAGGAAGATAATACTCAGCAATATAGCACAAGTAAGCAATTCTCTCGTCTTGGTAAAGCGCATAGCTTAGCGGATTTTGATAACCTCCCTGCCTGCTCAAAACATCTTTTATTTCAGTAACCTCTGGCTCAATGCAGTCCTTCAAATAAGAACTCGGATTAACAGCAGTTGAAAAAATATTCACTTCAGGAAAAGCAAAAATAATAACAACAATCGCAATAAGCAAAATCGCCAAGATAACAAACAATGTCACCTGCCCCTTTCTTTCCATAAAATATTTTAGTTGCGTTTATTTATAAACAATTGCTTCTCGTATATAATTATTTGACTCATTTTCAAAGTAAATCTTCAGCAGTCAGTAAATGTCTAAAAGGCACAGATAACTCTCCTTCTCCGCGCTTGACAACAACTCCCACACTAACAACTTTACCCCCATTTTTATTAAGAACATCGATCATTCTTCTCAAGCTCCCTCCAGTCGTGAACACATCATCCACGACAACAATTCTGTCCTCGGCCGTCGGCAAATGCCCGTCAAGCCAGCGCCTCGTGCCATAGTTTTTAGGATCCTGCCTTACAAGAGTTAAGTTATATCCTCTAATCAAAGAAATGGCAGCTCCCAAAGGGAGCCCGCCGTAACCTTCGCAAGCAACACAGTTCGCTCCTAGTGGAAATTGTTCTATCATCGCAACAGCAATTTCCTGCAACAATTCAGGATTTCCATAAGATTTCTTAACATCAAAATAAACATCACTTCTGCCAGCATTTTTCAAGCCGACAGGATTTATAATAATAACTCCTACGCTTTTTAATTTTTCAGCAAGTCTGTCATGCATAAATTAATATCCCCCACTCAAACTCATACACGTCCCAACATTCCCAAAAGTATCACGGCATTTTATTCTATAAGTAATTCCGTTATCATACGACATCGTATGCACAAGTCCTGCTCCCGAAAGCAAAGTGCCAGTAGTGAAATCAAACCCGCAATTCGTAGTTGAGTAAGCACATGTTGAAGCCTCATTTGTGATAACTGTAAGCGAAGCGCCAGAACTGTAAACATGAGTTATCAAAGGTCCTTGGTTATCCACTTGAATTGTGAACTGTCCAGATCTTGTCGCGATATTTTGCGCTAAATCAGTGCAGGACACTTCAACCGCGTATGTGCCGTCAAGAATCTGGTTGAACAGTTGAGTGTGAGTATTAGTTCCTGTATTAAGAAACGGACTGAACTGATTATTATTTAATCTAAACGAGCAAAGGGCATTGCCGTTATTAATTCCTCCAGATGTATGGGCTTCTAAAGTCACAGAAGCAGGCAAGCTCCCGACAGAAATTGTTTGTCCATCTGGAGTCAGCGAAGTAATCTCCAAAGGAGTCGCAGTTTTCTGGACTTGATAAACTGTGCTGTTTTCTGGCACATTTCGCAAAGGATCAGGATAATTCGGATTAGTCTCATTAGTTCCGAGCCACGGCTGGTCAGCACATCTGAAATAATAATTTGTAGTTGAGTTCCCGCTGACAGGAAGCAATGCATTGCACAGCCATCCAAAAATAGTGACTTGATTAATTTCATTCTGGCAAAGCGTATTAGGAGTCATAGAATTATAGGATTGATCTTGCAGACTCCATCTACATTCAGCCGGCTCATTCGTGTAAAACGACAGCGAGAAATTAGTAGCGTTTAGGCCACTCAATCCAGGCGATTCAGGTACAAACTTGGTAATCAAAGGAGCAGTATGGTCATCAGCAGGTGCAACACAGAATTGCACAACATACTCTGCACTTGGTCCATCGGGGTTCCCAGAAATATCTCGACATCTAACATACAAATTATAATTCCCTCTTCTATTAGGGTCAACACCAGTAACTCCTAATTCATCAAGGTTTGGCATCGCAATCGGCATCGTGTGATTCATTACATAAGCATTGCTTCCGCCGTTCGCCCCAAAGAAACTCTCCATTTCTTCAAAGTTTTGAGTGTGCTCTTCATCTATCTTGCATTGTCCGGGCTCATCAAGCAATATTCCAAAATTAACAGCAGTATATTCCTTAATACATCCATCACTGCTTGAAGTACTTTGAATTTCAGTGCCGACATTTGGCTGTGCGTTCACATAAGAAAATCCTGGACTTAATGCAGGAGGATTCACATTAATTACAGGAGGGCTTGCATCATTGGGCGCAACATTTATGCATTGCTCATTATTAGTTCCGGGATTCAAGAAACGACAAGCTCTCCCATAACTCTCACATTTATATCTCGAGCACGGCAAGCCATTAGTTCCACATTGCTCGCAATTCGCTCCGCCAGCAGGTGGCTGCCACGGCAAACACTTGAAATCAACTTTTTTCTGGCGGATTTTGCCTATTCCAAAAATCATCATAAGAATAAGAAGAATAATTACAATTATGATTAAATAAGGCATCACAGCAGCAAGCCACGCAGCAGCAGACGGGCCAAAAACTCCTGCTCCAACCAAGGCTCCTGCAACCGCTCCAGCAACCATTAAAACAGTAAGCGCAGTTCCGTCAAGCCCGAAAATAGTTCCAATAATATATCCAATCGCAGCACCAACAAGAGCTCCTCCAAGCGCCGTTCCAAAAGACGCACCAGCAGTTGACCCCGCAGCTTCACCAGCACCAATTAATCCCCCACCAGCAGCACCTCCACCAGCACCAATTAATCCACTAGCAGCAGCCTCGCCCGCAAGCCCTAACATTGCACCAATTTCAGAAGCAAACAATAATCCAGCAGCTCCAGTTCCGAAAAGTGCGAAAGTTTGATGAATATTTGATGGATCAAATGCACTTTCAGGCACACCAAAAATAGCGGCAAGTTGGCTTCTGTTAAGCGCAACAGCATGCTGGCCTTCAATAGGAGTTGTGTATTGTTGCAACGCATTAATATACCCAGAATCCAGTCTCGGCGCTCTTCTCACAGAATAACTTCCGCTAAATTCTCCGGCAAGATTAACGTGACCGCCGCAATCACCCAAACTCATGCACAAATTATTCATTGTTTCAGTGAACTCTCTTTTTTTGCAATCACAATTAACAATACACTTCCATCCAGTTATTCTCTTTTTTTCAACATAAGTGCAAGTATGACTGCCAAAAGAACATATAGTTTCAGCAATTTCTTCACTTCCGCTAAAATCAAAGCCAGGAGGATATTGCGGGGCACATATAGAAAATTCAAATTTATTTATATCCACTCCTTTCAAAAAACAATCAGGATTTTCTTCACAAGTATTCAAAGATTCTTGGTCACTATTTTCAGCAAGACATTCCTGCCAAGTATTAATACGGCAGCTCGCGCTGCTAAACAAATTATTCTGATCAATACTTTCTGCGCATATCTCATTTCTGAAATCTGCGCAAGGCTCAAGGCGAACTTCGCCATCAAGGCAAATTCTTTTGTAGTGCCTGCTTCCGGGAACATCCACACTTCGCTCTGAATTCGGTCCGCCTCTTCTTTGAGAATAAGTTTGCTCGTATTGTTGGTAATTTGAACACGCATTTTGATGCAGCGAACTATTTACAGTAGCATTCCCGGTGCCTCCAATACCTCCTCCGCTACCTCCAAGTCCGCCCCCACTTCCCCCAGCCCCCGTGCAATATTGTGAAGATATTTGGTCAGGAGGCGGTTGGGCAGGCCCAGAGCCATCAACTCCTATCCTTGAATCAAAAGCGCACCAGCTTTCACCATTTTTTCTCGGATTATTCCATTCATCAACACACGACAAAACTCTGCAAACATAATTTCCATAAATTGGCGTTTGATCAATACCTTGTCTAGGAGTTCCGCACTTGCTCCCCAATAAATAATTGCAATTCCCACATCTTTGCTGATTTGCCAGTGAAGTTCCAGTAGCCCCCAACAAACAACTCTGCGCCTTCGGCACAACAACGCTCCAATAATTTATATCGTTTAATTTTGTTGAATCATAAATATTAGCTTTGTTTCCGCACGAGTCAATATAATATACTTCATCTTTTTCAGTAAAGCATTGCGTGTTTTGAGTAACTTCACAAACAGTGTTCAGCGCAGGGTCAGTGCACAATCTTCCAGTATAAAAGTCTCCTCCCGCAGTTATACAGGCAGTTTGCGTCATGAAATCACAATTATATTTTTGTTCTGCTGGAAGAAATTCAAGTACGCAAGCGCCCTCTTCTTGTGAGCTTGCGCGCAACAAGCATTCAACTTCATTATTCACAGGCACCCAAGAAACAGGCGCGCCTAAAGTTTGTCCAAGATAATTGCATTGCTGTTGCGTCGTAAACTGCGCTTCGCCTGCTCCGCCTTGCCCGTCTGGATTTATCAAACAGCACTCTCTGTTGCATTGCGTAGGCTGCTGCGCAAACCACTGCGCGCCGGAATTTTCACAGCTAAATCTTGGCGTTCCAGGATTACACGTTCCCAACAAAGGATCAAAACAAGTCCCAAGCTGGCATTGAGCAGTATTTTCCATTCTCGTTTGAAGGCACGGAGCAGAGCATTGGTCATTACAAGTTGTTGAAGGATACTCCTGGCAAACAGTCCCATTTAAATTTTCCAGGCACGTCCATATCCCGCCAGCTTGCGCAGAAACCAACCCCCCAGACAAATAGCCCAAAATAATGTTTCTTAATTTAGCAATAAAATTAGATTCTTTATTTTCAACAGGCAATTGCGCACTTAATTCATTTGTCTCACCAACAATAAACGCAAACGCGACACTAAACATTACTAACAAATAAATCTCAAACACTCCAATTGTTTTCTTACCCATTTTGCCTCTTTTTTATTATGTCAAGGCACTTGACTAAAATTCCACACTTCAGTGTGGAGTAGTGCCTTGAGCATCCCAAAGTTCCGAACAAACCACACACTAAAGTGTGCGATGAACGCAAGAACTTCGTTATATCAAATTGCTTCTTATATACATCAAAGTAATTATTTTCTATAGTCCAAACTGAGATACTAGAATTATTAATTTTATTAAATAATAATCTATCTATCTTATTATATATCTTCATTTTATCAAAATCCAGCCGGAATAGCGCACCCCCTTATTGCAAAGTTTATCGCCTTATTAGTTATTTTGTCCTTAACAATATAAATCTTGGTGCTGCCATCATAAGCAATGTCTTTATGAATGTCAAAATCATTGTAAAGCAGCATAAATCCGTCATTGCTGAAATAGCACCATCTTGCTTCCTGCGCAACAATTTCATTAACAATAAGAGCCAAATCAAAAACAGGATGCACAATATAAACATCAAATAAATCAAAGTCACGCGTAAATCCATCTTTGGAAATTGAAAAATCTCTGTAAACTCTCAATTCAACAATATCTCTTTTGAATTTCGCCTCTAAAGAAATATCTCCTCCATCAACAGCATAATTTCTACGCGTTAATTCCTGCTCAATTTCAGCAAAACATTGCGAAACATCATCGCCAAGCTGGGCCGCAAATTCTCTTTCAAGCGATAAAACATAACGAGGATACTGATTTATACATGGACGATAATAGTTAATATTCTTGCATAAATAAGTTACATCATATCCTTTGTACAAAATAGTATCATTTGCATCAATAAATCCAGCTCTTGGAAGTATTTCATCAAGAAGAGCTGTCGCGCGTTCTTTCAAGCAATTATCAATATAACTTTCTGGATTGTCTAAATCCTGTCCGCGCGTTATAGTTGGCTTTCTATTAATAAAAAAGATAAATGCAAAAGCAGCGACTAGCAATATCCCTACAATTACAAATATGGCTATCTGTCCTTTCCTGTTCATTTTAACATCCATAAATTAACACCTTCTTTTTTTATTCTCTCGATCTTACCATCAAGCGCTAGCTCAAGCAAATACTTGTCAGCAGTATTCCATGAAATCTTGAAAAATTTAGCCACTTCCGAACTAGTAACTACTTTATTTTTCTTAACAAATTTAATCACTTTCTCTTTATGAATATTCATATTGTTTAACATATTAATATTAAATTTATAATTAATATGCTTAAGCTAAACAATAATCACAGCAATATATAAAGCTTATTATCCAATTTATCTTTTATGGAATAAATCTATTAGGTAGGAACGCAATCCCCAACTTTTTCTTTCCCAGGCTTCAAAAGTCCATCCATCGCCTTGCCACCTTGCTTAGATTTTTTACAAGTAACGTCCTTTTTACAAACCTGTCTATATTTTTGTATTCCAGGTTCGTTTTCGCTAGTTCTACACTCCTCTACCCATGTAATATCAGCAAAGCAAATACATACTTGCATACCTAGATTGTCAGTAACTGGACTAAACGCAACTCTCTCTCTAAAAACAACTGTTAACAACAAAGCAAGCACCAGAATAATCAGAATGGCAAGAACATAAATAGAACTCTTAGAATAATTCATCCTTTTCATAAAGCATAACATATGTTAATATATTTAAATCTTCTCAAAATGAACTGCGTCATTGAAATTTTTAAATCCCTCAGCAAAACTAATCTTCCTGTTCAACTCTCGGCGCCAGAACAAAAGAAAGCATAACTTTCCCAGAAGGAAAATTCAACCTCATTGGATGATTATCAGAAAAATTAATCTCGGCCTTATTAGCAATCTTAGCGCCCTTGATAAACTTGCCCAAATACTCAAGCGAGAAACGCGCAGAGCTTGCATCAGAAAATATCTCCGCTTCATCAGTAGAAAACTCATTTCTGGCAGAATGTAAATTGCTTGATTCAATAATAAATTTATCTGGCTGCGCAATAAACGTGCAAGCATCTGCAACAACGCTGCAATCTTCAATAGCGTCTACAAACGCTTGCGCGTCCATTTTTATCACGCTCTTAAATTCCCAGGCAGGCATCTGCTTGTCATCGCCCTCAACAT
>ERZ1292623.2400-Hain-H51-01um-R1-2400-length-16846-cov-5_pt2 | contig 11189 bp, 20 predicted proteins | sample MGYA00564398_ERZ1292623 | MGnify/ENA primary metagenome ERZ1292623 (study PRJEB36523, sample SAMEA6512633) | groundwater metagenome | collected 2019-01-07 | study: AquaDiva: Metagenomics assemblies of 32 groundwater samples
GTCATGGTGCTGATCGGGATCAGCCGCCCGCTCACCATCTAAAAATGCTTGGAGGATAATCATGGCGGCAAGAGCGTCTTCAGAAACTTTAGAGCCCAGTTCCGATTGAATCCGTTTTGCCTCAGCGGAACTAAACTGTTCATTAATAAAGATCACCGGTAAGCCCGCTTGCGCTTCTAACGCCCGGGCAAATAAGACGGTTTTATCCAGCTGACTAGCGGACTGATGAGAATCGGTGGGAATTGGTAGTCCAACCACCAGTTGATCAATCCTTTCTTCCTTGATGAGGTTGCAAAGTCTTAACACTAAATCCTCTCCGCCCGGAATCAAACCCCAAGGAACAGCGGTGGCAGAATCCGCATCGCCAATGGCGAGGCCGACCTTTTTTAATCCGTAATCAATTCCTAATATTTTCACAAAATTTGTTGATCAATCTAAACCGGGCACAACTGGTTCTGGCGTGATTAAAAGTGGCCCATCTGGAGTGATAGCAATGGTAACCTCAAAATGTGCGGACCAACTTTGATCTTTGGTGAGAATGCTCCAGCCATCGGGCCCAAGGGTTACTTCTGAAGTTCCTAGAGTGAACATTGGTTCTAGCGCTAAACACATCCCAGCTTTAAGGGGAATTTTAGTACCGGCACTGGTGGGATAGTTGGGAACATTAGGAGGTTCATGAACGGCATGACCAACGCCGTGTCCCACCAATGATCTAACTACACCGTAATTTTCTGCTAAAGCGCTCACGGCCACACCAATGTGGTTGATATTGTTACCGATCGTAGCAGCAGTAACTCCGGCGCGAAGTGCGGCCCGGGTGGTGGCGAGGAGAGCGAGATGGGCGGGGGTGATTTTACCAACGGGGACGGTAACGGCCATATCAGTGCACAGCCCCTCATACCAGCAACCGATATCTAAGCCAACAATATCGCCATCTTCTAGTTTGATTTTTCTGGTGCCAATCCCGTGAACTACTTCTTCATTTCTTGAAATGCAAAGCGTGGCCGGAAAAGGAATTGAAGCGCCGGAACGATAACCCCTAAAAGAGGGGCTGCCACCAGCCTGTTCAATGACTGATGTGGCGATTTGATCCAGATCGGCCATAGTTACGCCGGGACGAACGGCATTGACGGCGGATTGAAGGGCGGCAGTTAGAATCGCTCCCCCTCTGACCATGGATTGAATTTCTGCCGGAGTTTTTATTAAGGACATACAGTTTATCTAAATAGCGCGGCGATTTGGGCCTCTACTTCCGGAATTGGCCCTGAACCGTCAATCTCTCTTACCAATCCTCGGCTCCGATACATTTCAATCACTGGGACGGTTTCTTTATAAAATATTTGAAGCCGATGTTTAATAGTGACTAAATTATCGTCTTCTCTACCCTCTAGCACCGCCCGCTTTAAAAGCCTAGCAATGGATTCCTCTTGACTGATCTTAATATAGATCACTAGCGTGGGCTGAATAGTCTTATCAAAGGCCAAAAACTGTCCGATCTCTCTTGGGAAACCATCTAAAATAAAACCGGTGTGGGTGTCTGATTGACTGAGTCGATCTCCTAAAACCTTCATAGCGATCTCGTCTGCAACTAAATTTCCGCCTGCAATTATTTTGGCGATTTCTTGACCGGGATCTTGCTTGACAATTTGACGGAGCAGGTAACCCATGGAGAACTGTGGAATGCCAAGCCGTCTGGATAAAAGAGCGGCTTGAGTTCCTTTACCACACCCTTGAGGACCGTGAATTAAAATTTGATGCATAACACCGATCCATTATACCGCTATCTACCTAAACATCGTAAGCGCGCATGGAAAGTTGGGCTTGAGTTTGCTTAATGAGATCAACTACCACAGAGACAATAATGATTACAGAGGCACCGCCCACAACCAGGTTGGTATTGCCGGTGAAACCCTGAACGACTATCGGTAACACGGCCACACTGGCCAAGAAAAAAGCACCCGCAAGAAGAATGCGATTAACCACCCAAGTGAGATAAAGAGCGGTTTGTTTCCCGGGCCTAATGCCCGGAATAAAGCCACCTTGCTTTTGCAAATTCTCGGAGATCTGTTCTGGCCGGAAGACTACCGAGGCATAGAAGAAGGTGAAGATACCGACCAGTAGGAAATAAGCGATTCCGTAAAAAAGTTGGTTGGCGAATAATTCCGAAATGAAGATTGCGATCTCTTTGACCGCCTCAGTGCGAGCGGCCACAAAGAATTGAGCCATGAGCGGGGGCAGAGACATTAAAGACAAAGCAAAAAGGATAGGGATCATACCACCCAAGTTAACTCTTAGCGGAAGGTTTGACATCACTTTACCGGACGCTCCCCCGCCACCACGAGCATATTGTACTGGTAAGTTGCGTTGAGCTTCATTGATCGCTACTACGGCCCCAATGGTAACTACAGTTAGTCCAAGAAATACCAACACTTCAATCAGATCCGCCCGAGTATAGGTGGCGGCATAATTAGCCACAAAGGAAGGGACACCGGCGATGATACCAGCAAAGATTAGTAAACTAATACCGTTACCTAACTTTCTCTCTGAAATCAATTCTCCAAGCCACATCAAAAATACTGTGCCAGCGGTGAGAGATATAAGAGCGAAAAAGAGATTCAGACCGACAATCGCTAATCCGGCTTGTTGGTTTACTAAAGCTACTAAGCTGAATCCTTGAAAGATAGCTAAAGGGATGGTGGCTAGTCTGGTGTAGGCATTCATCTTTTGGCGTCCTTGTTCATCTTTCTGTAACTCTTCTACGCTAGGGAAGATCATGCCCAATAGCTGAAATACAACCGATGCCGTGATGTATGGTGCTAGGCCTAGAGCTACAATGGAAAAGCTCTCTAAAGTTCCTCCGGAAAAAAGGTTCAATAGACCAAGGAATTGGTTGCCATTGATGAGACTTTCTAAACTGCCAGAATCGATTCCCGGAACGGGGATATGAGCCGCCAACCGAAAGATAGTTACCAGACCAATGATGATTAAAAACCCGTTCCGTAACTCCTTAGAACGAAGGATTAATTTTATGGTTTCCATATTTTCAGTAGACCGTTACTTATTTTCAATGGACCGTTGACTAGAAGCTTCCGCCAGCGGCGATAATCTTAGCCTTAGCGGATTCTGATGTGGCACAGTTTTTAATTTTTAGAGCGACCGTGATTTCACCTTTACTCAAAAGCTTTACGGGAGCGTTGGCGTCCTTGATTAATCCCTTGGCAAGTAAAGTTCTGGGTGTAACAATTTCTCCAGCTATAAAACGCTTAGATAATTGAACCAAATTCACTACTTGTGACTTGTCATTAAGAGAAGTGAAACCACGGCTCTTTGGAGTGGCCAGCAACATGTGGCGCATACCAAGCCGCTTCAAACCACCTACTCCAGAGCGAGAGCTTTGACCTTTCTGTCCTCTACCGGCGGTGGTTCCTTTAGAGCCCAATCCTCGGCCAACCCGTTTTTTATCTTTTCGGGCTCCGGAGCGGGGCCCAAGTTGTGATAATGTAATTGCCATATATTTTTTTTATTCTGTAATTAACGCTTAGGCGCAATTGAGCGTAAAGCTAGAAAAGTTGCTTTGGCGTTATTGATTTTGTTCTTAGAACCCATGATCTTACTAACGGCATTGGGAACTCCGGCTAATTCTAGAACTAGTCTGGTGGGTCCGCCACACTTAAGTCCGCTACCGATTGGAGCGGGTTTTATCATTACAATCGCCGCTGCAAATTTAGCATGGACATCATGAGCAATAGTCTCATTGACCAATTCTAGTTTGATCATATTTTTCTTGGCTTGGCGGAAAGCTTTTTCAATAGACATCGCTACATCAGCTCCTTTAGCAACACCAAATCCCACTCTACCCTTACGATCGCCAATCACTAAACTAGCGCGGAAACGCATTCTTTTACCGCCTTTGGTTACTCGGGTAACCCGAGCTAATTCTAAAAGCTTTTGTTCAAATTCTTTGGGTTCACGACCACGATTATCGCCACCTCCGCGGGAATGGCCACGGCTAGGACGCTTATCGTCTGATGGCGCTCCAGGCTCACCGCGTTTGCGGCTCCGGCCAACTACCAATCGTGAGGTGTTAGCGCCACTAGGGGCGTGTGTATTTGGTTTTCCAATTTGCATAGTTTTATTTGAGGGCTCTAGAATTTAATACCGCCCGCTCTAGCGGCTTCTGCCAAGGCCTTCACTCTACCATGAAACAGGTAGGAACCCCGATCAAAAATTACGGTATCAATCCCTTTAGCTAAAGCTCTTTCTGCGATTAGCTTTCCCACCGCGGCAGCGCGATCTGATGGTTTGCCGGTAAGTTTATCAGCTAGATCACCGGCGGAAAGAAGGGTGCGACCGGTTTGATCGTCAATAAACTGAGCACTAATGTGTTTGATTGATCTAAAAACAGAGAGACGAGGTCTCGCGGGGGTGCCAACTATTTTGGCTCTGACTCTTTTAGCACGACGCTCGGCTTGAGCGCGTTTAGCAATGATTTCACTTCTTTTCATATAGATTATTTTTCACCTTTACTTTTCACCTTTAGCGGCTTTACCAGCTTTGCGGCGAACAATCTCATCAATGTATCTAAACCCCTTCCCCTTATAGGGCTCTGGTTTTTTAAGTGCTCTGATTTCAGAAGCAACGGCGCCCACTGATTGCGCGCTGTTTGAGCTTAGAATCAAAAGATTGTTTTCTATTTTGGCACTTACATCTGCCGGCAATTGATAAACCACCTCATGGGAAAACCCTAGAGCCATGGTGAGTTTCTGACCTTGTAAATTCATTTTGAAACCAACACCGTTTAACTCTAAAGTTTTAGAATATCCGATTGTACACCCAAGCACTGCTTGCGCTAAAAGCGCCCGCATTGTTCCCCAAATTGCCTTATCTTCATCTTCAGGAGAAAGTACACTCACTGAAAGAGTGTTGGCTCCATCTATCGTATCCATTGTCACAGAGGCATGAGGGTGCAAAGAGACGGTTAAACTGCCCAGAGGGCCAGTAAAAACTACCTCATTTGAAGAAATAAGCGCGGTTACTTGAGCAGGTAGGCTGATAGGTTTTCTTCCAATACGAGACATATATGTTCAGTTAATTGACCTTAGTAAACTTCACAAATCAACTCACCACCAAGGCTCCGTTTGCGAGCTTCCTTAGCGGTCATTAAACCATTGGGGGTGGAGATAATTGCGATCCCAAATCCAGATCTAACCGGTCTGAGATCAGTAGCCTTCTTGTAGACCCTAAGACCAGGCTTGCTGATCCTAGTAATTGCCTGAATCTTTGGAATACCCGCATCCCCTACAGCGAACTTTGCTTTAAGAAGTTTGCGTGGACCCACTTCAACAATATGAACATTATCTAAAAACCCCTCCGTCTCTAGGATTTTCGCCAAAGCAAATTTTAGCTTTGAGCCGGGGAGCTCAATTTGTTTATGCCCCGCCATAATGGCGTTCCGCAGGCGAGTTAACATGTCTGATATTGGGTCGGTCATCATATAATTTACCAGCTAGCTTTACGAATTCCAGGGATTTCTCCTACATTGGCCAATTCTCTGAAGCAGATTCTACAAAGACCAAAGTCTCTCATGAAGAATCGCTTTCTGCCACAGCGCCAGCACCGGAGTACTAGCCTGGTCATGAACTTAGGAATCTTTTTGGATTTTGCGATTTGATTAGTGGTTGCCATATTTATTTAGTTTTTTTTGTGACAATTGGGAAGCCCAATCCCGTGAAAATGGCGAGACCAACCGGCCGGCTGTGGGCGGTGGTGGTGATGGTTACTTGAACTCCATGGAGAGACTCAATTTCATCGGGAGCAATCTCTGGAAAAGCGGTGTGCTCTGTGAAGCCAAAATTAAAGTTGCCATCTTTATCAACCACTGTATCTGGCAAGCCTTGAAAATCTCTAACCCGAGCAAAAGCGACATTAGCAAGCTTGTCTAGGAAGCTCCACATTTTCTCTCCACGCAAGGTTACAAAAGCCCCAACAATTGAACCCTCTCTTAATTTGAAACCAGCAATAGACTTTCTTGCCTTGGTTTTAACTGGTTCTTGTCCAGAAATTCTCCTGAGAGTGGTTACAATGGTTTCAATAAATTTAGGGTCTCTACCCTTACCAATCCCAACATTGATGGTTACCTTGGTAATACCAGGAAGGGCGAGTTTATTTTTGTACCCAAAATCCGCTTGGAGTTTGGGAGCAACAACTTTGATCATTTTATCTTTGACGATTGACATAAAAGGTATTTAGGTGACTATGGTGAGATTTTCACTCCGGAGCGGCGCATCAAAAGTGATTTTTTGGCCGGCATTCTGACCACGCTTTTTGAGATGCTTGGTGCGTTTATTGATTCCTTCAACCACCACTAAACCAAGCCGAGGAAAAACCTGACTAACTTTCCCCTGCTTGCCTCTTTGGCTACCACTTATGACTTTAACGGTATCACCGGTTTTAATTTGCATATTAGACAACCTTATTAGACCACCTCTGGGGCGAGGGAGATAATTTTAGTAAACCCGGCGGCGCGGAGCTCTCTTGCAACTGGGCCAAAGATTCTAGTCCCGCGGGGATCTTTAGTGGCGCGGTTGATTAATACTCCAGCGTTCTCATCAAATCTAATGTAAGAACCGTCCGCTCTTCTAACTTCTTTTCTGGTTCTAACGATAACTACATGAACCACATCGCTCTTTTTCACCTGATTATGGGGCACGGCGATTTTTACTACGGCCGTAACCACATCGCCAAGCCGAGCATAGCGCTTTTTATAGCCACCATGAACTCTAATTACTTGGAGCTTTTTGGCACCGGTATTGTCGGCCACCATTATCATTGATCGATGTTGCAACATATTATAGAGAGGCTACGCCTGGTTTGATTTCAACCACGCGCCAACGCTTGAGGGCAGACATTGGTCTGGTTTCTTCTATTACAACTGAGTCCCCTGGCTTAGCGGCGCTAGCTTCATCATGAGCTAAATATTTAGCACTCTTGGTATAGCGCTTGCCATATTTAGGATGAACCACGGTGCGATCAACCTTAACCGAGACCGTTTTGGTCATTTTGTTAGAGATCACAACGCCGCGTAGCTGGCGTCTGGTGGAGATTTGTTGATTGATAGACATATTGTTTTGACTTTGGGGCTCAAGTTTTTAGGCTCTAAAGTTAGGTTACTGATTGGCCAAGACCTAGTTCTCGGAGGAGGTTAGCGATCCGTTTTCTGGTTTCTCGTACAGCTCTCACATCTGGCTGTTGGTTGAGACGAATTCTTGTTCTAAGATGACTAAGAGCGATCTGCTCATCTCTTAAAAGACCAGTGAGTTCTGTTTTGGTTTTTTGGTTTAGGTCTTGCATAGATGAAAATCAAGGAATGGTTATACACTAAAAGATTAGTCTTTGCAAATTATCTTGGTCTTCACCGGCAATTTGTGGGAGGCGAGTCTAAAGGCCTCGGCGGCTACTTCACTGGTAACACCGTCCATTTCAAAGAGCACCGTACCGGCTCTAACGGGAGTCATGTAGTAATCTACTCCTCCTTTTCCTTTACCCATTGGTGCTTCCGCACCATGGTTGGTGACCGGATGATCAGGGAAAATTCTAATCCAAACCTTGCCACCACGCTTGATGGCCCGGGTCATTGCCCTACGAGCGGCTTCAATTTGACGAGCGGTGATCCAAGACTCCGTAATCGCTTTGAGACCAAAGGCGCCAAAAGAGACGGTGGTTTTCTGGGTGGCAACGCGGTCCCCTTGAGTGTGCCGCTTATGCCACTTACGGTATTTCATTTTCTTTGGTAGCAACATATATTTTGCTTAATTTTTGGCTCTAACTATTTTTGATTTATCGGCCAGTTGAGAAACAGTCTCCTCATCATCATAGGCGGGCTTGTTGGTGGTTGTGAAAATTTCGCCACGGTAAATCCAGACTTTAATACCGATCACGCCATAAACGGTGTTAGCTCTAACGCGGGCGAGATCAACATCAGCGCGTAAGTTGTGGAGCGGAATTGAACCTTGTGAAAGGGTTTCTGTTCTAGCTATCTCTGCTCCGTTTAATCTCCCTGATAAAGTGATCTTAATTCCTTTGGCACCAGCTTTCATAACACGCTCAATGGCCATCTTCATTGAACGACGGAAAGGTAAACGCTTCTCAATGTCTAAGGCAATCTGTTGACCGACTACTTCTGAAGCGAGGTTTGGTTTGGCTAATTCTTTTACATTGATGTTTAAAGTTACCCGTCGTCCTTGATAAAACTTTTTCAAAAGTTTCTTTTTCAACTCTTCTACCCCGGCACCGGAACGGCCGATTACTACACCCGGCTTAGCGACATGTAAAGTGACGACGAGATTTTTTGGAGTGCGCTCAATTTCAACCGAGTTAAGACCAGCCTCTTTTAGGAGGGGGCGCAAAAACTCTCGCAACTCAACATCTTCTTGGAGCGCGCTAACAAATTGTTTGCCTCGTCTAAACCACTTGGAATCCCAAGTATAAATAGTGGCAAGCCGGAAAACTTTTGGATGGACTTTATGACCCATAGGTTAGGATTGAATTGAGTTAGCGACCTGTTTCTCAGCGACTGCCTTAGCGACCTGTTTCTCAGCGACTGCCAAAGTAATATGGCAGGTTCTAAGTCTAATGGGGGTAGCTCGGCCCATTGCTTTGGGGGTGGAGCGCTTTAACTTAGGACCCTCATCAACTTTAACAATGGCAACATAGAGCTTCTCGGCCGTTAACCCGTGGTTGTTGGTGGCATTGGCTACGGCGGAGTTAAGCGCTTTGAGCATTGGGTTAGCAGCATTCTTAACAGAAAGAGTGAGCTGAGTGCGAGCTTCAACGATATTCTTGCCTCTAATTAACCCGGCCAAAAGCCGAGCCTTCCTAGGAGCAATCGGGATAAATTTAGCACGACAGTATACTTCCATATTATCGGGTTAGTTTTTTGGCGGGAGCGGCGGCGGCCGGTTTGGCGCTGGGAGCGGCGGCGGCAGCGGCGGCAGCGGTTTTACCAGCGTGCCTCACAAACTTCCTGGTAGGAGAAAATTCTCCCAGTCTGTGGCCCACCATATTTTCTACAGCGCGCACTTGAATAAAGTCTTTTCCGTTATGAACACCAAAGGTAAACCCAACCATCTCGGGAGTGATGGTTGAAGCTCTAGACCAGGTTTTGACCACGGTCTTATCTCCTGGTCTCAACTTAGCCACCTTTTTTAAGAGGTGGTCGGCCACGAATGGACCTTTTTTTAAACTTCTAGTCATAAAAGAGATTAGCCTTGTTTCTTATAATTCCGGTGACGGACAATGAATTTATTGGAGCGCATATTCCTTCTGGTCTTAACGCCATGAGCGTGCTTACCAGTGGGAGTTTTAGCGTACTTCAAACCGATTGGGTTTCTAGCTTCACCACCGCCGTGAGGATGGTCAACCGGGTTCATCGCCTTACCTCTAACGGTGGGTCTGATGCCGCGGTGGCGCATTCTGCCGGCTTTTCCCCAACGGACAAGGTGCCAATCAGGATTGGAAACGATACCAATCGTAGCCATGCAGGTTGCAAGAATTTGTCTTACTTCTCCGGAAGGTAGCTTTAAAGAAGCGTAGTGGTTTTCTAGAGCCACCAATTCTGCCACGGTTCCGGCACCTCTAACCATCTGACCGCCTTTACCGGGTTGAAGTTCTACATTGTGTACTTGGGTGCCAACGGGAATGTGAGCCAATTGAAAACGATTGCCAATGTTTGGATCCCCTTTCTTTAAAGATGAAATTATTTTATCACCAACTTTTAGAGTTGCCGGAGCGAGAATATAACTCTTGGAGCCATCAGCGTAATTTAACAAGGCAATTCTAGCGCCGCGATTAGGATCATATTCAATCGTAGCGATTCGTGCTGGAATATCAAATTGGGTACGCTTCCAATCAATGGCGCGCAAATGAGTTTTAGCGCCACCACCACGATGCCGAACAGTAATTTTACCCATGTATCCCCTACCGGCTTGCTGTTTGCGAGCTTTCAATAAGGGTTTATGAGGCTTGTTGGTGCTGAGGTCGGCAAAAGACTGAACGCTGGAATGGCGTTGGCCGGCAGTAGTTGGTTTATAGACTCTAATGGGCATAATTATTTAGTAGTTTTCTCAAATAAATCAACCCGCTCGCCAGCGTTTAAGTAGACAATTGCTCGTTTCAGGTCTGGTCGGCGGGAGATGGCTCTGCCAAAGCGGTGTTCTTTGCCATGAGTGATGAGCATGTTTACTCTTTTTGGTGTGAGCCCGTAAATATTTTTAAAGGCTTGAGCGACTGATACTTTGGTGGCATGTTTAGGGACCACAAAAACATAGGCGCCGGTTTGAGCCAAATGGGCACTCTTCTCCGTAATCACCGGAGTGAGCGGAGTGGCGATAGTATTTGCACTGATGGTTTTAGTTTGAGCCATAAAAATTAGAGAACAAAAGTCTCCGCCATAACCTCAATTGCTCGCTTGGAGAATACCAAGTGGGACGCTTTAAGGAGATCAGTTACATTCAAGCTGTGAGCGTTGATCACCGCGGTTCTCACAAGATTTTTAGCGGACTGCTTTAATGTCTTATCTTCAGTGGTAGCCACAAATAAAACCGAACCGGTGCCAACTACTGCTTGTTTTAACACCGAGGCAAACTTTGTTTTGGCCTCTGGAAAATCAAAGTTCTCCACCGCTGAAGCCGTGCCGTGATTTAGTTTGTCTGTTAGTACCATGGCCAGTGCGGTGCGTTTGAGTTTCTTATTTACTTTAACGGAGAAGTTAGTGGTATTTCTAGGACCGTGAGTAACACCTCCACCCACCCAAATTGGTGAACGCGAAGATCCATGACGAGCTCTACCGGTACCTTTTTGTTTCCAAGGCTTTTTTCCGCCACCTCTCACCTCACTTCTATCTTTACTATGAGCAATGTTGTCTCTAGAGTTAGCAGATTGTCCAACCATTACTTCATGTATAACCGCCGCTTTTGGTTTAATATTAAAAAGCTCATTTGGAACCGGTAAAGTTCCAATCTCCACTCCCTGATTAGAATATAATTTTAATTCAGCCATACATTTCCACCAAAGGGAGTTAAGATGATTTGTCCGCCCCGAGCTCCCGGAAGCGCACCCTTAATAGCAAGTAGATTCTTTTCTACATCAACAGCCATCACTACCAGATTCTTAACGGAAACTTTATCATTTCC
>ERZ1292623.4647-Hain-H51-01um-R1-4647-length-11188-cov-5_pt1 | contig 11188 bp, 21 predicted proteins | sample MGYA00564398_ERZ1292623 | MGnify/ENA primary metagenome ERZ1292623 (study PRJEB36523, sample SAMEA6512633) | groundwater metagenome | collected 2019-01-07 | study: AquaDiva: Metagenomics assemblies of 32 groundwater samples
GCTTTTTCTGAATTGAAGCTTTTAACCTTTTCATTATAAGTATCATATTCTCCATCTGAAGAAAATCTAGCTCTAGGAAATACAATTTCTTCAGGTATTAATTCAACATAGTTTGACATGATTTATTATAAAATACTTTATTTATAAACCTTTCTATTTTATAAATTATAAAGTAGTGACAATTATATTTTAACTCTTCATACACATCCCCATAAAGTTTAAATAAGTGTTCTCACTTATTTTTCTATGACAAATATAACACTATCTATAGATGAAGGAGTTTATAAAAAGATGAGGAAACATTCTGAAATAAAATGGAGCGAATTTGTTAGAAGGATAATTAAAAAACGAATTGAGGAGTTGGAATCTATTGAAGAAGAGTTAAATAATGAAAGTATTTTAAGTATGCTGGCTTCAGAACATACATTAAAAAAATATTGGAGTAATAAACTAGATGATAGGTGGGATAATGTATAAACAAAAAGATATTGTAATAATCCCATTCCCTTATTCTGATCTTACAGGTAGTAAACAAAGACCTGCTTTAATAATTTCAAATGAATTAATTAATAAAACTGAAGATAAAATTTGTTGCCTAATTACAAGCAATATACACAAGGATGATATTGAAATGAAAAACTCAGACTTTGTAGAAGGGAAACTACCCTTAAAGAGTTCTGTGAAATCACATGTTATTTTCACAATAAATGAAAGAATAATAAAGAAGAAGATTTGTGCAATTACCAAAGAACTTCATTCTAAAATTATTACAAGACTTAATAATTATTTAAATTAATTAGCTATAGGTAAATTTATATGAAATAACTAACTTTAGGATTATTAAAATAAAATAGCTTATTTTATTCTGTTTTTATGAACAGAAAGATACCTTCTTATAAAGTAATTGACAAAGCCACCTTCACTTTTTTTTAATGCTTTATAATATGGTTTTCTTTTTTTATACTCTATAATTATCATTGGATATTTTTCATGCCATAAAATATAATTCATTAGCAATCTTCCTATTCTCCCATTCCCATCTCCCAAAGGATGAATTTTTTCAAATCTATAATGAACTCTTGCTGAAAGTTCTACAGGATTCATTTTTGATTTTTTGATAAAATTAATTAGATTATCCATCAATTTTTTAACATCTTGCCAATCAGGAGCTAAATAATCTCCAATCCTCACCAAATGTTCTCTATATTGTCCAGCTATGTCTGATTTTGTTTCTTGGAAGATAGATTTATGCCATTTTAAAAACAGGCCGTTGCTTATTGTCTCTTTTTTTTCTAGCATTTCTAAAAATACTTTAGCATGCGCCTCTGTCTCTTTAACATCTCTTAAAGGCTTATTCGGAGCGGTTTTATAATGTATAATTTCTCTAGATTCTTCCAAAGTAATAGTTGAACCTTCAATTGCATTAGTATTATAAGTAAAAGCAATCGCAATTTCCTCTAATTCTTTATCTTTAGCACTTTTTGGAATTCTTTTCCAGTTTGACTGAAAGTTTCTTTTTATAGCTTCTAATTTTATCATAAGCTCCTTTTTAAATTGCTTTTGAAAATCTTCTTTAATATCTTCTAAATTTTTTGGAATTTTTATTCCCAAATATTTTTCTTTTGTGATGACTTTACTCCCACTCCTTAAAGAGTTCTGCAAATAATAATATTCTTTATTTCCTTTTTTTCTTTTAATCACTCTCATTTACTAATTACCATTACAAAGTATTTAAATTTTGCTATTTTGTGACAAATGTAATGGTAATTAATTTTTAATAACAGGCAGAGCTAATTTTCTCCTATAACTTAAATACAAATCATTCAACCTTTTTGTTCTTTGTTTAACAACTTCGCTCGACAATTGCTTTAGTTTTGATGCTTTTGTTCCTGGTCTGGATGAATATGCAGAAATATTAAGCACTTCTGGTTTAATTTCTTCAATTAAATTTAATGTTTCTTGGAAATCTTCTTCTGTTTCTGTTGGAAAACCTACGATTATATCTGTTGCAATTGTTGAATCTGAATAAATTTCTCTTGGAAATTTATTTCTAAATTCCTTGGCGATTTCCTTAAATTCAGAAACAGTGTGAATTCTTTTCATATCTTTCAAAACTTGTTCACTTCCTGATTGAACAGGAATATGCAAGAATTTCTGGATTTTTTCATTTTCCATAACTTCTAATAAACTATTTTTTATTTTTCTTAAATGCCATGGATTCATCATTCCAATACGAATTTTATAATCTCCATCAATTTCAACAAGCTCTTTAAGCAATTTTGAAAGATTTGTTTTAATATCAAAACCATAAGCTCCATTATCTTGGGAAGTTAGGTAAATTTTTTTTGCACCTTCTTTTATTGCAGATTCTAACTGTCTTTTTACATCCCCAATGCGATAAGATTTTAAATTTCCTCGTGCTAATTTAGTTGAGCAGAAAGTGCAGGTATTTAAACATCCTTGGCAGATTTGAATAATTGCAATATCATTATTAATTCTTGCTATTGGAGTGTTTAATTTGTTAGTATTTATTGTGTCTATTATTTTTATTTTTGAATTTGGAAATCTTTCTTCAAATTTATATGTCTTAACTAAACATCCTCCAATTTCTATTTCTTTATCTTCATTAATTTGTTTTTTAATATAACATAGTATTTTAGACTGTGTTTTGTTTTTTACAGAACATGTATTTACTATTATTTTATCAGCTTCATTTTCATTTAAAACTAAAATATTGCCATCTTTAATCAATTTTCCAGCTAAAATTTCAGAGTCATTTATATTTGCCTGACAGCCATATGTTTTGATAAATATTTTCATAATATTATTTATAAGATATAGTATATAAAACTTTTAGCTTATCTAAAATATTATTACTGGATTACTATATTAAGATTGTTTATTCTTGATAATAAAGGTTAAATTGAGAAAAATTATAATCAAGTTTTAATTCTTTAGCTAAGTCTTCTAAATCAACTAATCTATCACTTTTCGGTTTTATGATTATTCTAAATCTATCTCTGTAGATATCGTCATCTATTGCTTTTACTATTGAACCTTTTCCAATTTGTACTATGCCTCCTTGGAGCAAATAAATTTCTTCGCTTTCTGGATTAGCTGTGCTATACACACTTAATTGCTGTGTGAAAACACCAATTAATACACCCAATTCTTTTGCTCTACATTCAGCTTTGAAAAATGAGAGTGGACTTATAATTGGACATTGGTAACTAGGTGACCAATTAGTTTGGTCTTCTTTAAGCTTATCGCTAACTAAGTAGTGGATTGGCCACCCCAATATTGGTTTTTCTATAGTTTTATTTATCATGATTAATTAGCAATCATGGTGTTTTATAAGTGTTATCCCTCCCTTAAGGGAGAACAATAGAAAGGAATAAAAACCTCATTAGATTAAGGAATTGATGGAAGCAGAGAAAATTTTAGAAGAAATAGGTTTAACTAAGAATGAAATAAAGATTTATTTGGCTTTGCTCAAACTTGGTCAGACAACTTCATGGAACATAATAAAGAATACTGGAATCCACACGTCAAAAGTCTATGATGGTTTACAAAGGTTAGCTAATAAAGGTCTTGTTAGTTATGTAATAATTTCAAATACCAAAAATTTTAATGCTACTAATCCTACTAGACTTTTAGATTTTTTAATTGATAAAAAAAGAAATATAGAGAATCAAGAAAAAGATATAAAGAAGATAATACCTAAATTAAAAGCTGAAATTGTAAGCGTTCAACAAGAAACAAAAGCAGAGATATTTAAGGGTTGGAAGGGTATGGAAACTGTTTATAAAATGCTAAGGGAAAAATTAAAGAAAAATGATATTAATCATGTTATTGGGGCTAGCAAGGGAGAAGACTTAGAACAAGTCAAGATTTTTTTTAACAAACATCTTAAAGGTTTGGCAGAAAAAGGAATAAAACAAAGGATAATTTATAACAATGAAGCTAAAGGGAATATAGAAGAACAAACAAAGCATCCTAAGTTATTTAAGGTCAGATATATACAAAATACAACTCCTGCTGAAATTAATATTTGGGCTGATAAAGTCATGACTGTAATTTTAACAAAAGATCCAACAGTTATTCTAGTTACTGACAAAAAAGTAGCTGATTCTTATAGAATTTATTTTGAATTATTGTGGAAATCAGCAACTAAATAACTACTTTTAGTATAGCAGCCTTTTTTGTTAGGCCTCTTTACTATTTGTCTTTGTGATAAAAATCTAAAATTATAATTGTATCAGTATTCTTGTTATAGGCATACGAAAGCCTAAATAGAGGTAAGTAAACTTCTCTTGTTCCTTTCCTATTATGGTTCATAGGTTTACCAATTCCTGGATTATTTATAATCTTTATAATTAATTTTTCTATTCTTTCTTTAATTAATATATCTTTTATTTTGGAGATAGTTTTTTTGAAATGTTCATCAAAGTCTACCTTTACCATTTTTTCATTTCTTTTATAAAATCATTAAATTCCATTCTTTTGAATTCACCTTTATCATGCCTCTCCCATGCTTCCTCAGTTCTTCTAGCAAATTCTAAATCTTCCTTAAATTTCTCATCTAAATCATCTGCCTTTTTAAGTAAAAAGCTAGATTTATCTTTAATAATCAAGAATTTATCTCCTTCTTTAATATCTTTTCTCATATTATTAGGTATTACTATCTGTCCCTTTGAACTTATAGTGGTTGTATCAATTTCTACCATAGTAAGTTATATCTTACTTTATATATAAATCTTTCTGTATAAAAAAGAAAGAAAAAAATAAAGAAAAATCAGACATCAAGTTCATAACCAGTTGTCCCGTTACGTCCTTTTATTTTTCGCCAAAATGCATTTGGATATCTGTTAACCAAATCGCGCAAAAGCTCAAAATGTTGTTCTAAAAATCTAGTAGATCCCTTTTTGTTATCAATAGTCACTTTGATTCTCATAAACACCCCCTTTTTCATAACTAAAAGACAAATTTAATTTAAAAATAAAGTCCTACTCTAAAATAGATTTTATTGGATAATTTTATTTATATAGAAAACAATTTTTATGTAGTGGCATGTAATTTTATGAGGGTAAAAGTTTTTAAACTCTAAAATCTCTAAATTTTCAGCGAGTTGGATAGCTGACTTCGGAATTTAGTCATTAAATTGACAGATGCTAAAATTAATAAGTATTTAATTCTGAGGAAGGTCCGCACATCTGTAAAAAGAACCTAAGTTCTTCTTACAACATCTCCTAAAGATGTACCATATGTGAAAACATAGCGTCGTGAGGCGTGGCTCTGGTATAGAAACGGGACACTCTTCTAAGAAGAGATTAACTGCTGGAACGAGCATCCTGGTTGATGCAAGGGAGTCTAAATTATCAAGACAAACCGCATAGTAGAATGTCAGCACAAACAGTTTGCATTAAGTTGCGATGTTTGACAGAATGTGGCCTATTTCCAACTCGCACGAGTTGGAAATGTTATTCTTTTTTACAATATCCCATTGCATCTACTACATTTTCTGGAGTTATACAAACATATCCTTCTGGACAAGTATATCCTTTAATTGTGCCACAGCCGCAAATTTCCTCGCAAACTTGAGTGCATACAATACTAATATTCCCAACATTCATTAATTCACATTTATTGCCGCAACTATCCCAATAACCACCAGCTAGATTACAAGTTGTTTCATTTAATTTTTTCTCGTTTTCAACTACATTTAATAAATAAAAAAAGACTCCAGTTATAAAAGCTACACAAATAAAAAGAAATACTGATGCAACTAAGTTCATAAAAATTTAACGAAACTTCATTATAAAAATCTTCTTGATAAGCTTTAAAAAACACTTATTCTTAGCTATTTTAAGGGAAGGTAGCTCAGTGGGAGAGCACATGACTGAAGACATCAAAATCCAAGATTTTGAGGTGATCAGAAATCTTTAAGATTTCAGACATCATGGTGTCGGGAGTTCGATTCTCCCCCTTCCCATTTATTAAAATGCTAAAAACCAAAGCTCCAGAATTTTTGTTAAAGGATAAAAATTCTAAAGCTGTTAATTTAAAAGAAATCTCTTCAAAGTTTACTATTGTATATTTTTACCCTAAAGATGATACCCTTGGATGTACAATAGAAGCAAAACAATTTTCTAATTTAATTCATGAATTTAAAAAATTGAATGTTAAGATAATTGGAATTTCTGGCGGTGATGAAAAAAGCAAGAAAAGCTTTTGCGATAAATATGGTTTAAAAATTACCTTAGTTTCTGATCCTGATTTTAGTATTAGCAAAAAATATAGGGTTTACGGAAAAAAGAATTTTATGGGTAAAGAGTTTTTTGGAATAAAAAGAACAACTTTTGTTTTGGATAAAGATAAAAAAATAATAAAAATTTATGAAAATGTCTCGCCTGAAGGACATGCACAAGAAGTTTTGAATTTTTTGCTTAGTAAAAATTAAGTTTAGAAAAAAGAAACTTTTATAAACTAATTTCAATAACTAGTATTATAAAAAGAGGGTGAAAATGCCAAAGTCTAAAAAGAATGCTAAAAATTCTAAAAAAACAAACCTTAAAAAGGGCAAGAAGTTTTGGTGGTTTTTTGTAAATATAATTTTGTGCTTTGTATTTCTTTATGGAGTCTATATTGTTTTAACTGACTTTGAATCATGGAGAGATGGTTTATCATTAATTGTTCTTGCTTTAATAATTGTATTTTTAATTAGGCTTTATCATAAAATAAAAAGAAAATGATTCTTCATAAAAAGAGTGGAGCTATTGAATTAAGTATGACTACTATGATCGTTATAGTTCTTTCTGTGATTTTATTAATATTAGGATTTGTATTTGTTAGAAGCATTATGTGTAGTGCTATAGGAATTACAAGTGAAATTGGAAATAAGGCAGAAGCAGAGGTCCAAAGACTTTTTGATACTTCAACTGGAGAGATAAGTTGCATTGGTTCTGACCATACTATTCCAATGGGTCCTGGTGGAAATGTTATAAGTTGTGGTATAAAAGCAAAATCTCAAGGAAATTATGTTGTTAAATTTGTAGAAATAACATCAAATAGCAGAGAATTGGATAGTATAGATTTAGATTCTTGGGTTAGAGATAATTCTAAAAATACAATAAATCCAAGATCTCCTGGAGATGAAACATCTGTTAAAACAATTAGATTAGATATTCCTGAAAATTCTCCTGAAGGAGAATTTTATTTAACTATAAGTGCTCAGGGTCCTGATGGAGCAGAGCTTAGTGGAGTTAAACAGCTGGATTTTAAAGTTACAAGATCAGGAATTGTAAAAAATATAATTTGTTAGTAGGTTTAAAATAAAAATTCTAATTGGTTTAATAAATAGCCTATCCATAAGACTAAAACTAAATACCATATTGCCCAGCCTTTTGACGGCGGGAAATATTTATACCAGTTCTTAGTATTTTTTTTATACCATGAGGGAAAAAACCAAGCTATTATATTAATAGATATAGAATCTACTAATAATAAATAAAAAATCACAACTTCTAAACTTACCATTATTATTTTATTCCTTAAATTTTTTATATCTGTTGTATAAAATAATTCCAACCACAAAAAATAATCCTAAAAAGATTACTAATGAAATAATATAATTAATTTCTCTAGAAAATGGCATAAGATTAGCTATAATACTAAAAGGAATTACAAAAATAGAGCAACTATTTGATTTACTTAAACTCTGGCAAATATGTGCGCTAAAAAATAAAATGAACGAAATTATAAGGAATATAGCTAATCCTATAACTCCTCCTTTAATTTTCATGAACTAAAAGGTAGTTTTTTATTTATAAACTTTAGTAAATAATTTTAAATACAAGTTCGCACAATAGTTTATATGGTTTTTGTGATTTTGGTTGCTGGAGTCAACAGAACCCGCTGGAGGTTTTGTTAATGGAGAAAGAAGAATTTCTAGAGAAATTAAAAATAGAGCTTAAAATATCTAAAAATTCTCAGCATACAATAAGGAATTACTTAGGGGCAAATAATAATTTTTTAAAATTTATAAAAAAATCTCCAGAACAAATAAGTGAAGATGATATTAAATTGTTTTTATCAGAAAAACTCTCTGATAAATCAGCAATGTCAGTAATAATATTTCTTTCAGCTATGAAATATGCATACTCTAATATCTTAAAAAAAGACCCAACACTTGGGGTTAAACGTCCTAAAAGAGAGAAGAAATACCCAAGTGTTCTAACGAAAGAGGAGATAAAATCCCTTTTAGATTCTTGTGAAAACCATAAAAGTAATTTAATGCTTTCTTTGCTTTATGCTACAGGCATGAGAGTTTCAGAATTAATAAATTTAGAGATTGATAACCTACATTTTAATGAGAATATTGGTTTCATAAGGCAAGCAAAGGGTAAAAAAGATAGGATCTTTAATATTCCTAGTTCTTTAAGTCAAAAATTAAAATTAGAAGTTAAAAAACAAAAATCTTTAAATGAAAAATATCTTTTTTCAGGACCAAAAGGAAAATTATCTACAAGGAATATACAAAAAATTGTTAAAAAAGCTTCCATAAAAGCTGGGATAAAAAAACCTACACACCCACATACTTTAAGACATTCTTTTGCTACACATCTTTTAGAATCTGGAGTAGATATAAGAAAAATACAAGAGCTTTTAGGTCATAGTTCCATTTCAACTACTGAATTGTATACTCATATTTCTTCTGAAGAATTAAAAAAGATAAAATCTCCAATAGATGATATAATGAAAGCATACTAAGAGTAAAGGTTATTTAAACTCAACTTCATCTCCGACTTTAATGTTATATTCTTTAATTAAACCACCATTTATTTCTAAAACATATAAAGCCTCTTTTTCAGAAGAAAAAATTTCACAATTATTTGTAGTACATGGAAGAGCATTTTCTTTTATATTAATAACTTTTATATTATCATCAATCCAAATTATATCAAGAGGAATAGATGTATTTTTCATCCAAAAATAATATTTGCCTTTATTTGGTAATATAAATAGCATTCCATAATCTTTATCTAAAAATTCACGAAACATTAAACCTTTTTTTCTTTCTTCTTCACTATCTGCAATTTCTACATTAAAACATAAATTATTAAAACATGTCTTGTTTATTTTTTTATCACTAGTTTTATTTTCAATTAGCATATAAAAAATAAAAATTAAAATTATTAGTCCTAAAATAGCAATTTTTTTATTAATTTTAAACATTAGACCATTTACAACCTACTTTATTTAAAATAGCAAAATTTTCAGCAGAAATAATTTCTTCTTTATAATTATCAATGTTTTCAATTCTTGCAATACAATATCCCTCACTAATTAGTTGAATGTTAAAATTGCTATTATTTAATATAATATATCTTAAACTTCTTCCATATCTGTCTTTATCTTCCTCTATCTTTTCTAATTTAACTTTTCTTCCTAATAATTCACTTTCAACATATTCTTTTGCTTCATTATAACATTCTTTTCCTCTTTCATCACAATCCACTCCCAGCAGCCTAATTGTTTCTCCGCCTTGAACAATAATAGTATCACCATCTATTATTTTTGTAACAATCTTTTCTTCAACTTTATCTTTATTTTCTAAATCAACTAAAAAATATAATAATGCAAAAAGAATAAGTATTATAAGATTAACTAAAATTAACTTTTTCATTTATTACTTATAGTCTTTTATTTTTATTAGACTTAAAAAGTATTGCTTTACCTACAGCTGCTGCGAGATAAAGCCATGTAGCCACCCCAATTATTGCAAATATTATAGTAAATATTTTTCCAATATCTGTTTTTGGTGTAAAATCTCCATAACCTACTGTAGTAATTGTCATTGCACTAAAATATAAACTATCTATGAATCTCCAACCTTCAATATATGAGTAGAATATTCCTCCAAATAAAAGAATTATAATTAATGCAATAACTCCACCAATCGTCTTTTTTATAATCATTAAGGAAATTAGGTTATTATAGTATAAAAAACTTATCTATAAGAAGTCTGTCTTTTAGCTCTAGCTTTGGAATCTCCTGGTTTACAAGCTTCCTTTCTCCTAACATCAGCAACAAGTAAATGCCTATCATATTGTTCTAATTCTTTTTTTAACAAAGGAGATTTTGTTAAACTAACTAAAGCCTTAGCAATTACTAAACGAGCTGCTTCTATCTGGCTTTCTCTACCGCCACCAGATACTTTAATTATTATATCAAATTTAAAGTCTTTCAAATATTTTTTAGAAATCATTAATGGCTCTTCAATTAAAAGCTTATGTATATAACTTAAAAGCGTATGTGGGATATTGTTTATTGTTATATTACCATTTCCTTCTATAATCCTAGCTTTAGCTATACTGGTTTTTCTTTTTCCGCTGATAGTAATTAGTTTATTTTTATTCATTTTTTAATAAATTTACAAGTTCCTTTAATGAAATAAATTTTCCTCTTTTTTCCTTACCAGCATGAATTTTTTTAACTTCTTTAAATTCTTCTGGAACTTCATTATAACATATTATTCTATTTAATGCTTTTTTTCCACGATATTGTTTATGTGGAAGCATGCCTCTAATAACTCTTTTTAAAATTCTTTCTGGAGTTCTTATTATTTTAGGACCTTTTTGACTGCTTCCACCTTTTTTTATAAGGATTTTATATTTTGATAAAATATCTTTTTTATGTCCAATAATAACTACTTTATTTGCATTAACAATTATAACCTGCTTTCCTAAAAGCGACTGTTTAGCGGAGTAGCTTCCAAGTCTTCCCATAGTTGCGTTAGTCCCGTCAATAATTAATTTATTAGTCATTTTCTCTCTAATATTTTTATTTTTTTAGCATTAGGGTTTGATTTAATTTCTTCATTAAGAAAGTTAAATTCAATTTTAGCTTGTTTTAATTTTTTCTTAGCATTTTCAGAGTAACCTAAAGCTGAAATTTTTATTTTTTTTTCAATATTACCCATTCCTAAAACCTTACCAGGAACAACAACTAAATCATCATCACTAGCTAAAAAATTTATTTCATTTAAATTTAAATCTGTTCTTTTTCTTCTTGGTATAGAAATTTTATGGGCCAGTTCTTTCCAAGAATCTTTTTTCTTTGCAGAAATAATGGTTTTAACTAAATCTTCATTTGTTTTTCTTCTTAATTTTTTCTCAATCTTAGAAAG
>ERZ1292623.4648-Hain-H51-01um-R1-4648-length-11184-cov-9_pt1 | contig 11184 bp, 6 predicted proteins | sample MGYA00564398_ERZ1292623 | MGnify/ENA primary metagenome ERZ1292623 (study PRJEB36523, sample SAMEA6512633) | groundwater metagenome | collected 2019-01-07 | study: AquaDiva: Metagenomics assemblies of 32 groundwater samples
TCGCACAACCCCCTTCCTCGTTTTCAAGATTGCTTTCGTGGTGTCGCTTTCGCTTTTAGATTTTAGTATTGCAAGATTACGGCGGCGCTCATCCTTTAGTCATGGACGCCCTAGCGGAAATGTCCGAGGCTCAAATGCAAATGCGCTTGACCCACCCTCCCGTTCGCGCGCAATATCCCCGCCGTAGGAAAAAGAGGAGACGGCGGGGATGCTCCCTAAAGTACTCAGAAAATCTTCTTATCACTTTGCCAAATAAATGGATTGGCAAGCTTATTTGGATAAATTATCTTTTCTATTATGCCACCAAGTTTTTCTAACAAGTATTTTCCATCAATGTCTAGACTCAGAAAATCGTAAACTAATCTATAAATATCATCATCAATCTTAGCAAGTGACTCAAATAATCTTTTTCTTTTGGGAAACCAGACGCATTTGTCAACATACAGAAGCTTTAAAGAATCCCATAATAGAATATTCATAAGCAACTTGGCTAAGTATGGATCTTTTGTTCTGACATCTAAAATATCATTATATTTATCCCATAGTAAATATTTTTCATATTCGAGCTGCTTGTCTGATATTTTGGTAGGTCCTTTTTCAAACAAACCCTTAGCAAGATTTTTAATTTTTTCAAAATTCTGATTCTTAGAAAAAACTAAAAAACCATAACCGACCATATGCATGTCCTGATAGTCCATTCGGTCAAAAGATTTCTTTAGTTGATCTTCAGAATAAATAAATAACTCATAAAATATTCCATTGCTTATATCCTGTATTCTTTGGGAATAATCAAACTCAGGTTTTGTAATTGCAATAAAATCGAGGTCTGAATTAGGTCCAGAATCTCCATGATAAAAAGAGCCTGAGAAAAACAATGTATCGATTTCCGGATTTTTTAAAAGCTCCTCTGCAATATCTGTAAATGCATTTAGTTGCTTCTCTGGTAAATTATTTGGGATGTTAATTTTCATATTTTTTTAAAAATTCCTCTATATTATCAAAATCTATAATCTCGTAGTTCATTAAATTGAAAGATGCAACTGATAGTATACAATCTTTTGAAGTGAAGTTACTAAAATAGATTTTTTGCTCAGCGTTTTTGTGTAGAGAGAATCTACCATTTTTATCTTCAATAAATTCTATATCGGTTATTGAGTCATCAATTCCTTTACCAACAAGTTTTATATACGATTCCTTGAGTGTCCATATTTTATAGAAATATTCATATTTATTTGGTGCATCATTTAATTTTCTTAGTTCTACTTCTGACATAAATTCTTCAGAAACATTTTTAAATGTGTATTTATCAGACCTTGCCAACGAAATTTGGTAAATCAGCACGTCCGACATTTTATTCATTGTTAACACAATTAACTATACTGGCGACAACATAACCTATTTCTTCAGAAGAAATACATAACGGCGGGCTTATGGTTAGTATATTTGGCAAGTCGGCCGAACCAGAAAAAATACCCCCCATCAGCAATTTTTCTTTTACTTTATTAAAGAAGTCTTCATTATTAAACTCAACTGAGATCCTCAAACCCATACCTCTGATTTCTTTAACGTTCGGATTGCTACCAATTTTTTGTTGTAATTCTGATAGAGCCTTGGAACCTATATGTTCAGAGTTACTCACAAGCCCCAGTCTTTCATATTCATCCAAAACAATAGACGCTGTTTTGCAGGCTAATGGATTCCATGCGAAAGTTGCAAAATAGTCAAAACCTTTAGCAATTTCTTTTTTCGTAATTGTGGCAGCGATTGGAGCATAACCACAACCAAGTCCTTTGGCTATACAAACAATATCTGGCTGAATTCCAAACCTTTCAAAAGAGAACATTCTTCCAGTCCTTCCAAAACCCGTTAACACCTCATCTACTATCAACAATGTTCCATATTTGTTACAGATTTCTTGAAGCCGAGAGAAGAAACTCTTTGGAAGCATATAATTACCTGCGCTTGTTGCCATTGTCTCTGTGACAAATGCGGCGTATTCTTTTGTGCCAAGTCTTGTTTCTATTTCCGCAAGAGTTTCAGCCAAATTTAATTCATTCATTCGTGCCCCATTGACGATATGAGGATGTTTTATCGTGTCTGATTCTATGAGGGGAAGAAAATCTTTTTTTGTAGCATCATTCATACCAATCGCCATAGAAGCGATTGTGTGTCCATGGTAAGAATGCTCGAAACTTAAAAATTTAGATCTCCCCGTATACTTTTTTGCTAGTTTCAAAGCCACTTCTACGGATTCGCTACCAGTCGTAACTCTTAAGATTGTATCCAAATACTTTGGAAATAAACGTATCAATTTTCCTGAAAGTTCTTCCGCTTCTTCTGATATGCACCATGGTGGGCAAAAAATTAACTTACTAAGTTGAGTCTGCATAGCAGAGATTACCCTCTCGTTTGCATAACCAATATTTACAACACTTGCAGAAGAAGTAAGATCTATAAACTTTTTACCAGCTTCATCAAATAAATAGATTCCTTCTGCCTTCACAATTTTCATTCCCCAAGAATGAAAAGGGTATAATTCACTATGGATATTGCTCATATTATTTTACTTTTTATTAAATGGCTAATAATTTTTGACACATAGAGTATATCTATCATGGGCCAAGTAAACTTCAATTCCTCTGCTAATTTATAGAAGTTGGTATTATCATACGTTACAGTATTTTTATTTTCTATATTTAAGTAATTAGCCAAGTAAGGTACATATACTTCAGGTATCTCTAGATCATTATTTGTCTTATCTATATCATACTTACCCACCTGATTTATCAGTTTGATTAATTCATCCATAGAAATCAAATTTGGATTATGGACATTAACAACGTTGCCTTGCAGATTATAATTACAGATTGATTTGACGATGAATTCAGCACATTTATTAACTGGTGATATGTTTGTTATGTACTTATCTAATCCGTAAAGTTTTTTTGTATTAATAACTGACTGAAGCATCATCGTGAATGCATTTTCCTCAAGATTTTTCTGCATGAGCCCTGTATAAGAGTCATTCATGATGTTACCCAATCTAAAAATACCTCCTCTGCCTCCAGATTTATAAAAATCTTCTAAATAAACTTCTGCCTTAAATTTTGTCTCATCATAGAAATTATCAAAAGTCTGACCTATTCCCAAGTCGTCTTCATAAACAATGTTTTTATCCTTGGGCACCGATCCAAAGATTGACAGCGTAGATATTTGAATAAATTCAAGATCTCTCTTGTTTAGGGTTTCAATTATATTATTAACCGAATATGTATTAAGCATTTCGAATTCCTCTTGCTTTCCTAGATGTTGCACTTTAGCGGCACAGTTAATCACTGTGTCGACACCCTTTAACATATTTTTGTCTTTCTGAGATATTCCCATATCTTTAACAGAAAGATCGCCTAAAACTACTTTGGTCCTCACTAAATCTATATGAGGATAATAAAATTTAAACTCTTTTTCAATCCGTCTTTTTGCTTCAGATAAATCTCGACCACGTATAAGTAGATAGATGTCACTAAAATAATCGGAAGTTATCAATTCTTTAAGAATGTGGGAGCCAAGGAAACCGGTGGAACCTGTCAATAAGACTTTTCTATTTTTTACCACAGAATCTCGCCTTTTGATTTCTTGTTTTACTGATTTTTCAGATAAATTTGAAAATATCGTATCAACTGACTTTTCTTTAGAAAAAACAAGATCACAAAAGTTTTTGAATGTAGTATTTTTATAGAAATCAGATACTGAGACAGTGATATCACAACTTTTCTTTAGATAATAAATCGTCTCTAATATTTTCAACGAACTACCCCCTAGTTCAAAGAAATCACTGTATAAATCTAGTGTGGTGATATTTAACACCTTGCACCATATATTTTTTACAATACTTTGTTCTGGTGTTAAATCTTGATCAAGAACCTGAAATGCATCTTTGATTTGTCTGAGTCTATCAATATCTATCTTACCGTTCACCTTGTTGGGCATTTTGGCTACATAAATCACCTTTGATGGAATCATATAATTCGGCAGAAATTCTTTCAAATAAGCTCTCAGGATCTGACTACCGACTTTCTTCTTCGAGGAATAATATAAAACGATACTTGAAAATTCTGAATCGTTTGTTTGAACATCAACATAACAAGAAGCTATCTCTTTGTGCTTTAACACCAAGTTTTCGATTTCTCCAATTTCAATTCTGTGTCCGCCGATTTTTATTTGGTTATCTTTTCTACCCAAGAATATAATGTTACCGTCATGAATAAATTTACCGATATCACCAGTTTTATACATACTCCGTGTTGGCTCTAACTTGTCTTGGATAAACACTTCTCTAGTTTTATCAAAGTCATTCAAATACCCCCTCGACACTCCAGCTCCAGCAATATAAAGTTCGCCAGGGGTACCGACTGGAACAAAATTTAAATTTTCATCTAAAATATAGACTCTGGCATTATCAACAGGTTTTCCAATAGGAACCATATCGATGGTTTTTTCACCACCTCTTTCCCACACAGTTGTAAATATTGATGATTCGGTAGGACCATACTCAAAGAAAAAATTAAACTTATTAGATAAACTCTTTGCTAAATTGGGTGAGATTTTCTCAGCCCCAGAAGCAAGAGATTCCAATTCCACATCTTCTAAATTTAAGTGATTTAAGATGGTAGGTACGAAATGTGCGAAGTTAATTTTACTTTTAACCAAAGTTCTCTTTATTTGCTCGGGATCTTTAAGTTCGTCAGATGAAAGTAATACTAGAGTGCCGCCCTTACTGAACACAGCGTTCATTATTCCTAGAGAAATATCAAACGTGAAATTGGATGTATGACCAGCAACAGTTCTCTTACTCAGAGAGTATTTACGTGCAATATAATCAACTATATTAATATATCCCGAATGTGGACACAGAACACCCTTCGGTTTACCCGTTGAACCAGATGTATAGAATACGCATGCAATATCTGCTTCCTCTCTTTTTATTTTAAAAGCCTCAGTTTTTATATTGCTAATATCGTGAGAGTAATTTATCCAAGATATACCGGGCGATGTTTCTTTAAGTTCAGTCTCAAGTTCGTGGGAATTACTTGCATTCACAATCATCGAAACGCCGTTACTCTCGGTAATATATCTGATTCTCTCCACAGGATACTCTGGAACAATGGGTATATATGCCGCCCCACAATACATAACCGAATATATTGATACCAATGAAGGAATATTCCTTTCCATAATCACTGGAACAAAATCGCCCTCCTTAACACCGTTTTCTTTCAAAAAAGAGGCGTAATTAATGATTCTTGAAGTCAGCTCTTTGTATGTTATAGAACGATCATGATCCACAATAGCAATATGTTCCAGATCCAAGTGTGCACCTTCCATGATATAGTCGAAAAGTTTCTTTTTTTTATCAAACGACACTGTTTTACCAGTAGACAATTCCACCATCTTCTTAACCTGCTTCTCATTCATTAGTTGAACTTTCCCAATTTGGGCATCAACCATATTATCCGAAAGGGTGTTCTGCATTAAAGTCTCAAAGTTCTCCAAGAATCTTTTAGCGGTGTCTTGTAAGAATAATTTGGAATTGAATCTTAAATTGATTTCAAAGTCACTTTCTTTCTTTATTACATCGAAAATCAGACTCATATCTCCAACATCATCAGAAAGTACCTGTGACTTAGAAAGGATGAGATCGTTACCCAAAGTAGAAGTGTCTTTAAAGCTAAACAATGTCTGGAAAACAGGATTCGTATTTGAAATTCTTTTAACCTCAATCCTATCGACAAGTTTGTCAAAAGGAACAAATGCGTTATCCATACATCCTAGGTAGTTTTCCCTGAAAGCTGAACATAACTCTCTGAAGCTTGATTTATTACTAACGTCAAACCTTAAGGGTATAATATTTGCAAAATATCCAATGGTTTCCCAGAAGTGTTCTTCAACGCGGTTAGCAATAGGTGTTCCCATAATCACTTCTGATTCAGAAGATACTTTTGATAAGAAAATACCGAAAAGTGTTATAAAAAAGTTAAATTCCGTAATACCATTATTATTACAAAATCTTAAAATCTGTTCGGTAAGATCATTACTAATTTCAAGCTTCAGTGGTTGAACTCCTTCGGAGGTATCATCTTTTTTGAAATTTAGATCAACAGGCAACTTTGTATCCTTGTATCCGTACAAGTAATCTTTCCAGAAAAGCTCTGCTTCTTCCAAGCTATTTGCAATATCGTTTCTTTCGGCAATAGAAAAATCAATGTACGTACTGGTGAGATTATTATTACCAATGTCACAATCTAGATATAGTTTAGAAATTTGGGTATTGAAAATTTCAAGCGATCTGGCATCGCAAGCCGAATGGTGAATATTCATTAGTAAAAGATGTTTTGCCTCTTTCTTTATGAGAAAGATTTTTATCGGTAAATCTTTACTCAGATCAATTCGTGATTCTTTTTGTTTCTTGATGAAACGTTCAAGTTCAACTTGATTAAGTTTGAGTCGTGAGACTTTTACTTTTGAAGAATCGTTTATTTTTTGATAAATACCACCCTTATACTCAAAGAGGAGCGTTTTGAAGATATCGTGACTTTCTAGAGCAATCCCTATCACCTTTTCTAGGTGATCAAGATCTATCGTTTCTGGTAATTCGCAGACTTGAATAATGTTATAAAAGCTAAAATTATCCAGATTATTAAGAAAAAAACTTCTTATCTGATTATGGCTTGCAGGATACAGTCCAACCGGAATCTTTGGGCTAAAATTTACATTTCTCGGTCCTTTTTCTTGCGAATCAATAATATATGAAAGTTTCGACGGGGTTGGGTTTTTAAAGAAAATACTTATGGGTAATTTTATTTTAAACTCGGAGCTAATTTCATTAATAACAACCATTGCGAGTAGAGAATTGCCGCCTATTCTGAAAAAATCAGAATCGATTCTTACTGTAGTCTTTAGATGGTTCTCGAATATTTTTGTAACAATTCTTTGCGTTTCCGTGTACACTTTTTGCTCTTCCTTGGCAGTAGTAGAGAGATCGCGGTCAATCAAATTCAGCAACTTAGTTCTATCCAGTTTTCCATGCAAAGTTGTAGGTATTTCATTTATCTTGATATAAAGATTTGGAATGGAATAGATTGGAAGATATCGTTTCAAAATTTGAATCAAATTTTCTTCTTGTATTGGTTGATTGGATATATAAAAACAAATGATTTTTTTATCTTCATTCAACTCGTCACTATCAATAATGCAACAATCTGAAATACTTGAGTTTTCTAAAACTGCTTTGCGTATTTCGTCTAGCTCTATTCTGTTTCCTCTGATCTTTATTTGATTATCTTTGCGCCCTAAATATTTGATATTTCCATCAGGAAGCTCGATACCAAAGTCTCCAGTCTTATATGTTCTGATACCGGATGAATCGGGAACGAAACTTTCGTCAGTCTTTACAGTATTATTCAGATACCCTCTCGCTAAATTTATTCCTTGAATTACTATTTCCCCTTCATCGCCCTTAGACACCTCATTGAGATACTTATCAGCGATAAAGACTCTATTGTTTGCAATGGCCTTACCGATAGGTACGTACTCACTCGATTCTGATATATAGTTGCAATTAAAATAGGTGATATCAATAGCTGCTTCTGTGGGGCCGTAGAGATTGTGAAGTTCTGTATTGTTTACACTGAACAACGTTCTAAATCTATTTACACTATCCATCGTCAAAGCCTCACCGCTTGTGAAAACTTTCCTTAGAACAATCTCGGAGAGATTTATTCTATTTGTATCAAAATACAAAAGAAACACATTCAACATTGATGGAACAAAGTGCAGAATAGATACTTTTTTCTTTTTAGTTATTTCTAATATCTTTTGTGGATCGCCCTCGTAACCGTCTTCAAGAATCACGAGTTGTGAACCATACATTGCCCACCAGAATATTTCCCAGACCGAAACATCAAAGGAGTACGGGGTTTTAAACAAGATCTTATCATTTTCGTCCAAATGATACTCGTTTTGCATCCACTCAAGTCTATTAAATAATGACTTGTGTTCAATCATTACCCCCTTAGGTTTACCTGTCGAGCCGGACGTATAAATCACATAAGCAAGCTGTTCATTATCGATTACAACACCAGGATTCAGAACAGATATGTCCTTATTATCTGGAAAATATGTGATCGAATTATCGGCATTTTTCAATTTATTACTATCTTCTTTTTCAATGACCACATCATACCTATACATTGAAAGTTCGTTCTTGATATTTCCTATTTTACTTGAAGATTCTATTGATTTTATTCTCGTGTCCTTTTTTAAAAGTTCGATAAAAAATTTCTTGCTCACGTACAAGTCTTTATCTAAACTTTTCTTCAGAGCAATAGCATTTTCATTATTTTCCCTGACATCAGTCCCACTTTTCTTTGACAATGACTCATAAAATGAATCTTTTAGTTCAGGATCTCTAATGTCCCCAATGAAAATAATACCTCCCTGGTTTAAATTACTGAGGCAGTATGATATTACTTTTTCTAACTCGCTATAATTTATATAAAATTGAACAACACTATTTATAATCACAACGTCTACTTTCTCTTTTATATTAAAAGTGTTGTCACTATTTATTTGCAAAAATTCAATATTATTTATATCTTCATGCTGAAACATTTGCTTTGATTTTTTCAAAACTACGTCAGAAATGTCTGCACAAATGTATTTATGCACCTTTGGAGCTATCTCTTTCGCAATCAATCCACTACCAGATCCTATTTCCAATATTGTAGTGTCTTTTTTGATATTAGCAGAAATTTTTGTGAGGACATTTCCAATTAACTCATCAATTTCTGAACGACTAAATGGATTGTTTGTATAACTACTGACCCAACCAGAAGATTCTATTAAATCGTCTTTAGCGGATACAAAATTCCATAATTTTTTACTATTAGTGAAATCAGTTTTGGAATCATGTTTCTTATCAAGAAAAATCAGTCTTTCTATAAACGGAGAGTTATAGAAAACTTCCAGAACTACATCCTTAAACTTATGCTCAGTCACCAGAATCCTACTTTTTGAATCGTTTAAAATATCCATTATTCGATTAATTGGATTATTTGTATTTATAGGTAAGTAAGCGCAACCAGCTTTTTCTACACCAAAAATAGTTGATATCATCCCGACCGATCTGCTCAAAAATAAAGCGACGATATCGTCTCTTTCTACTTTTAAATCTAATAAATAGTTAGCAAATTTGTTTGACTCCTCATTCAGTTTTAAATAGGTAATGGTCGAATTTCTGTATTCGACTGCGACCTTATCTGGATGTTTAGTAACCTGTTTTTCAAAAAGTGAAACTGCATTTTTCATAAATTTTAATAAGCTTTTCCAAACAAGACTTTGTTGGGAGCATCTTGCTTGCAGTAAATACATTTACCAGCATTGTTCAGTCCGCCCTCAAAAGGGATACATCTGGTACTTGCGTTTGTTTCTTCTTTTATCTTTTCTTCGCAATTTTTATCTAAACACAAATGAGTGAAAATAAAACCTTTTTTCTCATTCATAATCTTCTTAAACTCCTCGTAATCTGAGACTTCACGAGTATTTTCTAATCGGAATTTTCTTGAATTTTCCAGTAGTGTTTTCTGCATTTGTTCCAAACTTTCTTTTACACTGGTAGTTATCTCTGTATTTGAGATGAATTCTTTTTTACCCGTAATCCTATCGACAATCACCACTGACTGTTTTTGAATATCTTTAGGGCCAATCTCAATGCGAAGTGGAACACCTTTCCGTTCCCACTCAAAATACTTGGGACCAGGTCTTCCTTCTCTCTCATCCGCTTTGTATGTAATCCCGACGGCTTCAAGTTCGGTTTTAATTTTCTGTACTCCTGCGAAGACATCTTTCTTTTCGTCATCATTGCTCCAAATAGGAATTATCACCACTTGTATTGGGGCAATCTTAGGTGGCAGAACGAGACCCTTATCATCGGAATGTGACATGATAAGAGCACCGATGATTCTCGTACTGAGACCCCAGCTTGTCTGCCATACATATTGTTTTTCTTGATTTTCGTCTAGAAATGAAACATCGAAAGATCTTGCAAAATTTTGCGCCAACATATGTGACGTACCCGACTGCAGGGCCTTACCATCTTGCATCATGGCTTCAATAGTGGATGTATATTCAGCCCCAGGAAATTTCTCTGGTTCAGTTTTCTTACCCTTAACAAGGGAAACGGCTAGGTAATCTTCAACAAACTGTCTATAAACCTCAAGCATTTCAAGTGTTTTTTCATCCGCTTCTTTTCTTGTGGCGTGAGCTGTATGTCCTTCCTGCCAGAGAAATTCTGTAGTGCGTAAAAAAAGCCTTGGACGCATTTCCCAGCGAACTACATTACACCACTGATTAATAATGAGTGGTAAATCTCTATATGAATGAATCCATTTTGAGAACGCATCGTAAATAATCGTCTCTGACGTTGGGCGAATAACAAGCGGTTCATCAAGTTCACCCGCGGGCACGAGCTTGCCGTCTTTTTCTTCAAGTCTATGGTGCGTAACAACTGCGCATTCTTTTGCAAATCCTTCTACATGTTCAGCTTCTTTTTCTAAAAAGCTTTTTGGAATAAGAAGTGGAAAATATGCATTTTGAGTGCCACGTTTTTTAAACTCGCTGTCTAGAATTTTCTGTATATTTTCCCACAAAGCATAACCGTAGGGTTTTATAATCATAGAACCTCTCACAGGAGAATTTTCGGCTAAATCCGCTTCGCGAATTACGTCAAGATACCATTCTGAGAAATTTTCCTCACGCGAAGTTATTTTACTCAAGGCGTCATTTTTATTTTTATTCATAAAGTTTATTTTAGTAATTCATCACTCGAAACACCAAGTGCTTTGGCAAGTTTAGAGATGGTTGATAATGTTGGATTTGTCTTACCATTTTCGATAGTACTAATAAACCCGCGACTGACTTCCAGTTCTCGGGCAATATCACCTTGCGATATACCTTTCTTGGTTCTGATCCTTTTCAGGTTCAAACCCAGCTTTGCTGATTCGTTTTCCATTATTCACAGTATATCGCATGGGTATAGTATATCACAATGATATGATATACTGTAACAATGATGTCCGCCCGAATTCCCCCAAAACAAAAAGAGGAGCAAATGGAAAATTCCTCCCCAAA
>ERZ1292623.4649-Hain-H51-01um-R1-4649-length-11184-cov-5_pt1 | contig 11184 bp, 10 predicted proteins | sample MGYA00564398_ERZ1292623 | MGnify/ENA primary metagenome ERZ1292623 (study PRJEB36523, sample SAMEA6512633) | groundwater metagenome | collected 2019-01-07 | study: AquaDiva: Metagenomics assemblies of 32 groundwater samples
ACGTAAAAGCCGACGACGTATCGCGGTTGATCGCAGACGGTGCTGACGACCCTAATTCACTGACCGCGCAGGTTATGAAACAGCCATTTTCGATAGTACTGCTCGACGAAATTGAGAAAGCTCATACCAATGTTTTAGCTACTTTGTTGCAGGTGCTAGATGAAGGAATTTTGCGCGATATCAAAAATCGCGAAGTAAGCTTTCGCGATGCTATAATAGTTGCTACCAGTAACGCTGGAGCCGATCGAATACGCGAGCATATAGAAGCAGGCGAGCAGCTAGAGCAATTTGAAGAGCAATTTACAAATGAGTTAATTTCGTCGGGTCAGTTCAAGCCAGAGTTCCTGAACCGTTTTGACGAAATTGTACTGTTTCGTCCGCTGACAAAAGAAGAGCTATTGCAGGTTGTTGATTTGATATTAGCAGGTGTTAACAAAAACATGGCATTGCAGAAAATTACGGTTGCAGTAGATGACGATGCCAAGAAATTGTTAGTTGAGCAAGGCTACGATCCGCGCCTGGGCGCTCGTCCGATGCGACGGGTTGTGCAGCGTAGTGTTGAGAATTTGGTTGCCAAGACGATGCTAGGCGGTAATGTACAGCCGGGTAGTACGATACGAGTGACATTGGCCGACATTGAAGCGGCGGGTAATGAGCGCAAAGCACCGACTAGTAATTTAGTAACACCTAAAAACTAATCGGATATTGATACATCTTCCACGCCTGGTAATTTTTTGATATTTTCTGAATATTTTTCTAGGTATTCTTTTGGTAGCCAAATATATCCAACCCCATCACTCATTACATTTGTACACGGTAATTTCAGACTAACTTTACCTATAAGTCCCTTCCAGTATTTACACGTATAACCACCATCATTTTCTTGAAGTATGACATTAATCGATCCGCAAAATCTTGGAATTTCGTTAAAATCAATATCATCTTTCAAGTTCTGGCATGTCGTAAATTCATCTAACGATTCTTTCTGGGATATCGATTTTTTATTAATAGTGATAGACTTTCCTTTGTACGATGCCCATATAACGCTAATAATGTTTTTGCCATCTTTTAGATCAGAGCCGCTGACGTCATAAGAAAATACTTCTTTACGGTGTGCGGGTATTGTGTGCTTGGTTATCGCTTGGCCGCATACAGTCATATTAGCGGCCAGGACGTCATCATTAATTGTCACACTCGGCTCAGTATCAGTGCAACTAAAGATTTCAGTTAGGTCTTTGTCAGTAGTATTTGATACAGTAGTTGTAATTCGAGATGTCTCTGATGATGACAGGGTGGATTTTGAGCTAGAAACACAAACCTCTATACCTTTTGTTAGGACACAGCCATCATTTGTAGTAGCTATGTTAGACATCCTAAAATTAGAGATTATCAAATAAGCTACCGCCAAAATAACCAAGATTAGTAGTATGATGTATGTAATAAGTCTTTTGTCTATTTTCATATAATGATTATTTTAAATTGGTGCCCCGGGTAGGATTCGAACCTACGACCTTGAGCTTAGAAGTCTCCTGCTCTATCCAGCTGAGCTACCAGGGCGCGTCGTCACAATCCACTTCGATTTTCAGAAACAAAACTTTGTTTTGTTTCTTTGCATCTACGTTATTGTTCCTCTCAGTTTTTCAAACAGTCGAAGCGGCAAAGCCACTCCTTGGTTTGATAAACTGGCAGCAAGGTCACTAGGTATTATAGAGGTTATTTGGCTGCTTTGCCAATTTTTCCTAGGTGGGTGTGGTGAAAGCCCTCAAAGTGCTTCAATCCGTAACCCAATGTTCTGTCGATTGCAATGTGAAAAAACCATAGCAGCGCAATGAAAAGCAGTACTTTGCCGTCAAACAAGACGTACCCTAATAGCAGCAATATTGGGCCAACCACGCTATGAACGGCATTATAGGTTACAGCTCCTACTTCTTTATTGATCAAGTATCCGAACATGCTGATATCAAAAACAAGGAATAAAATTACCAGCCAATACCAATCAAAACCAAGGTTTATGTATATCGCAGCCGTAACTGCGGCCAGTAACAAGTATTCGAGCCTTAGAACATTTTTCATAATTTCTCCTGATTTTTTTGTGATTTACCCGTGAGTCAAACCAAGCCGTAGGCTGTATGACGAGCGAAAGGAAGATCAGCGTTGAGTTTTGCGACAAACAATAAGTAACGTCTTTGTTTGTCTGAAACTCTATAGCTGAAGCTGACGTGGTGCGGGCGGAGAGAATCGAACTCTCATCTTCTGGTTGGAAGCCAGATATATTAGCCATTATACGACGCCCGCTTACCAGAGTATTATATCATGATGATATCAGGGTAAATCGCAACACTTGCTTGCCGTCTTTTTCGACTGTCTCTAACCATTCATCGACCGGTCGTACAAATGTAATATTGTTACCATATTCTGCCTTGTATATAACCACCGGATCTTCCGTGGATTCTAGAATAGCTATGTCAGAAACCGTATAAGTATGGCTTGGGTCTTTGTAATGACAGTATCTGCCACCAATGGTTATTTTTTCTTTTGTTGCTGCAAGTTTAGCTTTTAACTCTGCTTCCGAAAGCTGTCCCACGTTAATTTCCGAACCGAGCTCGTTTTTGTTGCTCGATAGATTCTTCGGTTAAAATTCTATTTGTTCGGATAGTGTCCGACAGTACAGCTAGTGCGAATGATATAAAGCTAGCAGATAGCAAAACCATACCAACAATCAGTGACTGCAGATGCTGGCCATGGCTATCTAGTGACAGATAGTACAAGTATCGTATAAACGGTATCAGACCAATTACTAACAAGATCAGTCCGCTGTTAACGAAAATTGCGTATGGTTTGTACATTAAGTATGCGCGAACAATCGCTGTGCCGCTTTCGAAAACATGCTGCCACATACTAGAAAACAGTCGCGATTCACGCGTCTTTTTGTTTGTAGTTATCGGGATAGACGTAATAGCCAGTCGCTTGTTACCAGCCTGAATAATTGTTTCCATACAATAGCTAAATTTCGTAACAATGGTCAAGCGAAATAGTGATTCGCGCGAATAGGCACGAAAACCGCTGGCAGCATCGGGCAGTTCGGTTCCGGCAGCCTTGTTAACAACCCAGCTGCCTAATCGTTGCAAAACTTTCTTCAGTGGTGAAAAGTGAGCAATCTTGCTAGTTTGACGGTCGGCAACCACTATCTCTGCCCTGCCTTCTAGTATTGGTCGAACTAGTTCGGAAATTTTTTCGCTAGGATATTGATTGTCGCCATCTGTGTTCACCAAAATATCAGCACCAAGCTCTAGGGCCTTGTCCATACCGTCGCGAAACGATCGTGCTAGCCCCATATTAGTTCGGTGAATCACGAATTCTTTGACGCCGTGTTGTTTTGCAATCTGGATAGTTTTGTCAGTTGAGCCGTCGTCAATAACAACAAGTATTATTTCATCTATGCCGTCAATCGCCTTTGGAATGCTCTTTAGGACAGATGGTAATGTTTTTTCTTCGTTTAGGCAGGGAATTTGTACAATTAATTTCATAAATATATTATACTATAGCAATGACTAAGATTGACCACACCAAACTAAAAGCAAAACCAGAACAAGAAGATTTCCATCACAAATACACCGACGAAGGCTCCGGCAAGATCGGGTCAATGTTATTAGATGGTTATTTCAAGGCAGTTGAAGACCTAGTAAAAGAAGCAAATCTGAAAAAAGGCCTAGCGCTTGAAGTTGGTTGCGGAGCGGGGTTCTCGACAAAGCGACTGCGCGACATGCTGCCAAAGGGCGTCGAGCTAGAAGCTTCAGAGTATGTAGAACAGTTGCTGCCAGATGCTAAAAAACTTAACCCTGGTATGCGCATTACTGCAGAAAGTGTTTACGAGCTAAAACGCAAAGACGAATCGCTAGATCTTGTTTTCTTACTAGAAGTATTGGAACACCTAGATTATCCAGAAACTGCCCTAAAGGAGATATCACGTGCCGTAAAACCAGGTGGCTACCTGATTTTGGGTGTACCGCGCGAACCATTATGGCGAGCTCTAAACGTTGCTAGGCTGAAATATCTAAAGGATTTTGGCAATACTGTAGGTCACTTGAACCACTGGTCAAAAAGAAGTTTGATCAAACATGTTAGCGAAAACTTTCACGATGTCGTAGAAGTTAAATCACCGCTACCTTGGACCTTGGTTTTGGCACGCAAACCTAAAAAATAATGAACAAAAAGCTATTAAATTATATACAAATTGCACTAACCATAGCGTTAATTGTATTTATATTTTTAAAGGCCGGTGAATTTTTTGAAAAAGTTGATTGGAATGTTATTGCCAACAATTGGCCTAGCATCATCATCGCAGGTGTATTTTTTGCCCTTGGTTACGTCTTTATGGCACACCACTGGGCATTTGTTTGTCGAATTATTACACCAAAAACTGGCAAGAAACAATGGTTGGCGTTTTTTGCGTCACAACCATATAAATACTTGCCAACTAGTATATTCACATTTTCTTCACGGGCGACCTTTGCAAAAAGGCTAGGTATGAATTTTCGGCAAAGCACCGAAGCTCAGGTTTTAGAAAATATTAATCTAATAGGAACAGCAATCATAATCGGCTTTTGGTTTTTGTTATTACAATTTAACTTTTTGTATGCGCTGGCGGTAATTGCTCTGGTTGGGCTGGTAGGTTTGGCGATATGGACAAAAGACACGATTACAGTACCAAAGCTAAAGGTAGCCATTGATTTAAAGAAATGGTTAATCAGTCTGACGATAGTTTCTGCGGGTTGGTTAGTTATGGGAATCGGCTTTTTTATATTAGTATTCGGCCTAGAAAATCGTGTTGATCCAGTATTGTCTATAGCATCTAATAGCTTAGCCACGGGTTTCGGCATAACAGCTGTCTTTGCGCCAGGGGGAATTGGCGTACGTGAGCTGATATTTAGCTATTTGTCATTTGCTAGCGGAACGATACTGATATGGCGGCTAACAACTTTTACTGTAGATATTCTGGTTGGTATTTGGGCTGGCTGGGCTATTTCGCGTCAGCGATAATTTTGCGAATTTTTGTATCGAACAAGCTTTTATCAAATCGTTTAGAACGTTGCACTAGTGTATTGTAGCTAAACTGGGTTGTTTCAAACTTGCCAATTGCCTGGATTAAGCTCTCGGTTGTTTGGTCGTCAAAAAATACTCCGCTAACGCCGTCTTCTACGATATCCAATGCACCACCTTTTTTATAAGCAATTATTGGCAGCCCCGCAGCCATTGCCTCAACCGCAGATATGCCAAAATCCTCTTCGTTCGGGAATAAGAAGCCTTTTGCCTTGTGCGCTAAAATAACCAGATCTTCATCACTAATACGACCAGGAAAGGTCACAGTTGGGCCAGCCATTTTTTTCAATCGCTTTGTGTCTGGACCAACACCAACAACCGTCAGCTTGACCCCCAATCTATTGCAAGCCTCGATAGCCAGGTCAAAACGCTTGTACGGTACATGACGACCCCACAATATGTATCCATCTCGCACAGGATTATTATTCTTGCCAATGAATTTCTTTGTCTTTACGGGCGGGTGAACAACAACCGAATCACGCCCATAATATTGCTTTATTCGTTTCTTGGTTATTTCTGAGTTTGCAATAAACATATCAACGCCTTTTACAGACCGCAAATCTTTTTTGCGCATCCATTTTACTAGTGCCGGTATGAAGGGTCGTATCAGTATAGTTAAAATTCCAAAATTGAATTCGCGTTTGAATTCATCGTAATGACTCCAATAGTAGCGAACAGGCGTGTGGCAGTAGCAAACATGAATAGCGCCAGGTTTTTTACTAACAGACTTTGCTTCGGCGCTAGAGCTAGAGATTATCAGGTCGTACTGGCTAAGGTCTAGTTTGGCAAATGCAAAAGCCCTAAGAACCGGCCACAAAACATGTTTATAGCGAATAGATTTAGGTAGTATTCTTTGCAAATAAGTAGTACGCACATCTTTGCCTGCAAAGTCTGACAACCTTTCTTTGTCGTAAACGCTAGTATATATTGGCGCATCTGGATACAGCTTGGATAGTTCTAAGACCACGGGCTCGGCACCACCCATGCTGGTTAGCCAGTCGTGCACAATGGCAGTTTTTTTATTCTGCGCCATCTTTTTTTATAACAACCCACAGGGTTTTAAATAGTATTTTTATATCCAGCCAAAAGCTCCAGTTTTGCGCATAATAACTTTCTAGCTCTATGCGTTGTTCAAAGCTCAGATCGCTGCGGCCAGAAACTTGCCACAGGCCCGTGACCCCTGATTTTACAGAATGCAGAAGCGCTCCGCGGCCTTTCGTCAGTTTCATCTCTTGTGGCAAGATTGGTCGTGGCCCAACTAGGGAAAGGTCGCCCTTTAGGACATTGAATAACTGCGGCAGTTCGTCTAGCGAAGTGTTACGCAAGAACTTGCCAAAACCGGTTATGCGAGGGTCATTTTTGACTTTGCGATGCTGCTCGTATTCTTTAGCCAGATCTTCACGGCCCATGGCACTAAATTCGTCTGCTGCGTCACGACGACCGTACTTTGGGTTCATAGAGCGGAATTTGTACAGTGTAATTTTTTCTGAATATCGGCTCAGACGAGCGCTTTTATATAGCGCTGGGCCGGGGTTGAATATTTTTTGCAGCATAAAAATTATCAGCAGAAACGGCGACAACAAAATTAGCAGAGGAATAGTTACTAGCAGATCAAACACTCGTTTTACAACTTCTCCCCAGCCGATTAGCGCCGTTTGTGATACAGAAATCATTGGGTAGCCTAGGAACAAGTCAACGGTATTTTTACCAGAATAGAACTCGCTTTTGCCAGGTATGAAATTGTAATCTATGTGGTTTGTTTGGGCGGCTTGCAAAATTGCTTGATTCTTGGCGTCGTCTTCAAACAAGTCGGTTTGTATGATTGCAGTAATGTGAAGAGATCTTATAACGCCAAGAGCGCGATTGACTGAACTATAATGCGAAATGTCTAAATGCTTTGGTATCAGTTTTCGTGGCCCAGCTAGTGCCGATATATGATAGCCACTTTTGCTAGTTTGTGACAGCTGGTTGACGATATCGCTAGCTGTATCGTTAGACCCAATAATCAGCAAACGGTGGGCGCCAATACCGTTTCTGAACAAAATGCCCCTGATTGTGTGTATCGAAAATCTGACTAGCACTAACAACAGGAAGGATCCGATAAATGCGTATACAGCCACCAACCTAGCTGGAAAAACCGGTTGCCCAGAGACAAACTCGTACCCAATAATTAACAGTATTCCTATAAAAGACCCAACCAGTAATTTCAAAGTCTCGTTAGTTCGCTTGTTACGAATGTTTCTGTCATACAGGCCGAGGGCGCCTAGGGTAATAATCCAAAACGGTGCAATAGACATAAATGTCAAAAAGAAATCATTCGCTGTTATTTGGGCAACCAGTGGTCGGTCATCGAACTGAACACGAACTATATAGGCGATTACAAAAGCTACCGCCAGCACGAAGAGATCGGCTATCATCAGAAAAAGACTATAAAAAACGTTGTTTCTTACTCGCATGGGCTTCATTATTGTATCATTAAAGAGTGAAAAGTCTCGATAGACCAACAAAGGTTGTAGCCCTAGTATTATTGCTGGTCTTTGGTTTGGTCGTATTCCATGCGCCCTTTACGGTATTTTTCGGCCAATTTCTTGACCAAGATATACTGAAGGCCTGGAAGGAGCTGCTATTAGTTGCTGTGTCGCTGCTGACGTTGTTTGTAGTAGTAAAATCAGGCTATCTGAAGGTATTTGGAAAAGATCTACTGCTGCAGCTGATCGCTGCGTACTTTTTGTTGCATTTATTTTTACTGGCGTTTTTTAGCACAGCTCCGTATCAAAAGCTAGCTGGCCTGGCGATAGATCTACGTTATTTATTATTTTTTGTTTTAGTATTTTGCGTCGTTGCAATCGCACCGACTCTAAGGCAAGCATTTATAAAAGTAGCTGCTTTTGCTAGTGGCCTTTCGTTGGGTTTTGCCGCCCTGCAGGCAACACTGCTGCCTGATGATATTTTAAAGAATATAGGATATTCTAAAAGCACAATCTCACCATATCTGACGGTTGATAAAAACAATGATTTCATACGTATAAACGGTACTTTTCGCGGGCCGAATCCGCTTGGCGCTTACGCAGTCATTTTCCTTAGCTTGCTGTCAGTCTTTGTTATTAAAAAGAAAAAGATTTTTATGAAATACAAAATACAAATTAGCGTCCTAGCCATGGTTGCCCTAATTGCTATTTGGGCCAGTTATTCTCGCAGCGCATTGTTGGCTCTTGCAATTAGTATGTTTACGATTTTCATGGTTGTTTTTGCTCGCAAGCTCAAAGCCCAATATTGGCTATATTTTTTGGCAGTAGCATTCGTATTGGTGCTTAGTATTTTTTCACTGAGCAGTACAGATTTTGTGCAAAATGTTGTTCTGCACAATAACCCAAATGGCGGTAGCTCCGTAGACTCTAATGACAATCATCTAAATTCTGTTCAAGATGGAATCAATCGTGTGGTTTTACAGCCGTTTGGGGCGGGGGTAGGCTCGACAGGTTCAGCTTCGCTACGCTCGGATGAGCCTAACATTATTGAAAATCAATATTTATTTATTGCTCACGAATCTGGATGGCTTGGGCTAGGTTTGTTTATTGTCATATTCGAGCTAATACTGTGGCGTTTGTACCAAAGCAGACGCGACTGGCTAAGCCTGGGTGTATTTGCAAGTGGAATTGGACTGGCATTAATAGGGTTGTTTTTACCCGTTTGGGCTGATGATACAGTCAGCCTAGTTTGGTTTGGCCTAGCGGCAGTGGCGCTGGGCTCACATTATAAGGTTAGGAACAAAAATGCTTAGACCTACCAAAAAGCAGACAGAACTGCTGGAATATCTAAAAGGTTTCATTGGTGCCGCTGGCTATGGCCCTAGTTACCGTGAAATACAAAGTGCGTTAGGTTACAAATCTGTATCAACAGTGGCGACGCATATTGATGGTTTGGTAAAAGCCGGCAAAATATACAAAAAAGATTTTTCTGCGCGCTCTATTGAAATAGCAGATAGTTCAAATACATTAACAGATTGGCAGCAAAAATGGCTACTGAAAAAAGCAAACGAGCTGGGCTTTGAAAATGCCAAGAATGCCATGAGCGCCTATGTAAAATCGAATAAATAATTTACATATATCTATGCTTGGGTTCTTCGATTCCAAGCATTCAAATTCTGTATCATTAAGCGTTTTGATTACTGGCACTAGCTTGGTATAATAAACCCTAGTCGCAAGGAGGAAAAATACCCCAAGGGTAAAAATACATATAGGAATGTCATTGATCAAACATATACCAAAGCTAATCATAAAGCTATCTAAATTGTTTTATGGTTTAACAAAGCGTATTGCAACGCTTGTTTTTGTATTTTTGTCTTTTGTGACCAAGCCTTTACATCCATTCTTTAAAAAAGCACATCACCACGCTGCCAAGCGACCGCATAACCATCTGATGTCAAGATACCCAGCCTACAGAAAATGGCATGAATGGGAAAGCCATCAGCGTGTACATGCAATCGTACTCAGCGCCTATTCATTCGCTGTATTGACCTTTTTATTGGTTTCCTATCAGCGAGTTGCCGCTGCTTCTGATTTGTTTAACAGCTGGAACTTTTCTGTCATAGGCGATTTTACAATTAGCGGTGGCGTCGAGGCAGACGGAAGCACTGTTCGCTTGAAAGCCCAGGGCTATGCGTCTGATTCTAATACCAAGGCCTTATATCACCTTGACGAATCATCAGGCGCGGCGGCTGATAGCTCTGCCAACGCAAATGATGCGACGCCGGCTAATGCTAGCTATGCCAGCGGTGTTATGAATAACGGGCTGTCTCTAAATGGAACAACAGCCAATGCCAGTGCCGCGGACTCTTCGTCATTATCATTAGGCCAGTCAAACACCCTAGAGGCCTGGACGAAATTTGACGGAAGCTTTAGCGCCGGTAGCCACGATCATCGTCAGGGCGTGCTAGATAAGGGCGCATATAAGCTGTACTATGACCAAGAAACAGGTAAAGCAACATACGAACTAGAAAATTCAACCGGAAATTCCTGGTCGCAAAAGGCTGGTAACGACATAGGCAGCAGCTGGGATCTAAACGGTAAGATGAATGTGGTTTCCCAGGTTGTGATAGGCAGTAATTTATACGCTGGCCTAGGTAATGCCGTTGGTGATGCAGAAGTGTGGAAGTGGGATGGAACCGAGTGGTCACAGATAGGTGGAGATGGGCGTAATGGCAGTTGGGCAGATCAAACATTTGAAAATGTTACCTCTATAGCTGCAAACGGCACAACCCTTTATGCTGGGATAGGTAGTGGTACTGGTGACGCCGAAGTTTGGAGCTGTGATACATCCACCGGGTGTAGTGATTGGACAAAGATTGGTGGTGACGGAATAAACAGTGGCTGGGCAATCAGCACCTACGAAGAGGTCGATAGCATGACTGTTATGAGCGGAAACTTGTATGCAGGTATAGGAACTGGAGCAAACGATGCCGAAGTTTGGCGTTGGAACGGTTCGGCTTGGACAAAGATTGGCGGCGACAGTATAAATAGTGGCTGGACAACAAATATAGAGGCAGTTTACTCGCTGACCAATGACGGCACTAACGTTTACGCTGGAACAGGACTAACTGCGGGAGACGCAGATGTTTGGAGTTGGAACGGATCGGCTTGGACAAAAATTGGTGGTGACGCAGCAAACTCTAGTTGGGCGGCAAGTACGTTTGAATATGTCTATAGTCTGCAATATTTTGGCGGCAATTTATATGCTGGCATAGGCAGTACTGCTGGTGACGCCGAAATCTGGCGTTGGAACGGCTCGACCTGGACAAAGATAGGTGGTGATACGGTTAATTCATCTTGGGATTCTTCATCCTATGAAATGGTCTATAGTATGACAAATGATGGTACTAACCTATACGCGGGATTAGGAAATACGGCTGGTGATAACGAAGTATATCGCTGGAACGGTTCGGCCTGGACAAAAATAGGTGGTGATCTGGGGGGCAGTGCGTATTCTTTTGCTGTCTGGAATGGGTCGTTGTATGCGACATCTGACATTGGGCGCGTGTATCAGTACACTCCTACAACTACAACAATTAACTTTACAGATTTAGGC
>ERZ1292623.4651-Hain-H51-01um-R1-4651-length-11180-cov-5_pt1 | contig 11180 bp, 6 predicted proteins | sample MGYA00564398_ERZ1292623 | MGnify/ENA primary metagenome ERZ1292623 (study PRJEB36523, sample SAMEA6512633) | groundwater metagenome | collected 2019-01-07 | study: AquaDiva: Metagenomics assemblies of 32 groundwater samples
CAATACCCATACCGCAGTACAGTCATTAGCGTATGGCAGTAGTACCCTGTATGCTGGGCTCTCCGGTACTGGCAGTAACGGAGAGATGTGGTCATGGAATGGTTCAGCCTGGACACGCATGGGCGGAGGCTACATCAAAAAAAGTTGGGGTCATTTTAACATGCAGGATGTCGAGTCGATGACAGTTTATGGTGAATATCTGTATGCCGGTACCGGTAATACAGTAGCTGGTAACGCCCAGGTTTGGCGTTATGACGGTACTACCTGGCAAATAATCGGCGGCCAGGGCTTGAACAGCAGCTGGGCAGCTGGAACTTATGAAGATGTTCAGAGTATGATCAGCTTCGGTGGTAATTTATATGTTGGGCTAGGTACGACAGCAAACGATGCCGAAGTTTGGCGCTATAACGGATCGACCTGGACCCAAGTCGGCGGAGATAGTCTGAATAGTGGCTGGGCTGCTGGTTTTGAAGAAGTTTATTCAATGGCAAACTTTGGTGGTAATTTGTATGCCGGAATAGGTAACTCGGCCAACGATGCCGAAGTCTGGCGTTACAATGGATCTACTTGGTTAAAGATCGGTGGTGACAGTATCAACAGTGGCTGGGCGGCTAACTTTGACAGGGTTAGCTCACTATCGGTTTATGACGGAGAGCTATATGCCGGCCTAGGGCTAACCGCCACCGAAGCTGAGGTTTGGAAATGGAACGGAAGCATCTGGGCCAAGGTTGGTGGTGATGGCGTAGGCTCTAGCTGGAATACTAGTTACGAACAAATTGAATCGATGCAAGCGTATAATGGCAAGTTATATGCCGGAGTCGGTAACTCTACCGGCGAGGCTGAGGTTTGGGAATACGATGGTTCGACTTGGTCAAAGATCGGTGGCGATGACGTTAATTCCAGCTGGGTCGACGGTCAATACGAAATCGTAAAAACGATGACCGTTTATAACGGCAAACTGTACGCTGGTCTGGGCAACACAGCTGGCGATGGCGAGGTATGGGAATATAGCGGTGGCACTTGGTCAAAGATTGGTGGTAGCTTGGTGAACAGTAGCTGGGCAGCAAACACAATCGAGACAGTCCGTAGCTTTAGTGTTTATAAGGGCAAGTTGTACGCAGGCTTGGGCGACAGTGCAAACGTAGATGCCTCTGTTTGGGCCTATGGAAATAATGGATATTTGCAGTCCGATACAGCCACGCAAGACACGGCCTGGCATCATCTAGCGGCCACATATGACGGTACAGCCATGAAGCTGTATATCGATGGAACTTTGGACAGTCAAACCAATGTGTCTTTGTCTATGCCCGACACTTCACAGCCGCTGTTGCTAGGCTCGACCTATGGCAGCTCAGAGGCTGGCTTTGGTCAAGGGTATTTTGATGGCATGTTAGATGAAGTTAGAGTTAGTGATACTGCTAGGAACAGCTTTACCACCGAGCCATACAGCGATCAAGCGCAGCTTGTGACGTTAAATGATGCAGTGCGTTTAAACGGTGTATGGCATTGGGATAATCTTGCTTCGTCAGAAACGCCAAATGGTGGAACCGTAACATACAGGCTGTCGTCTGATGACGGCAGTACCTGGAAATATTGGGATGGCGCAGCCTGGTCGACATCCTCAGATACAACTGAGGCTAATGCTATCGCAACAGTTGACGCCAACATAGCAACTTTCCCCGTTACATTCGACGGTATTAAATGGCAAGCTGTCCTAAAGGGCGATGGCTCTCAGCAAGTAACATTAAACAGTGTCGATCTTGCTGCTACGTCTGACTCTACGGCTCCGGCAACTAACGCCAGCAGCATCACAGCTTTAAAGGCAAATGGTGGATCCAGCTTGGCCCAAAACGGCTGGACAAATGGCAGCTCACCATATTTTTCATGGACAGCAGGAACAGACGCAGATTCGGGCATAAAAGGTTATTGTCTGTATTTAGGTACTGATGATACTGCCGACCCAGCTACCTCAAAGGGTATTTTGGGCACAAGCCCGGCAGACCCCGGCAGTAGCTGTCAGTTTATGGTTACAGGCAATGACATAGATACTGCGACCAGTGGTTACATAGCCACAGCTTTGGCTACGAATGATGACCCATATTATCTAACTATCAAAGCGATCGATAATGCCGGAAATATTGCTACCAGTTCAGAGCAATTTTATTTCCGTTTTGACAATACAGCTCCGTCAAACCCAGGATATATCACAGCCCCATCTGGCTTTATCAACACAAAAGACGTGACGTTATCTTGGCCAACCGCTGGAGGCAGCGCTCCGTCAGATGCCAATTCGGGTTTGGCCGGGCTGCAGTACAAAATTAATAGCACAAATTGGTACGGTGATAGTCATACTGGCAGTGGCGATATCAACGATCTTTTAACAAACGACGGTGCATACACTACAGTTCCGACACCCGACTATACTAATCTGGACGAGGGTATAAATACTGTTTACTTTAGAACATGGGACTCGGCTGGGAATGTTACCAGTTCGTATGTCACAGCAGCGGTAAAAATAAATACTTCTGGTGCGCCTAGCGAGCCACAAAGTTTACAGGCATCGCCTAGTACAAACACGACTAACTCTTTTGCATTTGATTGGGATCAACCAGTAACTTTCGTAGGTGATGCAAATACATTGACTTATTGTTATACCATCAACACAGTTCCTTCCGAGGGTAGCTGTACTTATACTAGCGCCGGCACTACCAGCCTGGGGGCGGCCGCCTATGCAACGCAACCTGGCCAGAACACGTTTTATGTTGCGGCAAAAGACGAATCAGGTAACATTAACTATTCAAGCTATGCCTCGGTTGATTTTACGGCCAATACTCCGTCGCCAGGCATACCCCTAAATGTTGATATTGTTGATGTCTCAATAAAATCTACGTCTAACTGGAGGCTAGCTTTGACCTGGGAAGTACCGACCTATGTTGGCGCAGGTATATCAAGTTACAAAGTATATCGGTCTGCCGATAATTCAACGTTTAGCTTTGTGGGCAGTAGCTCTAGTACTACGTATATAGATGCCGGGCTGAGCTCGCAAAGGTATTATTACAAGGTCGTTGCCTGCGACAGCACCAATAACTGTGGCGCTAACAGCAGCACCGTCAACGAAGTACCAACCGGTAAATTTACCTCTGCAGCAACATTGGTAGCCGACCCTACCGCAACTGATACCACTACGCGCAAGACAACTATTAAATGGAGCACTGATCGCGCAAGTGATTCAAAGGTAGCGTTAGGTACAGCCAGCGGTCAGTACAGTCCGTCAGAGGTATCCAGTTCTGACCAAGTTAGCGCACACGAAGTTGAGCTAAGTAACCTGAGCGCCGGGACCACCTATTACTATGTTGTAAGGTGGACTGACGAAGATGGAAATACTGGTACCAGCCAAGAGCATACCTTCAGAACTGCACCAGCACCAACCCTAAAAGAGGTGATTACAACAAAAGTCTCACTGTCTAGTGCCAGCTTGCAATTTACATCAAAGTCCGCCACTAGGGTAGATGTATTGTACGGCAAAAACGAAAGCTTTGGCGGCCTAAAGAGCATTAATACATCTACATCCGAGTCAACCTATGCGGTTACTCTAGACGGCCTAGACGACGGCTCGAAATATTTCTACAAATTGATTACCTATGACAATGAAGGCAACTCTTACGAAGGCAGTATTGCTTCATTCACGACACCCGCCCGACCAAAAATCAGTGATCTACGTTTCCAGCCTATATCTGGCGAACCTACCAGCACACAAGAAGTTAGCTGGACAACAAATGTATCAGCAACATCTAGCGTTACCTATGGAAAAGTCGGTACCGGCGGCAAAGAAGTCGTAGACTCAGAAATGACAACCCAGCACAAGATAATCTTGCGAGAGCTAGAAGACGACAGCGAGTACTTCTTGTTTGCGCAAAGCCGCGACGGTGATGGTAACTTGGCGGTATCAGACAGGCAGCAATTCAGAACCGCATTAGATACTCGTCCACCAAAAATCTCTAATATCCTGGTCGAAACATCTATCCGTGGAACTGGCGCAGAGGCACGTGGACAGGTAATTGTTTCTTGGCAAACCGACGAGCCTGCGACTAGCCAGGTCGCCTACGCCGAAGGCTCAGATGCTAAAGTATTCAACAGTAAAACATCCGAAGATACCCAGCTAGCGACCGAGCACATCGTTATTGTTTCTGACCTACCTACCTCAAAGGTCTATAGCGTGCAACCGTTATCATCAGACAAGGCCAATAACCAAGGTGAAGGCGAGCCTCAGTCGGCGATTATAGGTAGAGCTTCTGATAGTGTTCTAACCGTGATACTTAATGCATTGCAAAAGGTGTTTGGTTTCTGATATGAGTCACACAAATTCAACTGGCAACGTACTAATCAAGGCAGACAAAATCTTCCAGAGTTTCAGTATGGACAAGGACGAAACAATCGATGTCCTAAAAGACGTATCGTTTGTTATGAAATACGGTTCATTCAATATAATCTATGGACCTTCTGGTTCTGGTAAATCAACACTCTTGAATGTCTTGACTGGTTTACAAAAGCCTACTCAGGGCGAAATAACTTTTGATGATCAAAATGTCTACGATCTAAAACCCGATGAGCTGGCGCATTTTAGGGCTAATCGTATCGGAATTGTATATCAGCAGAACTATTGGGTTAAAAGTCTGACTGTAATCGACAATGTTGCAATGCCATTATATTTTTTGGGCTACAGCAGAAAAGAAGCCCACGCCCAAGCAATAAAAGCGCTAGAGCGTGTCGGCATGGAAGGCTATACTAAAAAATATCCAACCAGGCTGTCTGGTGGTGAGCAACAAAGGGTTGCAATGGCAAGAGCGCTTGTTAACGACCCGCTGTTTATTATTGCTGACGAACCTACCGGTAGCTTGGATAGCAAAAATGGTGACATGATTATGGGGCTTCTAAAGCGCGCCAACAAAGAACAGGGTCGTACGATTATTCTTGTCACGCACAACATGGAATATTTGCCACTAGCTAACCACTTGCTGCACATCCAGGACGGACAAGTAAAAGAATTACAGGGTCAGAACATACACGAAGAGACTATGGGATTGATGCGCGATATGAAAAAACGTATAGATCAATTGTCAAGAGACAAAACCGGAGATGAAAAATGAGGCTAAGCCTTAACCCATTTAAAAGAGGCCTAAAAAATGGCATAAAGCCAGTTTCTTTAAATATCCTATTTTTTGTTGCGTACAACAACCTTTACAGGAACAAACTTCGTACAGGCCTAACAATATTTGGTATTACTATCGGCATTAGTGCTATATTCTTTCTAACTTCGTTTGGTCTGGGCTTGCAAGACCTAGTCACCGAACAGGTTATAGGTGACAAATCCATCAAAGCCGTTGATATAACCTCGCCCAATTCCAAGATAATCAAGCTTGATGATAAAACCACAAACAAATTGTCTAACCTTGGTTCAGTTAAAAAAGTAGGTAGGTCTTATTCATTTCCAGGTAGCTTGACATACAAGGGGGCCGAACTCGATATGGTCACCTATGGCGTTGATGAGAACTACCAAGGCCTTAGCTCGCTGAATCTTGTCGCCGGTAGGTTACTAAAAAATACTGATAACAATCAGATTATTATGAACCGCGCTGCCCTGACAGCACTAGGAATCAAAGAAGACAAAGATGCTATAGACAGAGCAGTGAAGCTAACCATCCCGCTAACTGGCCTAAAGACCGATCAAAAAGAGATTGAAGATACATTTACAATTATAGGTGTTGTTAATTCTGGGGCCGGAGGAGAGGTATTCATACCGCGCGGCAAATTTGACTCTGCCGGAATACCATATTATTCTCAGGTCAAGGTGGTAGTTGACGACACGAAAAATGTCCCAGCTTTGCGAAAGCAGATTGAGAGCATGGGCTTTGAAACAACTTCTCCGATAGACACGCTGGGTCAAATTAATGAAATATTCAAATTCTTTACCATTATTTTGGCCAGTTTCGGTGCGATTGGAATGGTAGTATCGGTGCTTGGAATGTTCAACACCCTAACAATCTCCTTGCTTGAACGAACGCAAGAGATAGGTTTGATGATGTCGATGGGTGCTCGTAACCGCGATATACGAACATTATTTGTGCTAGAAGCCCTAATTCTGTCTGTTACCGGTGCGGTTGTGGGTATTTTAATCGCCGTCGTTACTGGTAAATTTGTTAATCTGGTCATGAATATATTTGCACATCAAAGGGGCGTCCCGGGTAGCTTTGAATTGTTCTCGACACCGCTGTGGTTAATGGGAGTTATGGTGATATTTATGGTTATCGTAGGTAATTTGGTGGTACACTTCCCAGCCAAACGCGCCGCCAAAATCAACCCTATTGATGCTTTGCGACGAGAATAATTAAAGCCTAAACTTTTCTTGCTAGTTTCTCTGCAACTGATCTTATGTTTTCGAATTCATCAAATTCATCAACTATTTCTTCACCAATAATTTCTTCTATCACGTCTTCTATACTGACAATGCCAACAACTTCCTTGAATTCGTTGACCACTCCATAAAGGTGGCTCTTTGTTTTAATAAAAGCACTAAGAGCGTGGTCAAGTTTTTCTTGAATATTAAGAAAGTGAATTTTTTTGTCACAAACTTCTCCCACAGTTTTTTTGTCTATATTGCTTCCGACAAGTTTGTACATATACATTATGCCGACTAGATTTTCTTTGTTATTATCAAAAACCGGATAGCGTGAATATCCGTGTTTCTTTAAATCTTCTAAATATTTTTTTGTTATAATATCACCTTCTCTAACGCTGGCAATAACGGAACGAGGAGTCATAATGTCTTCGATCTTTTTATCCCCAAATGTAAGTGCACCCCTTGCTATCCTTTCCTCGTGTTCCTGAATGTCACTTTCATCACTTGTGCCATGCTCTTCCAAAATCTGCATCATCTCATTTTTTGAATATACAGTAGGCAGCTCGTCGCCAAGCAGCTTATCTAGAGCCCAGGCAAGTGGAGCGCATATAGGGTATAAGACAAACATGAAAATCTTTACTAACCAGATGCTTCTGGCGCCTAGCTCCATGGCGAAGCGAGAAAATATTGCCTGTGGTGCGATCTCGCCAAATACAGTAATGAGGGCTGTAGATATCAAACCTGCTATCAGCCCAGGGGCTATAGAGCCCAAGAATATAGAAAGGGCGGCGTTGACAGCTACGTTTGCCAAACATAAAGTAACAAGAAGCAGGTTGCCTTTTTTTCGAATCGGATAGATTTTCTCGGCATTTTTATCGCCAAGTTCGATCTTCCTTTTCAATTCGTGTGGCCCCAAACTCAGTAGTCCTAATGTAAGACCCGAAAAAATAGCAGACAGGGTGATTAATACCAGAGTTATTACTATATTAAACATAACTTTTATGTAATTATAACAAAATTAGCTATCAAAACTATAAAAATTATTATAATAATACAAAAAAATCGTAGAGGTCTTTTAGATAGTATAAAATTAACTACAGGTTTTGATATGATGCAGAATATGAGCAAGCTATATTTCAGCTTGTGCGATAAATACAGCCTCAGCTGGTGCTCGCATTCGCGCATAACCTTCACTATCTAACCAAATTTTTGCTGTGCCTCCATTGGCTTCTACCTCTGCTGGTAAATCCACCTTACCTAGCTGATTCGCAACAATAACAGCTGCTACCATTCCAGTGCCACAGGCTAGTGTCTCGCCAACACCACGCTCCCAAACACGTAACTTTAGGTGTGAGTTATCAATTATTTCTACAAATTCAACATTTGTTTTATTTGGGAAGTGTTTGTCGTTCTCAATCAAAGGTCCAACAATTTTTACGGGAGCAGCATCGACGTTATCTACAAAAGTTATTGCATGTGGGTTACCGACACTGGCAATATAAAAAGTTGTTTCTTGTAAGGTCGTTGATTTAGGGTCGACTTTAACTAATCCAATCTGAGCTTCGACTTCGCTAGTATTTGTACAGGTAACTTTCAAAGGTCCGACAGGTGTATCTACAGTGAATTCACCAGGTTTTACTAAATTATTATCTACTGCATAGCGAGCCACGCAGCGTAGTCCATTACCGCACATTTCGGCTGCTGAACCGTCGGCGTTCCAATACTCCATTTTAACGCTATTATTTTCCAGCTTCGTAACTATCAGTAAACCGTCTGCTCCAATATTGGACTGACGATCGCACAGTTTAACGATTTGCTCGCCAGTAATATTCATTGGACCACGAAAAACAACAAAGTCATTTCCCAGCCCCTGCATTTTAGTGTACTCGATTGTCATGTACTAATAATAACAAACAGAGTAGGAAATATGGCCATAACTCTAAAAGCCTAATTGGGCAACAGCAAACATCAAAACAGTACTTTATCACCTCCTTCCATACCGACTTCTACAGAACATGCATATGGCTATTCTATAGCTACAATCTTTTTTTAGTCCTCATCTCCTGCGCTACCATCATCCTCGCTATCTTCGTCTTCATCGTCATCTATGTCGTCATTGTCATCATCTTCGTCTTCATCGTCATGTATGTCGTCATTGTCATCATCTCTATCCCAACTATCTTTATTCCTGTCATCATCGTTATCTTCGTCTTCATTGTTTCTTATTCCATCCTCATCAAAGTCATCATCACCGCCGCTTTGTTTGTTCACCTTGACTCGTTTTCCATCTTCTTGGCGCACTTCAATGACTGCACCATTATCTGCACTTACAATAACCCTGCCCTTATCAGAAAAACGAATGCTATATACAATTTCGCCATCTTCGAGCTCTATCTCAACCTTTACTATTACTTTACCTGGTCGTTCTTTTCGGGCGATTTCAATTGCCTTGTCTAGGCCAAGTGCCAAACTAAAGTTTTGTGGCAGGGGTTGTTCGTCTTCTATTTCGTCATCATTGTCTTCCTGTAGTGCTATCTTTTCACCTGTGGACGCATCAAAGAATAGAGTTGTACCATTCGCTAGGTGGATACTATAGACTAGCTTGCCATCTTCTAGTTCCAGTTCGATACCAACAATTGCATTTTCACCAATATCGGTGGAAGCTTGTTGTTTGATCTCATCTATTGTTTTTAAGCTACTTACGTCATCTGGGATTTGCTTTATTTTTTGGGTTGTTACCGCAGCTTGCTCAGAGTTGGCCTGCGGTTTTTGGTTTATGCTCCATACATACCAGCCAGCGCCAGAGATTAGCAGAACTACTAGAGAGCTAATCAATATAGTTTTTTATGTGATTTTTTTGTTGGTTTATCTGTCAAACTATTGCTATCGTCTTTAATGTTCATCAAAGTCCTAACGTTTATTTGTTAAAACCATAATAGCTCAGTGCACAATAATTAACAATCTATATCCAAACAGCTATTAGTTACTTGGCCATACATTCTTGGTCGTGGCTCTGGTGTAATATATTAATATGAACGAACAAAATATCACCGGTGGTACGATACATAAACTACCAGCAGATTTGTGCAAGGCATTGATCGCTAACTCCAAAGGGCTAGCAGCCTGGAATGACATAACTCCGCTAGCACGCAATGAATGGATTTGTTGGGTTGAGGGTGCAAAGCTCAACGAGACCCGCGAGCGTCGAGTCGAGCGAACTCATACAGAATTAGCCGAAGGCAAGCGCCGACCATGTTGCTGGCCGGGTTGTATACATCGTGAGAGGAATGGTAAATAAAAACATCTCCTACAAAGTGCTATTGCTTAGCTCCATCTAGCGAATGCACAGAGTAATTAATGAAGTGGATAATTCTAATCCGTTATCTCAAAAAGACTACGCTCTTGTTTTTCTAATAGGAGTTGTTTGGCAACCCCACAAGCCTTCTCTCCTACGAAAATTGGGTTTGTTTGTAGGGCGTACAAGCTATCTTTCATAACCTGTCTAGCCCTAGTTGCAGTTCCTACAAGCATATCGATACGGTCAATTGCCATTTTTGGATTATCGGCAGAACTAAAATATCCACATACAAAATTCTTTGGTTCTCCGGGACCATAATCTCTTATTCCGTAGGATATATGGCGTCCGCCGTAAAGCCGATCAGAGTAAGGCCTGTCTATGTCAATCTCAAGTCCACTACCATCTGTAAAGCCGCTAAACATATGCTGTACTTCAGCTGGCTCGATCTGCTCTTTATCACCCACCCATTTATAATTACGACCATTTACTTGAAAATATAAGATTGGTTGTCCGTCATGATTAACAATTTTCTCGACTGCTTTTAGTGATGACAGTCTGCTTGTGTAGATTCTTTCCACCTGTTTAAAGACTTCCTCCGAATGTATTTCACCATGCATATCCAGTAGCTGAATTGCGTTAGCAAGGGCTATTTTCTCCAGTAAACTTAACGATTCAGTTTCCATCAAAGATTTAACCATATTATCAAGTGCAGATCTTGTTTCTTCACTTTCATCACGCTGTCGAATTTCCAAATCCCTAACACTTTGACGGGTTGTCGATAAATTTGTAGCAATTTCGTGTGCTTCATCTACTCGTAAAGCAACACTTCCTAATTCGTAAGATATATCTGGAAACCGTTCCAGCAAACTTTCTACTGAGGATTTTTTTTCCGTCATATGACTATTATGAATTAGATATATAGTTACGCAAGCACAAGCAAAATAAAAAGTACTTTTTATAGAGTGCTCATACTTGGCTCCGGGGTGAGAAAGCCCAGTGGGCTTTTGCAAGGTAGAAGTTTCGGGTGAGACGATCCAGTGAATCGTCGCAAGGACTATTGACTGATTTGAAACTGTGTTTCAAGTAAGTCAAAGTTGGGGTCGCAGAATGTGACCGCGGAACGTGACTGGATTCGAACTAGTTTATCGGCGTAGACGCACTACTTTAGCTGAATGCTCTCTAGTATAGAAATAAATATTTCCTTACCCTTTTTTGTATAAAGAACAGACCTAAAGTAATATTCTTTCTTATTTTTACATACATAAGCCTCTATGGTATCACCGTGTTCATCAAAAAGTTCCCACAGTACTTATAATTGAATATCTATGGTATAAAGTATTCGTATTAAATGTTTTTAGTAAGGTCGTATGATTTCATTCACTTCAGGTAAAACCGGTCCTTTTCCCCCGTTCATTTCCATGTACGTTTCCGCATAGTCATTCAACATTCTTGTAGCATTTGCTTCAATCTCGCGAGCAATGGGAA
>ERZ1292623.4653-Hain-H51-01um-R1-4653-length-11180-cov-4_pt1 | contig 11180 bp, 12 predicted proteins | sample MGYA00564398_ERZ1292623 | MGnify/ENA primary metagenome ERZ1292623 (study PRJEB36523, sample SAMEA6512633) | groundwater metagenome | collected 2019-01-07 | study: AquaDiva: Metagenomics assemblies of 32 groundwater samples
TGATTCGATCAGGTCTCTGGGCGCCCGTTCCCGCTGGAGTATTGCCAGGATCGAATCGACGTCAATGCGCTTAGTACCCTTGCCGACCCCTCGCAGTGACAATTCCTCAACCAAATCATCGGTATCGGTACTGCTCTCATTCTTGCGCTTGCTTATGCTCATATCCTCCCGAAGGAGGTATATGGCACCTACAAATACATTCTCGCACTATTCGGAATGCTTACTGTATTTTCTCTACCCGGAATGGACAGCGCTGCACAGAAGTGGATCGCTACCGGTAAGGAAGGTGTCTTTTGGCCTACCTTCCGCAAGCGTGTTGAGTGGAGCGGCGTGAGCGTGTTGGCTGGTTTGGGAATAGGTCTTTATTACTTAGTGAACGGAAACGAAGTGCTTGCCTATTCGTTCCTCATTGCGGCGCCACTTCTGCTCGTACTTGAACCTTTTTCGCACTTCAGTGCGCTTTTAATCGGTCGCCAACAATACCAGAGGTATAGTTATTACAGCGCGGCTCTCCAGCTCGCTACGGCATCCGTGATACTGGTCACAATCTTCTTGACTCAAAATGTTGTTATTATCATCGCTTCTTATTTCCTCTCATTCGTCTTAGCGCGCGGGATAGTACTGTGGCTCGTCGTATTACGCAACCCACCGATTGGTGAGCACGAGGATGAGGTCATACGCTACGGTACGCACTTCAGTATCATCAATATCCTCGGCGTCGGTTCTGGACAACTTGATGCAATTCTTCTCTTCCATTATCTCGGACCAATAGCGCTTGCAGTCTATTCGTTCGGTCAGGCCGCATCGGACCAGGCACGAAAAATCTTCAAGATTGTCACGTCGGTAATGGCATTCCCGAAATTCTCGGCATTGGATACGGAACGACTAAAACGGGAGTTGCCCCACAAAATACTTATCGCCCATTTAGTCACCGTACCACTTGCACTTGCGCTCATAGCAATAATTCCGGTGTTCTATCACTTACTCTTTCCTGCATATGTTGAGTCAATTCCGTACGCACAAGTGATGGCGGGACTGCTCGCCTTCTCTCCAGTCCGCATGATTTCAACCGCTATTAATGCAAAGGGTTCTATTAAGGATATTTACGCGATAAATCTGACGGCATCTCTCATGCAAATAGTACTCCTTATATTTCTTGTCCCTCTCTACGGCATTTGGGGAGCCGTATTTGCATCTCCTATACAAACATTCTTGAGTAACATTTTCTTCATTCGCGTCTTTAGAAGGATGTAATTATAGTTTCTTTGCGATTACCAAATTATTTCCTTTGCCAAAAGGCATATAAATATCGAGAATACCGAGTAGTTTAATGAGAGGTAGGAGCACAATGCGGAGCTTTCGCATGTTGTGATGCATTAAAAACTCGATCTCCCATGCAAGTGCGCCCCAAAAAGTGAACGTATGCCGCGCACGCACAACACTGAAACCAAGAGTAGTGACAATGTTACACAGCCCCTCGAGCGAGTATTGCTCACCTATATGCTCGTGTTCTTCCCATTCATGAAAATGCGCGAACCATTTCCGCGGGAAAAAGTGCCATTCTTCATTCTCGTTTGGAATCGCAAGATACAGAATTCCGTTCTGACGGAGTGCTTTGTAAAACAAAGCAAGGACTTTCTTATTGTCGGGAATATGTTCAAGCGAATCAATGCTTATAAGCGCGTCGAACGCATCACAGTCGTCCATAGCATGCAGGTCTTTCAGCATAAAATGCAGATTCAATCTCTCGATACTCTCCCACTCTTTGTGAGGCAGTAGGTCGTATCCAGTCACCATTGCATCCGGCATTCGTGCGGCAACCAACGCCGCGTATCGACCTCTTCCACAACCAGCATCGAGCACTGAGTGCGTCTGTGCGGAGTCATTGGCTTGAAAAAAGAAACGTTTGAAATAAGCGAGTCGTATCCACAACCCCGCATGCATGGGAAGAAATGGCTCGCGAGAAAGAAGAAATTGCTTGATGCTATTCATAGTAAATGGTATCGACACCTTACCATGTCATCGCCCAAAGATGCGAAAGGCGACATATCGCGATAGATAGAGCAATCGGTGATGGAGAGTCCATGCACGCCAGAGAGCGTCGAGTGCCTCCTCTTTCTTTCCCGCGTCACGGTATATAAATGCGAACCAGAAGTAATGTTGTGCCAAAACACGCGGCCGTGCTACATATCGTTCTCTGTATTTTGCGAATAACATCTCCCTACCTTGTATACGACGGTTGATGTCTCCCCCGATATGCGCGCGCGTTTGCGAAATTGACATACGAGTAAGAGCTTCGGAGATACCGACACCTTCGCACCGTTCCGCGAGTCGTATCATTAATTCAGCCTCTTGATGGCTCGGAAACGATTCGTCAAATCCTCCGACTTCCTTGAACACGTCCCTACGCACGATAAGGGTGCTTGTCATAAACCCGTTGAACCGACGTAGTGCCACCCCGGAAAAATCGCCTCGCCCGTCTTCAATCTCGGTCTTTTCTTCTCGATCATCATAGACGTTTACTACCGCCGAAAAACAAAAACCAACTCTATCTCCTTCTTTAGAAAGCAAAGTAAGCTGTCGTTCAAGCTTCTGTGGAAGCCACTCGTCATCATCATCGAGAAACGCTACAAGGTCGGCGTGCGATTCTTCCACACCACGATTGCGTGCGACCGGAGCGCCACTGTGCGGCCTCAGTTGAGGAACATACTGAATCCGAGAATCGTTAAACGAGGAGACTATATCCTCAGCCCCTGATTCACGATCACCATCATCAACAACGATCACCTCAAAATCTGAAACCGTCTGGCTAAGTACTGAGCTTATCGCCCGTTGCAAAAATTCGGGTCGATTATGGGTCGGAATGATGACAGAAACTAAGGGCATATTAATAAATAGTACCAGCGAGAATACGTTCAAGTTTCTTAGTTTGTTTATCCCACGTTGGCATGTTCTGAACGAAATTTTTCCCCTGTTCGGCGATGCGTTTGCGCAGTGCGATATTGGTGATGGCCGTCTCGAGTTTCGCCGCAAGAGCCTCCTTATCGCGATGCGGAGCAACAAATGCGGTCTCTCCGTCTATCGCGTAATCGCGCGAGCCGCCATTATTATAGGTTACAAGTGTAGCACCGCAGTGCATAGCTTCAACTGAGGGTAATCCAAAACCTTCTTCCCAAGACGGGCAGAGATAGATATCGACATTTGAATATAGCGACGCTAATTCTTCTTGCGGCAAGTCATAATAATACTCATCGTATGCATAGGAGATATCATCTTTGGACCGGACACCAAATAGTATAAATCTGATTTCCGGATGTCGTTCCTTCATTTCCTCTATGAGAGCGGCACCTTCTGCAGTCCCTTTCCATAAATATGTGTGATGAAGAAGTAATATGCGCACAGTATCCATCGGGGCCGTGCGTGGCATTGTATGAAATAAATTAGTATCAACTGGATTAATGAGCACTGATGCGTCTTGTTGGTGAGAGTCTTTTAACACTTCTTTAAGCCATGTTGAGACAACGATCTTCTTTTGGGGCAACCGGAGTGCGCGATTCACTTCTTCTCTATTGCCATGATAAAGACCTTCGTCATGCTGGACGAGATAATATTGACGACCGTGCGACGCTGGAAACGTCGCGAGTGCGAGTGCCGTCTGCCATGTGGTCGCGACGACCACATCTGCCGGCGGGATATGTGCGACAGTCATGGCTGGTACGCGTATAACGTGTGCTCGGAAATCGGGTATCCAGCGTGGCAAACCGATTTGGAAGATATTCGCTACGAATCTCCGTATGGGATTATTACTCAATACATATACCGTGACCTCATGATCGCGCCCAGCGAGCATTGACGCATATGTCAGGAGAATACGCACCCCACCAGATACTCGAAGATGTGGAGCGAGAAATATTATGCGCATGCGTAGATGTTCTTTATTATCATCAGAGTAGAGCCGCGCTCATATGGTCCATGGTGCCATCAATAATTAACTCCTTAAACGCTGGGGCATTTATATCGGCCGGTGAAATAATTGGCGTCGTCGTTGGCCACACGACGCCAATATCAGGATCATCCCACCGAATAGTCTTTCCCCCTTTCTCGTTATGCAGCGCAGAAAGTTTATAGAGTACACCGGCTTCTTTCGAAGTAACGCAAAAACCGAAAGCAAAGCCGAACGGCAAATACAACTGTAGTTTGTTCCCGTCCGAGAGCTCCACTCCCTCCCATTTCCCGAATGTTGACGAAGACGGACGCACATCGACTCCGACCGCAAATACGGCGCCGTAAGCTACTCTCACAAGCTTCGCCATCGGCGCGTCGTACTGAAATTTCAGCCCTCGTATCACCCCCTGCATTGAGTGCGAATGATTGTCCTGAACAAAGGTCTCCTGTATACCGTACTTACTGTATTTCTCGCCGTGATATGTCTCCATGAAGAATCCTCGATTGTCCGAGTAAGCATCCGGGGTTAGGATAAGCATTCCACGCATTGACGATGTTTCAACTTTCATAGTGATATGCTAGTAGAACTTTGCCTTTGATTGAAGTTCGTAGTGCATCGAGTATTCTTTCTTCCTCTTGAGCTTCTTCCACCAATCCTCATTTGTTCTGTACCACTCGATAACGTTAGGTAATTCCTTTCTAAATGAATATTTGCGTTTCCAACCAAGCGCTTCAAGCTTGGCGGAATCGATTGCGTATCGCATATCAGGATTCGGGCGATCCGACACGCGATCTAGATTTTCCTCCAAATTCTTACCGAGATATTGAGCAACCAAACGCAATACGTCTATGTTTGATTCGTGTTCACCAGCCACATTATAAATGCCATTTTCCTCCCCCTTAAGAGATACAAGGTCTATCGCTGCACAAAAGTCCCTGACGTGTAGCCACTGGCGCAGATGCTCTCCCGAACCATGCAGAGGTATCTTTTTTCCTTCCAATAAATTAGTAATGGCGAGCGGAATAAGCTTCTCTGGGTACTGGTATGGCCCGTAGTTGTTCGTCGCCCGCACGATACGCAATGAGACCTTAGATGTGTTCATGTAACTTTGGAGGAGCATGTCTGCAGCAGCTTTAGAGCTGGCGTAGGGGTTCGCCGGATAAAAAGGTGCATCCTCCTTAACGAAACCTCGTTCCTCCGGTATGGAACCATACACTTCGTCTGTGGATATTTGCACCATCGTTCCTCCATAACGCTGAACCATCATCGCAAGCAATAAAGCTCCTTCAATATTTGTCTGGACAAAATTCGAGAAGTTGAAAAAAGAACGGTCTACATGACTCTCCGCGGCGAAGTGATATACGTATGCAAACTTATTCTTTTCAAAAAGTTCATTGAGCATATCCTCATCGCTCACATCTCCCTTAACAAACACGTATCGCCCTTCCCCCTCAGGAACATTCATTTCTTTCGCTTCTATATCCGCGAGGTTTTCTGGGTTACCCGCATAGGTGAGAATATCGAGAACGAAGATCCGGTAATCTGGATATTTATCGTATAGGTAATGCACGAAGTTCGATCCGATAAAACCGCAACCACCCGTGACTAAGATGTTTTTCATATGCAACATTTAGGAACGCCAATAACCCGGATGAGCACGGAACCATGTGATGGTTTCCCGAATGCCGTCGCGAAACGACATCGACGGCTCCCATCCAAGGAGGCCTCGAACCTTTGTAAGATCAGCTTCAGGGCGCCCAGAATCGTACGAAATCGCTGTACCGCCCCATCGTATCACGCTTTTAGAATGTGCCTCCTCCCGAACGAGATCTGCGAATTCCTCAAGCGTCACAGCCTTCCCTCCTCCGCCATTAAATACATGCCCGGGATATTCGTTGGCATGTATCCCGGCGCGCAGATAGAGCTCAACAAGATCATCTATATAAATGAAATCCCGTGCCACCTCAGGTCTCGTGAGCTCTATGTCTGTGTTCAGAAGTGCACGAGTAATCACTTCGTAAGGAAGTTTCCCTTTTTGGACGAACGGGCCGTATGGAGTGAAGACGCGCACCGTGACAATCGGCTTCCCACTTGTCCGGCCGAGAGCCCCTCCATAGAGTGTGGCCGGAATGCGTGACACGCCATAGAATTCAGTTGGTTCCAACACGTCATCTTCTCGAAGCGATGCTTGTTTCGCCCCTACCACAGCAAAGGTATCCGTGTTGACAAAAAATGTGGATGCTTCTATTTTGTCCATCAATTTGACCGTCGCACGAATATTCGTATCAATGAGCGCATCAATGGACGGAACTAAGCCAAACTTTTGGCTCGCGGCCGCCAAATGGAATATCCCCTTGGGGGCACTTTCTGAAAGAACATTTTCTATTTCAGATTGATTCGTTATGTCGGCCTCGTGAATCGTTATGTCACGAGCTATTTCTGCAAGCCTTGACTTGTCGCTACCGTGCCGAACTACAGCGTGCACTTGAGCACCGAGAATTACCAATCGGCGCGCGATAGCAGAACCGATAAATCCACCGGCACCGGTAATCACGATGCTCTCTCCTTTAAAGTCTTCCATGGATCTCAATACTAAGTAGTAACACTTGCACGACTATAGAAGGTTTCAACTCCCTCATAAAGAGGTATGCACTGGGACTTGCAACCGCTCTTCTAAGACCGTAAGTAATCGTTTCCCGATCAATTTCGGTGTTGCGTTTCTCTGGAAAGTCTCATATGCCGCCTGACCCATCTCATAAGCACGGCCGCTTTCTTTCAATTCTCGCACAGCGCGCGCAAGATCTTCTGAATCCCCGGGACATGCGGTAACAGCGTCTATACCTGGCGTGAATACTTCGCGCAGAGATGAGGAGTCCACATTGATTGAAACTCGCGCCATGGCTGCCGCTTGGTACATCTTATTTGGGATAGACCGCGTTACGCGCGGAACATCTCCAAGTATGGCAGTACATACGTCAGCGTTCGCAATGTAGGAAGTAATTTCCTTCTCTGACATGAAAGGAAGGAAGGTGACGTTGCTGAGTTCGAGATCTTCTGCCAACTTTTTTGTTTTCGCGGCGTCCTGCCCATCTCCAATCATGGTGAAGTGAATGTTCTCATTCTCAAGCAATTTTGCGGCGCGTATAATTACTTCTGCCCCATGAAGTGGGATGTATTTTCCATGAAACTCTACCTCGAAATTCTTCGAACTGTGCGTCCGTTCTCGAGGATAGAAAATGTCCGTGTCGGCACCGACTAATGCGTGTGCGAATTTTCTCGCCGGGAGTCTGAAGAGTTTCTGAAAGAATCGTGCGTGCGTATCAACATCAAGGACGACGAGGTCGGCAGCTTTACAACCGAGCCAATCGACGAACCAGAGTTTATAGGCTTTCAGAGAATGTTGCTTTACATACTTACGATCGAAGACCCAGTTATCGTAGAGCGCAAACAAAGGCTCCCACACCACTGGTTTTGAACTTATGAGGCGTGCAAAGGTCGGCATGAAGCGTGCGTTCCCGAGTCCGACAAAAAGAATGTCGTACTTCCCTTTCAAGGCCCGATGCTGCTTCCAGAGCTCGCTATAGAGCTTGATGCCGCTCTTTCCGCGGACATTGCAATGCAACACTTTCGCGCCCGCGCGCTCAAGCCCCCGAATGAGCACCCGAGTGCGATTATATGACTGGTCGTAATCACCGAAATAGCATATGGTCATAGGTAAGAGAGGTAGTCGTCGAGTTTTTCGATGTCATCTTTAAGGATATCATTCATGGGGATACTCTCGATAGCATCGCGCGGCACGCACACGAAACCAGCCCCTTCGCCGAGACGGAGGTCTGAAAGTCGTATATCTTTCTGAAGCAAGAATATGTCCCGAGGAATGCCTTTGAAAAAGTCGTTAGAAATATGGATAAGTTCCGCAGGGTCAATCTCTAAACCGAGTTCTTCCGCTAATTCCCGACATGCATTCTCGACCGCGGTCTCCCCTTCTTCTACAGAGCCGCCCCAGTTCGTAAACGAAAGCGGGTACGATGGCGTGTGTTCATCGCGAAACTGAAGTATTATGCGATCTTCTGGCAGTAAAATTACAATCGATGTTTGCGGGGTACTTTTCATGATCAGATATTCAAGACGTGGATAATCCGTGCCGCCCGTGCCTGCCACGTATAGCGAGGGGCGAGCGAGCGCGAGCGCTCCGCGAGCCGCTCACGGAACGGCGTATCGGTAGCAAGCTTCTTTATCGCAGCAGAAAGAGCATGTGCATCGCCCGCCGGTACGAAGACCGCGTCGTCCGGCCCGAGGATCTCACGAAGGGACGGAAGATCCGAAGCGATGATAGCTTTCCCTGCCGCGAAGTATTCGAAGAGTTTGATAGGCGAAGTGAAGAGTTCTGATTCCTCACTCGCCCTGGTATTCGGAAGAAGCAGTATGTCCGCACTCCGCAGGTACGCAGGGACGCGGGCGGACGAGACCTGACCGATCTCGACAGACGCATCCGTAGAGCACGCGGTGCGGCCGCCGACGATTACCGTCTTCACTCCCGCAGTATCTTTCGCAGACTCTCGTACGACATCGATTCCCTTCCAGGAGGCGTCCGATCCGGCATAGAGCGCGAGCATGCCGCCCGGAAGACCGAGTTCTTCGCGCGAAGGAATCGAGCCTTCGAAAAGAGCGGGGTCGAAACCATTCGGCGCGACGATTGTGCGCGGTATCCCTACAGCACGGAATGCGGCTTCGGTGCCGTGCGAATTGCACACGACGAGCGAGACCTTGCGAAGAAGGTATGCAGTGAGCCGGCCGCTCGCACCAGGCGGGAAACGATGTGCTTCGTACACGGTCTGGTGCGTATTTGAAAAAGCGGCGGCGATTTCCGGCTCGCGCGTATAGACGACGCCTTCCGCGATGCCTGTCCGCCGAGCGGCACGGACGAAAAGCAGTCGTTGAATGAAGAAGAAGAACGGATGCGTAAAGCCGCGACCGACGAAATCCGGTACCGGGATCACTCGGACTGAAAACGTCTTCGGCACACCGTAGTACGAGAAGAGGTCTTCGGTGATGTAATTGCGCCTTGCCGGTACGACAAGTTCAACGCGAGCACCCTGCATAGCAAACGAGGCGCACATGTGCGCGATTGACACGCCATGCGCCTTCTCAGTCGGCATGCGCGCCATAGTAACGTATGAGATAGTCCGTAGTGCGAGTTCGGTCATAGGGTGTTATTTGATTGCGAAGATACTGTACCCGCTCACCTGATTGCTCGTGGTCTTCCCGAAGACTCGCTCAAGGAACCGAGCGACGGGACGGACACCGGGCACGCGACCGAGCGGACTCAGGTGCACGAGCGTCTCGATGGGGCCACGGGCGCGCTGTATCTCGACATGGGAGAACTCCTTAAAAAGCATCTCAACCGCGTCCTTGGTGAAGCGCCAATAATCCTTGTAGTATGCCTTCTCAGCGTGATAGTAGAAAAGGAACGGCACGTAGACATACAGATATCCGCCGGGCTCGAGTACGCGATAGATCTCCTTCACTGCACGAATCGGATCCTCGACGTGCTCAAGCACCGACTCGCACACGATGGCCGGCCGGGAATTGTTCTGAAACGGTAGTGCATGGATATCGCCGACGATATCCGCCCCATAGTCGGGAATGGGATCGAGAACGAGATACTCCACGCCATCAAGCGAGGGCAGCCCCGTTGCGCGGGCGGGGTCGTAGCGATTACCCTTCCCTTTCACTATGCGCAAGCCGCCTCCTATGTCGACGATACGTTTCTTCTCAGTGAGAATACGCCGCAGGCGACTAGTGAAGAAGTCTGGCTCGTCGGTCCAAATCATACGACAAGTGCACCAATGTCTTGATCGGCAGAAATAATTCGCACCGAAAGGGATGGATTGCCAGAAAGGATGTCGACGGATGATGCGAAATTTTTCCTTACCGCTTCCGCACGCGCCGCATGTACAGCAGAGCTCTCGCCCTCGCGACCGTCCTGTCCGCGCGCTCGCAGGCGCCGCGCACGTTCGTCGTCGCTCGCCTCGCAGACCCATACCTGATTCGGCATCGGCAAGAACGCAAGATACTGCACAAGCTCCTCGCGAGAAACAGGCCGCTCGAAGAGCGATAGTAGGTTCTGCAAGTGACCCTGATCGATGACGACCGCCCCCTGCGCGCTTCGCGCTTTCTGATATTTCGCGGCGTGCTGGAGGAACAGGTTCATGAACTTCGTGTAGTACAACTGAGGAGATCCTGCATACCGGATAAGGTAAGAAAGTTGCATGAGAGCATCAAACGGGTGATCGAACGCATAGGCGGCGCTTCGCCACAGCAGCTCTCCTCGCGATTCAATACGAATTCTCTGTGCCCTACCCGTCGATTCGAGCGCTCGCGCGAGCGTCGATTTACCTGCACCCGGAAGACCGAAAAGCTCGATCGTCATAGCGGCCGTCGGAACGTTACCAGGTACGACTCGGCAAAAAGCGTGAACGGGAAGAAAAGCGGTATGCGCTTGAGCGCCGCGTAGGCGAGCCGATTGAGCGCTGCCGATCCGAAGCCCGGAACGGTCGCAGTCGCGATGCGCGCGCGCTCGACGAACACGCCGGCTTCAGAGAGGAGCCGTGAGAGTTGCGCGGGAGAGATCTGCCCCTTGTGGAGCGCCGACGTCGAGCGGTCGCGCAATCGGTCGAAGAGGGGTTTTGGCATCTTCGTCACGAGCGCGCCTTGAGCGCCCGGCGCAAGCAAGCTCGCGATCTTCCGACAAGCTTCGTGCTTGTCCGGCATGTATTCGATCGAGCGCGACGAGAAGAAAAAATCGAATGTTTGCGACGATTCAAGTGCGAGGAGATCACTCTCAACGAACACTACGTTCGAATGTCCTGCAAGTCCTTTCCGAGCCTGGGCGAGCATCTCCTCTGAGATATCCACGAGCGTGTATCGCGCGTCAGAATTCACTTCAAGCAAAAGCTTCGTCCAGGTTCCCGGGCCGGGACCGACCTCGACGACGCGCTTCGCCCCGCGCACGAGCGGCACTACCTCGCGGCGCATCATGTCGGCGAGCATGTCGTACTGCGCCGCTAGAAGCGGCGTCGCCCGCCACCGACCGGCCTCATAATCTGAGCCGTATTTCTGCGGCATCGCCTCATTGTAGAAAGACTTGGGATCCATGGCTCGAATACCGCTAGTATAGCTCGGTGGCGATCCGCTCGGCGAGTGCGTTAAGCGAGTGCTTCGCGGCAAGCAT
>ERZ1292623.4654-Hain-H51-01um-R1-4654-length-11179-cov-5_pt1 | contig 11179 bp, 11 predicted proteins | sample MGYA00564398_ERZ1292623 | MGnify/ENA primary metagenome ERZ1292623 (study PRJEB36523, sample SAMEA6512633) | groundwater metagenome | collected 2019-01-07 | study: AquaDiva: Metagenomics assemblies of 32 groundwater samples
GGTCTTCCATGGCGACTTTGACCGTGCGCTGCCCTGGGTCATGAGCGAACGCCGATATGCGTTTTGTTTTTGAGAACGCTTCCGGCAAGAGGTGCAGCGCGGCGTCGTCCAGTGGGGTGGTATTGAAATTTATCGTGGGGATGTTGAGATATCCCGATACGATCTCGCCAAAGTACGCCTCGGTGATGTCTCCCTTGCCGATGAGAACATTCTCAACGGTACGGTTCATGCGCGCGGCTTCCTGACGCGCGGCTTCAAACTGTGCGTCGCTGATAACGCCCGAGCCGGTAACGATCTTTTTCAGGTTTTGTTCGGAAATATGCATCGTTCCTTATATGGTCAGTTTCCACAGCACAAAGTAACTTGTTGCGGCGTTCCCGAGCAGCAGCGCGAGCGGGATGCCCGCCAGGAGCGCGCCGGTGATAACGACCGGGTCGGAAAAGTTTTTTTGCTTCACCCCCTTCCACACCAGTATAAGCACCGTCAGGAGCGCGACAATGCCACAATACACCACATAGTTCGGCCAGCTGACGATGAGTGCGGCAAGCAGGAGGATATATGTATCATATTCCACAAACAACTCTCGTTTAAAAAACCGATTTGCGCCTCGTGCGGCACCATATGTCAAAATTCCGGCGATGGCCGCAAAAAGAACCGGCGCAATATGATTTTTCCACATACTGTACGTAAACCAATCAAGAGATTGGTAGGGCGGCAAGAACAGTTTGCCGAAGGGGTCTGTTTTGTACGCGTAGTATTGTACAATAATCTTTGCGGCGGCCAGCACGACTAAAAACGCGGCGAAAAACCACAGAAGTTTTTTGAGTGTTCCCACCGTAAGCGTTCCTTTTATATAATGCCAGCCGGCCCAGGCGAGCATGACCATACTCACTGCGGCGGGGGCATAGAGTGTCACGGCATTGGCGATATCAAGTTTCATATAGATAGAAAAGCACTTTGTCCATTATATCTCATTTTGATGAAAACAAAACACCCCGCGCGTGCGGGGCGTTTTTGGCGTCACTGGTTTATGTCAGAGGACTTGCGAATGTCGGAGCGGTGCTCGGCAAGATGTTTAAGTCGGTGCCGACCTCATATCTCATGGAGGCATTCCCGCCGTCGGTTTTCGCCTTATTGTCCGTTATGGATGGTTGGCCGTAGGTATCGCTTTCCAATGTCGCGTCTATTTCAAATGTGTTGTTCGTTTTGCACCCGTACCGGTAATACAAGCTGTCAATGCCCATGGCTCCCGATGCGGTTCCACCGGTATTGACGGGATCTGCCGGCAGGCGCTCAATTGGCGCTCCGGAAGAGAACGAGGCAAAACTAATAGCGGGAATCCATCCGGTGCCGTCATTATTGTATGCTGTTGTGGATGATGCCGCAGTGTAACTTTCGGTTGCGGGGTTTGCGGCGGTCCTGGTCGTGTTTGTCGGACTGTCTATGGTAAGCGATATCCTGATCCGCGGTTCACCTCCGGTTCCGGCAAAATTGGTCGGGCTGCAACGTGGTACTCCCCCGAGGCTATTATTTGCCCTGTCCTGTAGATAGAGCGACAGCGCGGTTTTCATTGTGGAGAGGTCCGACATGCGCTGGACATCGCGCGATTTTTTCAGGATCTCAACCGGATTAATGAATAACACGACGACCAGCGTCAGAATTGCCAGGATCGTGATGACGATCAGCAATTCCAGAAGCGTAAACCCTTGCTTGCGCTCGGAAGATATCATAGGTACATATAAATAATAAGCATCTTTAGTATATTACATCGGGCCGTGTTTCTGCAAGATGTTTTCCACATGCTGAATGACGGACTCTAGTTTCACGTTACTTTTTACCAGAAAGTCAACGGCGCCAAGCCCTATTCCCTTCTTCATGTCGGCCTCCTGCCCGAGGTTGGATAATATAATAATAGGAATGTGGTTGAGCCGCAGGTTTTGTTTGACGGCCTCTAAAACTTCAAATCCGCTTTTTTTAGGGAGCATGAGGTCCAGGAGCACGACATTCGGCACGACCTCCTCCATTTTTTTGATCCCCTCTTCCCCGTCGTAGGCGGCATGCACGGAATAGCCCAACAGTCCGAACTTGGTCTGATAGATCTTGTTCAGCATGAGGTCGTCCTCCACGATAAGTATTTTAATATCTTTCTTATCCATAGATACAGTTATTATATCACAGACCCCGTTCGCTGCCCCTTTTCTTTTCCCGTTCAAACAACGCGATGGCATTTTCTACGAACGGCCGGTTGAACGAATCATACCGGAGCGCTTCTGTTTTGAGAGAATTATCAAGGGTGCCCGTCGCGGCCGCATGGGTAAAAAGCCGGTTGGAAAAATATGCCGTGAATAGCGGTTGGTAATGAAAAATGGCAAAGAGAATAAACACACACACAACGACGCCCCCCGTAGGGACGAAGGTAAACGGGCGCAACGGAACCGCTTCTTGTGCCTGCGCACCCAGCAATGCGAGAAGAAAGAAAAATAACAGCGCAGTTGCGAACACTTCAAAGAAGAAGAATAAAAACATCACATATGATACGCCAAGTCCCCAGAACAAGAACCTGTCTTTTTGTTCCGAAAATATCCGGTGCACACTGCGCTCCGCGGCGTACCACATGAACAGGTATGCCATAAGCCCGGCGATGCCATAACTGACCAGGAGTTCCAAAAAGATATTATGCGGCTTGTCGAAGGTTTCCCCTGTATGCGCGACCGGTACGGAAAATTGTTGTGCGCCGTGACCGATGAATGGGCGTTCCGCAATAACACCGATGCTGTGTTTCCAGACGAAGAGCCGGCTCTGTGTCGTCGTGCGGTCAAGGATAGGATTTGCAAAGAACAGGAATGCTCCCGCGATGCACAGCACACTACCTCCTGCCGCCAGCGTTATGCTCCTGCCCCCCCACCGCTCTTTTGCATATGGATACGCGGCGACCAACAGTCCCAGCATCAACCCGGTCGTCACAGCCGCACTGTTTGCAAGGACTGCGACAACCACTTCAAAGACAGCAATGGTGTACCACAGAATGTGCCAGTTCGCGCGCGTTTCACCGCGCGCGAGATACAGCGCGCAGAATATATGCATTGCAAGGTATGCCGCAAAGAATGCAGGGTTGCCGATCGTTGAAAATATTTCCCCCATCGGGTCACTCACGAGTGGTAGCGCAAACCATTGTGCAACGCCATACCAGGCGGTGAACAGACTCGCCCCGACCGAGAACCGCAGAGCGGAGAGCATCATGTTATGTGTGAATGCCGCGCGCAGAACAAAAAAGAACAGAGCAAAGTGCAGGAGCGGAAACAAACCGTCCCCCCGCGCGCTGGAACCCCAAAAGCTTTGTGTGATGTCCACGCTCACGAGCGTTGCAAGCGCCGCAACGCCGCACAGCATACCCACAGCGATGACGAGTCGGTCCATCAGGACGGGCACAAGCGCTCCCCGGTGTTTCACGGAAAACGCGAACACCAACGCCATGAGTTCAACGGCAATTTCAAACAGCTCCATTTTACCGAACGTGTACGGCTCGAACAACGGGAAAAATATCGGCGGAAGCGCCGGTATCGTCAGAACGAAAAAGACGAGTCCCGCGATAATACGCGTACTATTCATCCAAAGAAATATCGGGATGCGCTGCGAGGACCGACTCCACGATCATGTCCGAAATGCTGCCGGCAAACGAAGCATATGCCTGTGTGACTTGTACAAGCGCCGTTTTCGGGTCTCCGGTCAGGGACAGCACATCACCGTTTTGCGCAACTTTGATTGTCGGGATCTTTTGTGCGATGGAGAGCGCGACGGTCGGCCCCATGACATCAATATGTTTGCGGATGATCGCGGCAATGATTGTAGTATATTCGTTTTCCATACGATTCTAGAATGATGCCGGTCGGATGACCTTTTGCGGAGCGCTTCCCAACAGCGGCAGCGTCAAAAAGAAGGTTGTTCCTTTTCCTTCTGTGGATTCAAACCACAGCTTCCCCCCCGACGCTTCAGCGATCTGTCGCGCGATGTAGAGCCCCAGGCCCGTTCCGTCTGATTTTGCGACGTTATCCGCGCGGAAGAACTTTTCAAAGATACGGTGTTTTTGAAACTCCGGAATGCCAAACCCGTTGTCCACTACTTTCAGGAGAACGTGGTCCGGTTCCAGCGACAAGGTCATCGTGACCTTTCCGTTCTCCGGCGTGTATTTTGAAGCGTTGGTCAGGAGGTTTTGCAGTACCTGCCAGATGAGCTTCGGGTCCACTGCGACGCGCGGCATGGCCTCGGGATATTCAAATGAAAACTCCTGCTTTCGTTTTTTAAACATCGTGTTGGTTTCCGGCAACATGCTCCGGATGAACTCGACAAGGTTTGTCGGCGTCGGCTCAAGCGTGATCTTCCCAGACTCAATGCGCGAAACGTCCAGCAGGTCGTTCACCAGCGTGATAATGCGTTCGTTGGAATTATAAATGTCGGTGAGCACTTCCTTTTGTTTTTCGTTGATCGTGCCCAAATCGCTTCCCAACAGCATTTCCAAAAACCATTTCATGGATGAAAGCGGCGTACGGAGCTGGTGCGAGGTGGTGGAGATGAATTCCGATTTCATCGCATCGATCTCCTTTTCATGGGTGATATCCGAGAGCACGAACGCAACGGCATAGATCTCGTTGTTCGAGTTGAGGACCGGGCTCGCGGTAATCTTATAGAACGCGTGCTCCAATGATATTTCCGGGAATGATTTTTCTATTTTTGTCCGGGTAACCTCGTCCATCGCGCCGCGCAGGTCAAAGATGCCGTAGAGCGAATGAATAACGTCAAGCATGGATTCCTGGTGTTCGGCGAGACGCAGGATCTTTTGCGCTTTGTTGTTCATGACGAGCATCTCCCCCGCCGTACTCGCCATGATCACGCCGTCGGTGATGGATGCAAGCATACTGTCAACCTTCTGCGACTCGTGCGCCACGATGGCGCGGATCTTGCCGATGGTCGCCCCTGCGTGTTCCACGATGTTGTAGAGAATGGAAACCGCCGGTTCGGTATAGAGGCCAGGCTTGAGCGATGCGACATTGATGATGCCGACCAGTTTCCGGTCAATGACCATCGGCACGTTGAAGAACGACCGCACGTGGTCGCGCGCCGTTTCGTCGAATATGTTCCCAAAGTAGGTTGTTCTTATCTTTTCTTCCGGAATATGCATCCCTGTGACGGACTCGATCGCGAACAGCATTTTTTTCTTCGCCTCCTCGGCGAATCGCTTGTTCACCGAATCTTCCAGATGGCACTTGAGCGTTGCCGTGCCGTCGGGGTTTATAATAATGTATGACACGGTGCTGTAGGGCACGATCTTTTGAAGCGACCCCGCCGTGATCTCAAGGATCTCCTCCGTGGTGAGCGATTCGCTGATGCGCTCGGATATTTCGCGCAGCACCGCCGTTTGGTACGCGCGCTGGGTGATGTGCGAGTCGCGGTCCGCGAGCATTTTTGCCATGTCGTTGATGACGGCAAGGTCGGGGTTTTTCGTCGCGTCAACACGCGCGGTATAGTCGCCCCAGCCGATCTTGCGGAGCGTGAGGATTGTTTCGTGAAGGTTTGCGAGTGCGGCACGGAACACAAAAGCGGCGCAGGCAAGGTTGGTGATAATGATGGCGGTGGTGCCCAGCAGCACGCCGGGCGTTTCATGGAACCAGGCGCCCAACAGCGTGACGCCGGCGGTCAAGGTAAACAAAAAGCCGATCTTTTTATTGAGAGATAGTGAGAACGATGCGCCCATACTGTGAACAGTATATCACGCCGCGCCAGGGCGAGCAAAATGACGGTACCGTTTTTGGAATGGGCACACTTTTGCGTATATACTTGATTTTGTGACCGTACTGGGAAGTGAAACGAAAAGTTTTATGTGCCTCCGCGAGGAATCGAACCTCGGTTACGAGATCCGCAATCTCGCGTCCTATCCACTAAACGACGGAGGCGTTCGGCAGGCGAACCGGTGGATCCAACCATGTCCCGTCCGCAAAACAACAAGACGGTGCTCCGCGAACCGCTCCACACTCACCATGGCGAATCAACAAACCAACATCCCCACATCGTAGTAAAAACCCGCCGAAAAATCAACAGGGCACACTTTTGCGTATATACTTTATTTTGTGACCGGTGGAGATCTATGATATCATGGGTAGTATGAAAAACCTCCGCACACATCAACTGATACGATTTCTTGCGATTGGCAGCGGCGTTGTCGTGCTTTCCCTTGCGGCTCCCATGCTCCCCCACCTTCTGTTGCAAGCGTACCTGCGGCAGAAAAAGTTTGAGCGAAAGCGTTTTACACAGGACCTGAAACGGCTCAAGCGGCGAAACCTTCTTGAGGTGCGCCCCACAGCAGACGGTCGCGTTGCGCTCGCACTTTCTAAAAAAGGAAAAAAACTTGCGGAGCGGTACGATATGGAAACGCTTACCATTGAACCGCACAAACATTGGGACGGTACCTGGCGACTGGTGATGTTTGATATTCCCAGCACATTCAACAAAGCGCGCGACGCGCTACGCAGGAAATTAAAAAACATCGGGTTTTATCAACTCCAGAAAAGTGTTTTTCTTCATCCGTATCCTTGCGAAAAGGAAATTGATATTCTTGGAGCGTATTGGGGAGTCCGAGACTTTATCGTGGTGATGCATGTTTCCCATTTTGAGGGTGAAGAAAAATTGCAACGCTACTTTTCTGTACGCCGCGCGCCGTAGAAATATCCGGTCACACATTTGCGTCTATACGCAAATGTGTGACCGTTTGTATGACAGAGTATTACAGTAGGGTCTGCACAACCCAGCGCTCGGATGTTCAACGACCATGCGTTGCCAAGAGAAAGAAGGGTGGTGTATAGTAGGCTCATGTCACGCGAGAAAAATATAAAAGTTCCTGAGCGAGTTCACCGCGTACTCGCCGGATTACGCGCGGCCAGTTTTGACGCGTATGTCGTTGGCGGTTGCGTTCGTGATGTTATGCTCAAAAAAGAACCAAAGGATTGGGATGTAGCGACGAATGCACAACCGGAGCAGATCCAAAAAGTTTTTCCAAAAAGTTTTTATGAAAATAAATTCGGAACGGTAACGGTGCACGAAAGCGGGATGGAGGTGCAGGTAACAACCTATCGCATTGACCATCACTATACCGACAAGCGCCGACCCGATGAAGTCACATACACGCAAGACCTGAAAGAAGATCTGGCGCGCCGCGACTTTACCATTAACGCGATGGCATTCGGGCACGATGAAAAAATTGTAGACCCGTTTCATGGAGAAAAAGATCTTAGAGAGGAACTTGTCAGAGCGGTTGGCAGTCCGCATGAAAGATTTGAGGAAGATGCACTGCGTTTGATGCGCGCCGTGCGATTTGCAACACAGCTTAACTTTACAATAGAAAAGGAAACCCTTGCGGCCATTAAGGAAAGTTCCTCATCCATCGCGCATGTTTCACAAGAGCGTATTCGCGATGAGTTTGTGAAAATGATCATGTCTGTACATGCCGCGCGTGGAGCTGAACTTCTCCGTGAGACCGGCTTGCTCGCATATATTATTCCGGAAATTCTGGAAGGCGTTGGTGTTACCCAGAACAAACACCACATATACACGGTATATGAGCATAACCTTCGGGCACTTGCGTATGCCGCGGAACAAAACTATAATCTTTCCGTTCGACTCGCGGCATTTTTCCATGATGTCGCAAAGCCGCGCACCAAGCGAGGTGAAGGACCGAATGCAACATTTTATAACCATGATATTTTTGGTGCAAAAGTGAGTAAAAATATTATGCAAAGAATGAAGTTTTCTACTGCTGACATAGAAAAGGTCTTTTTGTTGGTCCGTTATCATCTCTTCTATTATAATGTTGACGAAGTAACCCCCTCGTCTGTACGCCGGCTTATCAAAAATGTCGGATTGGAGAATATGGATGATTTGATAAATGTCCGCTTTGCTGATAGGATTGGCTCTGGCGTGCCAAAAGCGGAGCCATATAAGTTACGGCACTTTCGGTATATGGTGCATTCCCTTTCCAAAGATCCGATTTCCGTAAAGATGCTGAAAGTGAATGGAGATGATGTGATGAGAATTTTGGGTATTTCCCCCAGTCCAAAAATAGGCATTATATTGAATGCCATGCTTTCCGAAGTTCTGGATAACCCGAAGCTTAACACGGAAGAGTATTTGGATGATCGGATGGTTGAATTGAACAAAATGTCAGTTTCAGAACTCTCTGATATGATAAAAAAAGCAGACGAGCATATTCAGATTTTTGAGTCGGAAGAACGGAGAAAATTCAATGTTTAAAAGTAGAAATGACAACTTCTCGCCAATCCATGGCTTAACCATGAGGAAATTCCGGAAATGTCATGTTTTCTGAAATTTGTTGATGGTTAAGCGATTTTTAAAAAGCCTATTTTCAAAGATTTTCTATATAAAAAAAGTATGATAATGTGATGGTTTGAAGACTTGTTTGCAAGTATCGGGCCGTAGTATACCGGTAGTACATGCGCTTCGGGGGCGTAGAGACTGGGTTCCCGCCCAATCTAACGATTGGGCGAGGCTCGCCCCTTCGGGGCGGCGATTCCAATAATTTCGGGGTATAGTATAATGGTAGTATGCACGATTCGGGTTCGTGTGATCCCGGTTCGAATCCGGGTACCCCGACAGTAATTTTTCTAACGGGACAAGGGTGCGTTCAAGGGCCTGTAGTAGAGTGGTAACACGCGTCATTCGCATTGACGAGACAGGGGTCCCCGCCCAATCCTTAATTGGGCGAGGCTCGCTCAAACAAAGTTTGAGCGGCGATTCCATAATCCTATGTATATAGTTTATATACTTCAGAGTTTAAATAACGGAAAAACCTATACCGGATTTACTAAAAATATGGTGCAACGACTTTTAGAACACAACAAGGGTAACGTAGATGCAACCAAAAATAGACGACCTCTCAAAATTCTGTATACTGAAGAAATAGCAAATTTAGCCGATGCAAAAGATAGAGAGCGTTATTGGAAAAGTGGAGCAGGAAGAAGGAAAATAAGGAAATTTTTTTCTTAAGATATCGGGCCTGTGGTTCAGTGGTAAAACACCCCATTCGCATTGGGGAAACGGGAGTTCGATTCTCCCCAGGTCCACATTATGAAAACCTCTCAACGAAAAACTGGTGATCTTGGGGAAGAATTGACATGTCAGTATCTTATAAGGAAAGGATATCGTATCATTGAGAGGAATTATCTCATGAAATATGGGGAAATAGATATTATTGCAAAGAAAGATAAGGAAATCGTGTTTATAGAAGTAAAAACAAGCAAGAAAGGAAGCCTTATCGCGCCAGAGGAGAACATGACATGGCGTAAGATAGGGAAATTTCATCGTATCGTAGAGCTCTATCGGTCATCGTATATGGAAGAACAACAAAAATGGCGCATGGACGCTATTTTTGTTCTACTTGACCCATATGGAAATGATAATGAAATCACACATCTGGAGAACATAAACATACAGTAATTATTATTTCCTTATTAATCATAGAAGCGCGCACGAACATCCGCCACAGAAGCGGATGTTTTATTTTTCACGATTTTATAAGGAAATAATAGGGAAAAGTTATCCACAATGACAGCATTTCCTTATTTCCTTATTGCACTGTATAATAGAAGTATTACAACAAACCGGTAGCTGTATTACAATGTAATACATTGTTGCCGGATTGAAATGGCAATACTTCGAAAGGTGTGGGCGATATCGCTTCCGCCGAAAATGGAAAAAGAGATTGCCTTATTGGCAAAGCGCGAGGAGAAAAACAAAAGCGAGCTGATCCGCGATGCTTTGCGTTTGTATCAGGACGCCAAGAAAAAGGGCATCCGAAGATAATTCATATACATCATGCACATTAGCATTCGAAAGGATTTTTTGAAAAAGGTCAAAACATTCGCCAGAAAGACGCTTATCGGATTGGTTGTCATTGCCAATGTTTTGAGCATTTCCTTTTATAATGCAACGCCGGCGTTCGCGGCGAGCTATACGTTTACGCAGAACGATTGGGACCCGGAGGCAAATATTAGCGCAACGACAGGCCACACCGGGGGTGCCGCGGCAACGGGTGTGGAAAGTTTTTACTCAACATCAAGCAATTCCTTTATTACGGGTACCGCCGCTTCGAACCCAACGATAACGCTTGCGTCAACATCCGATTCTTTTTTACAGCAGAGTTGGGCGGGAGGCATTGATGCAAGCACGGTGCTGACGGACTCGGGGTACGGTTCAAGCACAGGAAACACATGGACAAAGTATGTTTCATCTGACAGCCAGATATCGGCAGGAACTACCGTTACCATGTCTACCGGAAACACGGGAAGTTTCTTGCAAACCGCATGGACCGGCACGACTGGGTCTACTGCCGCGACGCACACCAGCAACCAAACCGCATGGACCGGCAAGAGCGCCATTGACGCCAATACCAGCGCGTCCGGCAATAGTTTAACGATTGTAAAAACAACAGGAACACCAATAACACACACAACAACTGCTCACTTCACCACAGACGGATATGCGACATCAGGAACCGCTGTCATTTCTAACAGCGTAAAGCTTGGGCCCTACGGTGGCACGGAGGTGGATGGGGCATTGGATCTGTCCACCGGCGCGGGTTGCAGCGGTACAAACCTAAGTTGGAATTCTGGAACAGGTGTCTGTACGATGACTTCCAATGGAACAAAAAGCACTTGGAATTTTACATCGATTAATATCCCCACAGGCAAAATACTCACCATTACCGGTACGAGCGCTGTTGTGCTGAACGCAACAAAGAATGTAACTGTCAGCGGGACGGGCATCTTGGGATCTGGTGGTTATGACGGAGGTTCAGGAACAAGCGGCGGCGCGGGAGGCGCTGGAGGAGGTACGGGAGGCGTAGGAGATACGGGAGGGAATGGAGGAACGGGCGGCGGCGCTGGCGGCGGCGGCGGCGGCGCTGCTGGTTACGGCGATGATTGTGGTTCTACCTCCACTGGCGGTAGTGCTGGCGGCGGACATGGCGGCGCTGGCAGCACCAGCAGTGGCACAGCCGGTCCTGCTAATGGAACTGCGCTTACTGCCGGTTCGGGCGGCGGCGGCGGCGGCGGCGCTAATTCACAATACGATGGTTGGTGTGCTAATGGTACCGGCGGCGGCGGCGGCGGCGGCG
>ERZ1292623.4656-Hain-H51-01um-R1-4656-length-11176-cov-8_pt1 | contig 11176 bp, 18 predicted proteins | sample MGYA00564398_ERZ1292623 | MGnify/ENA primary metagenome ERZ1292623 (study PRJEB36523, sample SAMEA6512633) | groundwater metagenome | collected 2019-01-07 | study: AquaDiva: Metagenomics assemblies of 32 groundwater samples
GTTGTAACTGCTTGGCTGATTGCTTTCGGGCCGAGAAGCGGAGTTTTCGGATAAATTAATAATCTACTCATTTTAAGAATTAATTGTCGTTTTTGTTTAGTGTATAGTAAGATGGCTTAATCGCCTAAATGGAACATTTTTTGTATATAGTGAGAACGGCACAAACGCCTTGATTAGATGCTTTGAAATAGCTAATTGTTACGCTTTTTTCTTTATAGTATGAGTTGTAAGGAGGCAAGCAAAAAATGAATGGAGAAGAATTTAAAGAGAGACTTATGAATCTTCTTGAAGATTTGAAAGATGAGCAACTAATTTTTCTAAGTAAGAGACTTGATATTTTATTGGATTTAGACGGGGCTTAAAAGCCCAGTTTTTTATCTTGAATTATGGCTAAGGTTTAAAAACTACAAAGAGAAGATAGTAGTATGAAAAATACGACTATTTTATTGGCGATGGCTGTGCTGATTGTTTTAGCTGGGAGCTTTATTTTCGTTGGTGGAGACAAAGGAATTACTGGGAATGTTATCGCTCAAGATCCGCAAGCTTTACAGGGAGAGACACAGAGAGTTGTCTTAAGCCAAGAAGGCCTAAATTACAAAGATGTTAGAGTTGAAGTCGGAAAGCCGATTGAAATAAGCGCCGATTCATCTGTCAGGGGCTGCTTAAGGTCTCTTGTTTTTAATATAGGTGGAAAGAGATATTCCAAATATCTTAAAACGCCTCAAGAGTCAATGACATTACCGGCGCTTGAAAAAGGCACTTATACTTTTTCCTGCAGCATGGGAATGGGCTATGGGAAACTTGTTGTTGAATAAAAAAGTTTTTTAAATTGTTAGAGGAGATGATTTTACGATAATAATGTTGAGATTTTATTGATTGATTATCAAACATAATATTTAAATAGTTATACAAATATGTATAACCATGCAGGAAGAATTTAAAGTGAATAAAAACATGATACACTATCCAAATTTGGAGACGGTGCTAATGGTAGAGCATTTTGTCAGAGAGAACTCTGGGACTTATAAGAAAAAGGCTTTATGGGAAGCGCTTCCAAGAAAAATGATTTATCAAACTTTTTGTGTTATAGTTGATTATTTAACGTATTCTGGTAAAATAGCAATTGATAAAGAAGAAAAAATTGCATGGATATATAATCCTTCTCTTGTTAAAAAATATTTGGCTAAAAACCATTTAAGAGCATAATGGAATCGCAGGTATACTTTGCAGACGAGAAGTTAAAAGAGGCTTATGATGAATTATTAGAATCAAAAACAGAAGAACAAGAGCTTCATAAGTGGATATCAAGAGCAATAGATGATTTGAAACAAAATGCTTTTTGTGGGATACAAATAAAGAAGGACCTTATTCCTATAGAATATATTCAAAAATATCAAATAGATAATCTTTGGAAATATGACATGCCAAAAGGATGGAGACTGCTTTATTCTGTTGCGAGAGATGGAATAATTGTTATTTCTATCATTCTTGAATGGTTTGATCACAAGGAATATGAGAGGAGGTTCGGATATTAATGAGAGAAGTATTTCAAAAGCCGAGAGCGTATTGGTTCGTTGGAATTTTTATTTTGTATTTGGGATTAAACATATTTTTTAGCGGTTTTTATGACACTATTCCACTTGTAATTGCTTATGCTTCAACTGTGAATTGGCTGAAGCTCGGGGTTTCTTTACTGTTAACTTTGATAATTAGTTTCTTGATTGCTGTTGTTTCTGTTTTGACTTATGTGCGTTATCGTGAGAGGAGAGATTGCAGGAAGGCCGGTGTTGTAGCTGGAGCAGCGGGCGTGAGTGGATTGATTGTCGGAGTTTGCCCTTTATGTGTCAGCGGAATTTTTCCTTTGATTCTTGGATTTTTAGGTCTTAGTTTTAGTTTTGCGTCTTTGCCTTTTCAAGGATTAGAATTACAGATTTTTATTATTATTTTGCTTTTGATTGGAATGAAGATGATTGACAAAAGATAACCTTAAAGAAAAATTTGCTAACAACTATAGAATAATTTATAAACTTTATTTTGCTCCGTCCTTCATGGGTAAGGGGTTCATGATTTTTTTTGGCATAGTGGTTTTGGGACTGTTTTTTTATATGTTTTATCTTAATTTCTCTGTTAGACTGGCACCTTCTCCAGGAGTTGGTTCTCAAACGGGACAAACAGGGCTAGGCTATACTTTTGGCATGGACCTAGGTGATGCCGGTGGTTGTGGCAAAGTTAAGGCGAAATGCACTAATGATGTAATAAGGAGAGCTACTGCCGATTCCAGCTTGGTACCCTCTATTGATGGCAATGTGTATTGTGTCGTTCAGCAGAATGTAATTTTTTGCAGTGGTTCTTCCAGCAGTCGGTTTGATGTGTTTAAGTGGACTGGGCAGGGATGGTCACCAGCAGGAAGTTCTTTAGGTTCTTCTGTACCAAGTTTTGGGGGCTGGAATAGTTGCAGTTATATTGAAGTTACTGAAACTTTGCAGTGCACCGACTCTTTAGGTAAGAAACATAATTTTGATGACATTAATACTGAGGATGTTGCTTCCTGTACGTGTTGAACAATATTTTAGAAAATAGAGAATTATAATCTTTTGTTTTGATTAGAATAATTTATAAACTAATTATGTAAGAAAGGGTTATGGCTGAAGAAAGTGGACAATCTCCGAAGGTTGTGATTAAGAGAGTTGAGCGCGGCAAGACTTTCCAATATACGACTATTGCTTTGCTTATTGTTTTAGTTGCGGGTTTGGGTTATGTTGTTTACGGTGATAATCTGTCCTTTGGAGAGGAGATTGCTGCAAAAGTCAACGGCGAGAAAATAACTGTTACTGAATTGAATAGGATTTATGACTCCTTACCTGAACAGCAGAAGTCTTTGATGACTAAGGAAGATGTTCTTGAGCAGATTATTCAGCTGAAGGTTATTTATCAAGAAGCAAAGAATGAAGGGCTTAGTGTTACTGAAGACGAGGCTAATAATAATTTGGATTTACTGCTTGTTTCTGCGGAGATGACGCGTGAGCAGTTTGCGCAAAATTTGCTGCAACAAGGAGTCAGCGAGAAAGATTTTATACAGAGCTATATTGAGCAGATTGCTGCAGAGAAGCTGATTAATAAGAGCGTTTTACAAAATATAGAAATTTCAGACGATGAGGCGAGCAATTATTACTTGGAAAACTCCGTTCAGTTTCAGAGGGGCGAGCAGGTGACTGTTCGGCATGTTTTAATTGGTGATGTGAATTTGAGCACGGCTGAAAAAGAATCAAAGGCGAAGGGGCTTTTGAAGAAGATAAATAAAAATAATTTCTGTGAGTATGTTACTAAATATTCTACTGACGCTGCGAGTGTTCCAACTTGCGGAGAATATATTTTTGGAATGGAAGATCCTTATGTTGAGGAATTCAAGAATTTATCTTTCTCGCAAGATGTTGGAGATATTGGTACGGTAAATACGCAGTTTGGGACGCACATAATTTGGACTGTGGAGAAGTTACCGCCTGGAGCGATTCCTTTTGCGGAAGCGTCTGAACAGATAAAAGAATTTCTCAAAGCTGACAAGGCAAAGCAAGATTATGATTTGTTTTATCAGAATTTGAAAGCGAAGAGCAAGATAAAAGTTTATGAGAAAGCTTTACTTTAGTTGATTTCCTTCAACTGGGTTGGATACTCCGAGGATCTGCTTCGGTAGTCGTTCCCAGTTGTAGAATTAAAAATACCTCTGCCCTTGAGATCGGCTGGGATTTTTATTTGAGGTTATATTATTCTTGGAAATCAAGGGTTTTGCGATTTTAAGAGAGTTATAAAAATTATCTTGGTTTATAATTATTGTTGTATGGAAAGATTTAAATAGTACATATGTTGCTAATTAACATATGATAAATAAGAACATATTACACTCATGCCACAAGGAAGGGTTTAACGAGAAAGAGCTCTATGAGGCGTATAAGATTTTTTTCGGGACTTTAGTTTCTGAATCTCGGCTTAAAATAATAAATCTTCTTATGGTTGGAAGAAAAAATGTTTCTAAAATAATAGAACATCTTGGGCTTGACCAGACGCAGGTGTCGCATGACTTGGCGAGGTTGAAGCAGTGCGGTTTTGTCAATTCAGAGACTGATGGGAAGTTTAGATATTATAAGCTCAATGAATACACGATAATGCCTTTGATGAAGATGATTGAGAAACATATGTCTAAATATTGTATTCATATCCTTCGCGATGTGAAAGGAAGTAAGAATGGAAAGTAAAACTAATTTGTGGATGGTTGTTGCTGTCATTGCGATTGTTCTCTTGTTGTTTAATGGATTTGGATATGGAATGATGGGGGGATATGGTAGTTATGGCGGCATGATGTCCTGGATGTTTGGAAATCCAATTGGGTGGATATTTGGCTTTGCTGTGATGATTATTGTTTGGGGACTTGCTATTGTTATATTGGTTTATTTCATCAAAATGATAAGCGAATCGTTGAATCAGCAGAAACCATACAATGGGGGCAAAAATGGTAAAAGAAAAAATAATTAACGGCCACAAATGCTACTTTTGTGAAGAGTGTCATTTGGTTTATTACAATAAGAAGAAGGCTTGCGAATGTGAGGATTGGTGCAGGAAACATAAAAGCTGCAACATTGAATTTATTAAACATGCTTTGAAAGTTAAAGGCGTGTCTAATGAAAGGAAGTAGTATTAAAATGTCACGAAAAAATGTAAACGCAACAGGAATCTCTTTGGCAATAACGCTAACTTTGATTAATTTGATTTGCTTGTTATTTTTATTGATTGCACCAAGTTTTGCTTTAAGCTTGTTCGGCTCTTTCATACACGGTATTGATTTGAGCGGGCTCGCGATAACACCTATTTTGGGCATAAATACTTTTGTTGGAATAATTGTAACATTTGTGGGAGGTTATTTGATTGGAGTTGTTTTTGCAGCTTTGTATAATAAATTTGAATAAAATGAAAAAAATTAAAATAACAATATCTGGAATGCATTGTGGGAGTTGTGCTGGGAATATTGAACGTTCCGTCGGCAAAGTGCCTGGTGTGAAGAGTGTTTTTGTCAGGATGATGACAAATACTGGAGTTGTTGAGTGTGAGGATTCTGTTTCAGATGCAGACTTGGAAAAAGCAGTTGCGCGGGCAGGATATAAGGTGTTGAAGGCGGAGAAGATTTAGATGGAAGGGTATAATCACGCTGAAATGCAGGAGAAAAGTGTTGAAGACATTGAAATACGTTCTTGGAAAAGAAAACTAATTTGGTCTTGGATATTTTCTGTTCCTATTGCTATTTTAATGTTTTCGGAAAGATTGCTTGGCCTAGCTTTGTTGCCTGAAGCTTGGGTAATTCCTGCGTTTTTAATTTGGGGTTTTCCTGTTGTTTTTATCTTCGGCTGGCCGACAATAAGGGGCGGAATGCGCGGGTTTTATACTTTTTATTTTTCAATGGATTCCTTAATTGCTTTGGGAACTATCGTTGCTTATTTGACGGGGATTTTTAGTTATTTTGGATTTATTGCAGATTATTCAGGAGTTGCCGCGATGATTATGGCGATTTTTACGACTGGAAAATATATTGAGTCTGTAGCCCGCGGAAGAGCATCTCAGGAAATTAAAAAATTGCTTGAAATGGGTGCAAAGAAAGCGTTAGTTTTGCGTTCTGGGAGAGAAATGGAGATAGATATTTCCGACGTGCAAATTGGCGATGTGATGATTGTTAAGCCGGGAGAAAAAATTCCTACTGATGGTGTTGTTGTGAAAGGTGAAAGCGCCGTTGACGAATCTATGGTTACTGGCGAAAGTTTGCCTGTTGAAAAACGCAAAGGCAATAATGTTATTGGTGCTACAATAAACCAAGATGGAATTTTATATGTTCGTGCGACTAAGATTGGCAAGGATACTTTTCTGGCACATATTGTCAAATTGGTTGAAGAAGCGCAAGGAACTAAAGTGCCAATACAGAAATTAGCTGATAAAATTACTGGCGTTTTTGTTCCTATTATTCTATTACTCGCGCTTTTGACTTTTGGAAACTGGTGGCTATTCGGCGGAGATGTCAGCAGAGCTATTGGTGTTGCTGTTTCTGTGCTTGTCATTGCGTGTCCTTGTGCTTTAGGATTGGCTGTTCCTATTTCATTGATGGTTGGAAGTGGAATGGGCGCTAAAAGAGGAATTTTAATTCGCAAAGGTGAGGCGATTCAAACTATGAAAGAAGTTAAGACAATTGTTTTTGATAAAACTGGAACGGTTACAAAGGGCAAGCCAGAGGTTACTGATGTCTATTCTCTTGTTAAAGAAGATTACCTGTTTGAAGTTGCTGCATCGCTTGAAAAGTTGAGTGAGCATCCTCTTTCACGGGCGATTGTTGCTCATGCTGGCTTGAAGTCTTACAAAAAAGTTATAGGATTCAAGATTTTGCGTGGACGTGGAGTTGAAGGAAAAATAGGAACAAAGAAGATTATTATCGGAAACAGGACTCTTATGAATGAACAAAAAATAGATATTAAAAAACTAAATGGAAAATTGGAGTCGTTTGAATTGCAAGGAAAGACGACGATGATTGTTGTTGAAAATAAAAAGGTTTTGGGAGTTATTGCTGTTGCTGACGCTTTGAAGGAAGACTCGGTTGTTGCTTTGAATCGTTTGCGAATGGAAGGATACAGAACTGTTATGCTCACAGGAGATAACGAGAGAACTGCTTCTGCTATCGCAAAGCAAATTGGGATTTCTGAAGTTATCGCAAATGTTTTGCCCGAGGACAAAGCTCGCAAAGTTGAGGAATTGCAGGCGAGCGGATTTGTTGCATTCGTAGGTGATGGAGTTAATGATGCGCCTGCTTTGAAGCAAGCAAATGTAGGAATTGCTATGGGCTCTGGAACTGATATTGCTATTGAAGCCGGAGATTTAGTTTTGGCGAAGAGCTCTTTGATTGGAGTTGTTGAAGCGATTCATTTATCACGCGCGACTTTTAGTAAAATAAAACAGAATTTATTTTGGGCTTTTGCCTATAATGTTGTTGCAATTCCTTTAGCGGTTGCCGGCGTTTTGCATCCTATTGTTGCTGAATTGGCTATGGCTCTTTCGTCAATTACTGTCGTGATGAATGCTAATTTATTGAGACGAAAGAGGATTTAGGAGATTGTGTTAGACGAAGTTGTGAATGCTTGGAACAATTTTGAATGACAGACTTTCAACGAAGTCTATTAATCTTCGTTGCAAATCTCCAATCTTAGAAAATTGCGATTTTCTAATCCATTCAACACTTCGTGTTGAAGTCTTTAGATTGGAGTTACAATTCTGTAGATTTGCAACGGTACAAGAAATTTGTGCTAGTTGACAAATTTCTGTGCAGCAACTTCTTCGAAGTTGCTTGTAATCACAAAACCACGACAAACCCCACACTTTAGTGTGGGGTTAAAACCCGAAGGGTTTTGTGATATTTAAGAGTCATGGGCGTTAAAAGTCTGTTGCTTTGTTAATGCTTCTGGAAACTTATGGCTTCGTCCAATATGATAAACGTTAAATCTAAAGGTTTTTATAGGTTTGAGTTTTTATCAATTTATGAAAAAGGGATTCGTGACTGTATTTGTTATTGTAGCGATTGTGATTGTTGCGGGAATTTTGATATTTGTTAATGTTGGCGACGATGACTCTGGAACTACAACTACTAATGGAAATGGAGCAGGAAGTGGTGGTGCGGGGAGCGGTTCTGGTTCGGGCAGTTCAGGGAGTAATTCTGGACCGCAGACTTTCACTGTAACAATAACGGATAGTGGATATTCTCCACAATCGCTGACGATTAGCCCCGGAGATAATGTTATCTGGAGAAATGATGGAGCCCAAGAAAACTGGCCGGCTTCCGCGATGCATCCAACGCATAGAGTTTATCCTGGCTCTGACATTGAGAAGTGTGGGACTGCCGAAGAAAATAATATATTTGATGCCTGTAAGGGTCTTGCTACAGGAGAGGACTATACTTTTGAATTTGACGAAGTCGGGACCTGGAATTATCATGACCATTTACATGCTAATTTAAGAGGAAATATTATTGTGGAGAGTATAGTTAACTAATCTGTTTAGTAATAAAATTGTAATGGAAAAAGAGAAAATAGCGTCTTGGCTTTTGCGATTGAGCATTGCGTTTTCATTTATTTATGTTGCTTTTTCCACTTATTTTAATCCCACTAACTGGATTGGATTTATTCCTGACTTTTTGACTTTTGGTCTTGACAAACTGGTCTTTTTGAAAATTCATGCGGCTGTTGATTTAATTTTAGGATTGTGGCTTTTGTCCGGCAGAAAGACTTTTTATGCTTCTGCCGTCTCGACTGTTGCTTTGCTGGGGATTGTTGTTTTGAATCTTGGGCAAATTGAAATTGTCTTTAGAGATGTAAGTATTTTATTGGCGGCTTTAGCTTTGGCTGTTATGAGTTATGAAAATGGAAGATAAACCGACGATTCCTCAGAAGTTTATGGCGAAAGAGCTCATGTTTTTTGAGAAAAATATAGAGAAGGTTTATTCGTCTTTGAAGAAAAAACTTTTTTCTATTATTAAGAAAAATAGTTGCGTGCTTGAAATAGGTCCAGGAACAGGAGTTAATTTCAAATATTATCCTAAAGGATTGAATTTAACCGTTGTTGAGCCGAATGTTTTGCTTCACGAACCATTATGGAAAAATGCTTTGAAAAATGGAATTAAATTAAAGATAATTACATCAACTTCTGAAAGATTGCCATTTAGTGATATGGTTTTTGATTTTGTTGTTTCTACTTTGGTTTTGTGCTCTGTTAATGATTTGCCTGTAAGTTTGCTGGAAATTAAACGTGTTTTGAAGAAAGGCGGGAGATATTTATTTATTGAGCATGTGCTGGATAAAAATAATATTTTGCGTGGAGGTGTTCAGCACATTTTAGCTCATAGTCCTTGGACTTTTTTTGGGGATAACTGCCATCCTAATCGCAAGACGGGGGATTTAATTATTGAATCTGGATTTTCTACAGTTAAAATTAAAAGATATTATCAAGATGGGCTTGGCTTTTTGGGGTGGTGGATTAAGAGCCACATTATTGGAGAAGCAGCCAGATAATTTATAAATCTCATTTTTCTTTTTCTCAGATGAATAAAAGAGGCGGTTTTTTTTGGGGATTTTTCCTTTTTGTACTATTAGCCGCTTTGGGAGTTTCTCTTTATTATTTGTATATTTACTGGCCTCGTGAACCTGTTGATTTGCAAATTGTTCCTGGCAATTCTGGAACTAATGTAGTTGTTGAGAACAATCTGCCTAGTAAACAGTTTTATCAGAATATGAGATACCAAGATAAACTGATTACTTATTCTATCGCAAATTCTTGTTCAAGCGATAGAATTTCCGATATTGAAGAGGCGTTTATGAACATAGAGTCACTTACTGTTTTGGCATTTGACAGAACTAATGGGGATGCGATGATTAAAGTTTTGTGCTCTGATGTTGCGCCTGAAGCTGGACAGGAGAATTATTTTGTTGCCGGTGAGGGCGGGCCTTCGCGCGTACTGAATTCTACTTTGTATTCAGTTATTTTAGAAGGTAAAATATCTTTGTTTAGAGAGGATAGATGTGACGGTGCGAAAGTCGCGACGCACGAGCTTTTGCATGCGCTTGGATTTGACCATAATAATAATCCTGAAAGTATTTTATATCCTACACTTGAATGCAGTCAACAGATTGATTCTGAAATTATTGAAAGCATAAATCTTATTTATCAGCCAGAAAGTTTACCAGATTTGTTTTTTTATATCTCTACTGCGACTAAATCTGGAAGATATCTTAATTTTAATATTGAAGTTTTGAATCAGGGATTAAGAGAGTCGGCTCCTACTGAAATCAGCGTTTATTCTGAAGACAAATTTGTTGAGAAATTTGATATTGGCGCTGTGGGCATTGGTTCGCGAAAGATATTGACTGTAGAGAATTTGAGACTGCCTGGAGATACTGATAAAATAACTTTCATTGTTGATGAGGAAAACAATGTAGATGAATTGTATGACAACAACAATCAGGCTGTTTTGAGATTGGTGCCACAAAGATAGATTTTTAATCTTGTTTTATTTTGTTAATTCATGGTGATGACATATAAAAATTTTGTTAATGGCTCTTGGACTGCAAGTGATTCTGGCAAGACATTCTCGAGTTTGAATCCTGCTGATGAAACTATTGTTGGAAATTTTCAGCTTTCTACTCGCGCAGATGTTAGATACGCAATTGCCGCTGCGCACTCGGCTTTTTCTTCGTGGAGAGATATTCCTGCGCCTCAACGAGCTAAATATTTATGGAAGATGCGCGATTTATTGATTAAGAATAAAGAGCGATTAGCTTGTTTGATTGTTTTGGAAATGGGAAAGGTTATCGCTGAAGCACGCGGAGATGTTCAGGAAGCGATTGATGTTTTTGAGTATATGGCTGGTGAAGGTCGTCGGCTTTTTGGGAATACGACGCCGTCGGAATTACGCAGAAAATTTGCGATGACTATTAGACTGCCTATTGGTGTCGTCGGATTAATTACCCCTTGGAATTTTCCGATTGCTATTCCTGCCTGGAAGACTGCGGCTGCTTTAATTTGCGGCAACACTGTTGTTTGGAAGCCGAGTTCCGATACGCCTTTGTGCGCTGTTGAATTTACAAAACTAATTGAAGAAACTGGTTTACCAAAAGGAATTTTTAATATGATTACTGGTTCTGGCTGGGAAGTTGGAGATGAGATTATAAGACATCAGATGATAAGAGGAATTTCTTTTACTGGCTCGCGCGAGACTGGCGAGCATATTCTGCGCAATGCTGGAATTAAGAAAGTTGGTTTAGAGCTTGGCGGTAAAAATGCTATTATTATAATGGACGACGCCGATTTAGATTTGGCTGTTGATGGTGTCGTTTGGGGTGCGTTTGGAACGACTGGGCAAAGATGCACTTCTGCTTCGCGGGTTATTGTGCATGAACGCGTGCGCAAAGATTTTGAGAAGAAATTGCTTTCTCGTGTTAAGAATTTGAAGATTGGCGAAGGAATTCGCCATGATATTGGGCCATTGATAAATGAGAAAGCTGTTGAAAAGTCTACGCGATATGTTCAGATTGGAATTGATGAAGGCGCTAAAATTCTGTGTGGTGGGAAATCTTTATCAATTAATGTGTGTGGTTTTTTCTTT
>ERZ1292623.4657-Hain-H51-01um-R1-4657-length-11175-cov-8_pt1 | contig 11175 bp, 8 predicted proteins | sample MGYA00564398_ERZ1292623 | MGnify/ENA primary metagenome ERZ1292623 (study PRJEB36523, sample SAMEA6512633) | groundwater metagenome | collected 2019-01-07 | study: AquaDiva: Metagenomics assemblies of 32 groundwater samples
ATATTCCTCTCTCCTTGCTCTGCTGAGACGCACAATGCGACTCTTTCGACAGAGGCTGACACAATTCTAGCGCGAGTCTGCTATTTCGCCACTCGTTCCGCCTCTTCCAACTTCACCGAAAGCACTTTAGAGACCCCATCCTGCCCCATCGTGACGCCATACAATTCTCCTGCCGCGGCCATGGTTGCACGGTTGTGCGTAATGACAATCAGCTGCGATTTCTTGCCGAGTTCCATGATCATGTCTGCATAACGCTTCGAATTCGCCTCGTCGAGCGCGGCGTCCGTTTCGTCCAAAATCAAAAAGGGCGGCGGATTCACTTGTGACATCGAGAAAATCAAAGCGATTGAAGTCAACGCCCGCTCGCCGCCAGAGAGGACTTCCAGCCCGCGGATTTTCTTGCGTGGGAGCGATACATCAATCGAAAGCCCTGCGTACAAATCCTCCTCTTCGGCGACGACCTCGTCCTCGTCCATATCTTCCCCGCGCGCCTTCCGCACGCGCCGAGAATCTTCAACAAAAAGCCGCGCATTTCCCCCGCCAAAGAGCTTCACAAAAAATACGCCCAGCGCCTCGTTGATATGCTTCAATCCGTCCGTAAAGCGCTCATCGATCGTCTTTTCAAGTTCGATAATGATGTCCTTCAAAGACGTCGCCGATTTTTCCAAATCCTCCAATTCACGCGCGAGAAAGAGGTCGCGCTCCTGCGTCTGCGTGTATTCCTTCACGACCGCGTCCCCGCCGCCGACGCCTGCCTCCTCGATTTTAATTTTTAAACGCTCGATCGCGCGACGCCTTTTTTCTTGCTCGCCCCTCTCTTCCGAAAGCGCGCCTTCGGGAACTTCCGCCTTGTCCCATCCCTGCATTGCCATCCCGATGAGTGCAATCCCTTCGCGTACTTCTTCTTCGTAGCGCCGCTTTTGGTCGCTCACGTGTTCGCGCTCGGATTTGAGACTGATCAGCTTCGACTGCGCCTCGCGCAGCCGTGCTTCCACCTCCACCTCATCCTTTTCTGCCGCAAACGACGCCTCACGCGCGCGCGTCATCTCCGTCCGTATTTTTTCCGTTTCCGCCGCGAGTCGCGTTTCCTCCTCTTCCGCTTTTTTCAAATTCACCTCGAGCCGCATCACCGCATCCTCGACCTCCTTATTCGTGATCGGCGCCATGCCGGTGAGGCCATCGATAAACGCCTTGATCCTGCCGCGTACTTGCGAAAGGAGCGCCCGAATGCCCGCGACATCCTCTTGCGCTTCGGCGCGCTCGATCGCTTCTTCCACCTCGCGTACGAAGTCGCGCACGTGCGGTGCCGGGACAATCGCCTCGACTGTCACATTCGTCGCTTCCAAAGCGCCTTCGGCACGGCCCAGCTCGCGCACCAAATCCTCGCGCTTCCGCCGTGCGTCGCTCAATTTCCGCTGCAAATCCTCCAGTTCGTGCACCAACGCGTCGCGCGCGGGCGTCTCGCCCTTCCCACCCTTCCCGCCCTTCAAGCGTCGCGCTTCCTTCAATTTTTCCTCCAATTCCCGGATCGTCCCTGCCAGCTCCTCCACCTCGTCGGAAAGCCGCGTCGCCTCGTGCGAAATCCATGCATTCTCGCGCGCCAAATATTCCGCCAATTTTTCTGCCAATTCCTCTTTCATCTCGCGCGCCTTCTCGATTTTCTCCACCTGCGTCAGCAAGAATTTCAAATGCGGCGCAAGTTCACGCCGCAGCGATTTTGTTGTATCAATATTGACCGCCGTCTCTTCCAGTTTCCGCTCGCTCTCGGCCTTTTTATGCTGATACAACTTCAGCCCCAAAGCATCCTCCACCATTTCGCGACGCTCGCGAGGAGAGGCATTCAAAATCCGATCCGCCTCGCCCTGCGAAATTATTTGGTACCCTGATCCGCCGATGTTCGCGCCTGCGAGCAACCGAATCACGTCCTTCAATCGCACTTGCGAACCATTCAAGAGGTATTCATTCGCGCCGTCTCGATGCACCACGCGCTCCAAAATAACTTCCGAAAAATCAATGTCCAAAAGTCGCTTCGCATTATCAAACACCAACTTCACAGCCGCGCGGTTCATGCGCGGCAAGGCGGGCGAGCCTCCCCAAATCATATCCTCGCCGCGCTTCCCGCGCATCGACTTCATCGACTGCTCGCCGAGCACAAACCGAAAGGCGTCTGCAATATTTGATTTCCCGGCCCCGTTTGGACCTACCACGGAGGTAATCCTCGATTGAAATGCGAGCTCTGTTTTCTTGCCAAACGACTTAAACCCTGAAAGTTCGACTGACTTTAAGTACATAACGATTATTGTATCAAGAAATTCCCCTCCCCATATTAGACAGCCATCATTTGTACGATCTTTTTACATCTTTCCCCCATCAATCCTTTCACAACCAATGTGTCTATTTTACCGCGGCCGCGGTAAAATAGACACACTGCGATCTCCCCACCTATTCAAGAGGCAGGCCGAATTTCTTACGCCAGATATGATCATTCTCAATCTCCTCGACTACCATATACACAACCTCTCCTCGAAGTCGGGAATCAGTCTTTATAAGATTCAAAAGATCCTCGCACTCGTATGGATACACCCATACGCTGCTTTGCAGCTTCAGAAACCCGAGTGAAGAAAGCATGAGCCGTAAATTATCCCTCGTGAGCTTCCGTCTTTCTGGTATGTCAAAAATGACAACGCGCCACCGATTATCCCATTTTTGGGGCTTCTTCAGGCGCGCGGAACCTGACGATAACTTTATCAGCAATAATTCCCCTTTTGCAGTGAGTTCTGCTTGCGCCTTGTTACCAGAGCCGACAAATACTACAAAACCGCGTGCCGCCAAATTTTCAAGCGATCGACGGATCCTTGACGTGTATTGCGAGTGAGTACCGGATCCATACTTCAGCAATTTCAATACATTCGGTGCTGCGAGCGCGACCATAAGGACGCCTGCCGTGGCAATGGTGGAAAGAATCGCATGGCGGATATTTTCCTTTCGAACCCGCTTCTTTACCTTCTCCTCAATTAAACCCATATGTCTATTTTACCGCGGCCGCGGTAAAATAGACACATTCGTATCCACAACATATACGGGTATATATTTCATTAAAAAGATACCATCGCTGACGCTTAATGAAAAAACAGTGTTATTTTCTTCCCAAACAGCCTGCCCAGCCTCTTTCTAAAAAGGGCTGCGGTTAAACCCCGACAGCTCGATGGATTTCAGGTACATCTCCACTAGCGTACAGTGTTGAGCGGCTAGCGAAACACAAGGAAAACTCACTCGCGCGCTCGCGCAATTTCATCCGCACGCACCTTGATTTTTTCGTATTCTTGCGTGCTTTCTCTTTGGACGAACCCGTCTAAATCTTTAATATGGGCTCGCAAAAATTCTTCAAATCTTGGTGTATCGCCGCTCTCCAGAAGATCGAGGAATTGCCCGTGCGCATCAACGGGAAGCGCCTTGAGCAATTCGAGAGTGACACGCTCCATTATCGCTTTGCCGATTTTTGAGATCGCTTCTGCTTGCGCTTCCGGCAACTCACTTCCTACCCCCAAATCGGCGCTCATAGCGTGCACCAGAGAATCATTAACCAATTCCGCGAGCATGTTTTGATCACTCATATAACGGTATTATTATAGGCCGGGAATATATTTCTTCATATATTTTTCCCAAACGCCGGACGGCTCCGGCGGCGGAGGCGCAAAATACGATGAGAGAATGCTCGTAAGCTTTATGCTGCCAATCGCGATAGCAGCAGTCGCCGCGATATAGACGCGGCTTGCGCTCCGTTGGGCAGATTCACTATCATACCCGCGCCGGCGAAGAGAACGATAATGGGCAAAACCTGCAGTCGCACCTAACCCGACCGGCGCGACTACGTTCCACAAGATCGTAGGCAGCACGCCCTTGGTTGCAAGAAGAGCAGTACTGACTCCTCCCGTAAACGCAACACTGCCACCGATGTACGCGCCAAAGACTGCAAGCTTCTGGTATGCCGGCAGTTGGTCATACGCATCCCGAACATACGCGTACCACCGTTTTGTCCTCTCCAAGACGTCCGGTTTAAGGCCCACTTGCTCCAATTCCTCCCGCGCCATTCGTGTACGTTCCTTTAAGGCGGTGTCGAACGCTTGGCTTTTACGAAGAACTTCTTGCGACCCTGATTCAATCTCTTCTAATCTTTTCTGATGGCCGTGAGAGTCGGGAGAAGCATCGGCAGTTTCTTTTGATATTTTTGGATCGAGTTCTTTCTCGCTTCCGGCCGAGGGGTCTTCCGGAAAATAATATCCATCTTTATCGGGATGCAACCTTTGCGCTGCCGCATCAACCACAGCGTCAGCAGCGACTGGCGGGGTAGGCTGCTTCGCGGATTCGTCTTTTTTCCATTTCTTTGTAAACGATTCCATCAGTCTTTTCCCCAGTTGATCCAGGGTACTCTCAGGATTTCCTTCTTGCTCACGCCTTTTTTTGTCTTCCTGCAGTAACTTTTCCAAGCGTTCATTTTCGGCACGAGCGCGTTCCGCAGCCAAACGCATTCTTTCAGACGTTCCCCTTTCACTGGCGTGCGTAGGAAGTGCCTCTGGCGGCACCACAGGACTGCTGCCAAACATCGGTGGCAACTTTCCTCTGGCCGGCCCCGAAATTGACCGTCGCAGCGGTATTGCTCCCGCATCCGCGAGTGCTTGACGTAATTCCTCTTTTCGACGTACCTCCGCCTCTGCAATAGCACGATCCCACTCGTCACCCAGTGGCGTCGTGTCTTTTGATTTCACCTTCTCCTGCACCACTGCAATTTCCTCTTGCAATTTCTGCTCCTTCGCTTCCGTCGCAGCTTTCAATTCCGCATCCCACTTCTCATCAATCGGCCGCACGTCCTCCTTGATTTTCCGCCATTTTTCTTCCACCCACAGTTTGTCTTCTTCTTTTTGCTTTGCCTGCTGCCGCTCTGCAGACAATTTCTCCGCTTTCTTTTCGGCTCTTTTTTGCCAAAATGAGCCCTGGTTCGCTTTTGACGCACGCGCAAATTCCGCTCTCTTTGCAGTGGCCTGTGCCGTCTGTTCCGCCCTCGCGCGTTCACGCGCCGCCGCCTTTGCAGTTTTTTGCTGCGCACGCTCTGCTCGAACGTCGGCGAGTCTCTGCTTCGCCACAGTCAATCTTTCTTGCGCCGCACGCAATCGCTCTGCTTTTTGAGCAGCGCGTTCTGCTTCTCGTTGTCGTTTCAATTCCGCCCGCACTGCTGCCTGGGCCGCTTGTTCTTGTTGTTCCCTTGAGGCTCGTTCCATCGCGAGTTTTCGTATGAGCGCAGCAGCCCCAATCTTGTCTGCATTTGTAAACGGTACTTCGGGTATACGTTCCCCACGCGCTTCCTTCTCCTGTCGCTCCTTTGTAAGTCGACGGATCAAGTTTGCTGCCCCAATTTTTTCCGCATTGCTCATATGGGTAGCATCACGCCACGCCCTGTTCTAATTTGTGAATTTCAGTCTTGGTCGCTTCGTATTCATCTATTGCGTGCCGGTGAATAAATTCCGCTGAGTTAGGAATATATTTCGCGATGAGCGCATTCATTTCGAGTGCTTTCCCGCTACCCACCAGAGATTCAAACACGGGATGCTCGATAGGTGGTAGTTCAGCAAGAATTTCAATAACAATCCGTCGCATGATATTTTCGCCGAGTTGTATAGCAAACGCTTCTTGGTCCGCAAGCTTGCTATTTTGCAACCCACACTCTGCAAGAGCTTTTTGCATGAATTCTTCGTTGAGAATGTCCTCGATCAATGCGTGGTCGTTTGTTTTCATACTATTTTAAATACGAACTCCATGAGAATATGCAACGCCGCGGATAAAGTCTTTTACGTCCCATCCATGATTCGCAATATTGCGCGCGAGTGACGGATAATTAGTCTCGATGGTGTTTGTAAAATGCTTGACGAAATCCGGATTACTAAAAAGCTTATCGTAATGTCCGATGGTTCCGTCGGGTAACATCTTCCACGAAACACCTTCAAACGACCTATTTCCAAACTCGAGGAAAACATTCTTAAAGTGGTCTGTGTCAACCGAATGTTGAAATGCGTGCGCAAATGCTTCACGTCCTTTATGATCGAGAAGCCCCTGATCACAAAGTCCGCTGGTCATGGCTTCATAGAAATTAGCTCCAGGTCCGATCTCTACCGCATGTCCCAGATACCCGCAGTCACGTAGATCAAAACCATCTGGCATTACCCAAGACGAAGGCGATGGCGCAAAACCTCCAGCGCCAGCACCGCCAGTTGGGGTTGCTGACATCAAATTGCTGATGAGTTCCCCGATACCGCTCGCGATCATACCGGTGCCCACACCGGAAAGCAGACCGGCGATAAACGGGGCAAGGTATTTACCAACAAAACCTGTTCGCCCGGCCTGTTCGTTAAGATTGCGAACATAGGTGCTCATGACGCCGCCGGCTGCGGCACCGATTAGTTTCGGAATAAGTCCCACTACAACCGCGCTGCCAACGCCGCCGGTCAGCACACCGAACACGGTGACTGCCGTCACCGCAAAGAGCGCTGTTTTTCCAGCCCCCTTGAATCTGCTCATGATGCTATTCACCGGTCTTTCGATGCCGAGTTGTCGTGTGCGGTTATCAAGACCATTGCGACGCAACACGGCCGCTTGCATCGAACGTAAAGCGATTTTCTCTTCGGGAGTTCTTGCATTTCGAATTAAATCCTGTTCCATCGTTGTTTCCGGGGGTTTTCTGAACATAATTCGATCCCACACACCAGCCAATCCTGGTCTCCCCGTCGGCTGCACCGTACGGTAAATCTCATCCATCGCGGCGTGTCCGGCTTCGTCTTCTCTGGCTCGCCTTTCCTGATCATGCTGCCTCCACGCGTTCAGCTCATCAGAACTCATCTGTGCTGGAGGAACAAGTCCATCCAAGACAGCCCGTCGTCTTTTTTCCTCAGGTGTCGGTTCGCCTGGTGGCGTCGCAGGTGGAACTACGGGTACTGGAGGAACGACCGGCCCCGGCGGAATTACTGGTGCAGGAGGTATCGCGGGTGGAATTACAGGTGCTGGAGGAATAACCGGAGTTGGCGGAACTACTGGCGCTGGTGGAATTACCGGCGCAGGCGGGGTCATTGGTGTCGCTCCAGAATTGTCCGCGGATGCCAAGACCCACTGCGAACCAGTCCAACGATGTGGCTCATTTCCAAGACCCCAAGATGTATTGTTCTTAAGCGACGGATCTACTGGTCCGTCTGTCTTATTAACTCTGGGCGCGACTTTGGTCTTACTATCGCCTCCATGTACATAAAGGGCTTGAACCCACTCGCCACCCGGACCGATACGATACGGCGTCTTCGAAGGTTCGTGTGTGTTTTTGTTAAATTCCGCAAAATCTTCATCGCTCATCCCTTCCGGCTTTGTATACACCGGTGCTGGTCTATCCGGTCGTGAACTTGTACCTTCAGGCGTAAATAGTTTTTTCTTTGGTTCCGGAAACGACAAAATTCCGCGTACTCCATCTCTCCTTGCTGGAAACGCCTCTCCCACCCCTCTTTCTCTCCATGCACCATTCTTGCCACGCATTCGAATTCTTCCGAAAGTTCCGTCAGCTTTTTTCTCAACATCATACCCCTCAAGATTCACAACTGTGCTGCCTGCCTCCATACCAATCGGTCGGTCAGAATTACGTGCTGGCTTCTCATCCGGTTCACTAGGTCCTTTCTCTTCAATGATATGCATCGTCGGCTCATCTTTCCATTCTGGCGCAATACCAATGGCTGGTACGTCAATCAATTTCTGCCATCGCAAGTACGGCAATCGGTCTTCACGTGTCGCTAGCTTTCTCTTTGTCCCGTCTTTAAAAATTTCGAATGTACCGCCACCCCGTCCTACTTCATCCCGAAAATGCCTGTGCCAGATCGATTTATCAGCATCAGACATTTCATCGACACTTTTCGGTACCGGCGCCCTCAACAATTTCTGATACTCAATATCTCCCCCCTTATCGGGACTGGCCGTTGCAGCCGTGCGCACGGCATCCGTTGGTCCAGCTGTCGCAGTACGAGGTGTATCGGTGGATGTGGCTCCGGTAGAACGGCTTGCGGCAAGCGCCGCATCCCGCGCCCTCTGAATCTTCTCCTTATCTGTTTTCCAGTCTTCAGCCATATCTTATGAAGATTGTAGCACCAAGATATTAAGCGTCGGTTCCTTCTGTGAAGTCGGTGGGCATAACCGGTGACGGTTTGGCGACATCCTTTGTACGGGCAAGAAACCCTTCCCCGCGCGGTGTGCGCCGCAGCTTCCCACTGTCACCACGCACCTTATCATCGGCAATTTTGTCATTCGAAGGAACCGGGACTTTCTTCCGTGTCCGATCATCCGTGAGGACAGGAGGATATTTTTCGGTAAGAGCCATAAGTCTCCACCATGCCTGGCTCCGGTTTTTATACCTGCCTCGGATAGTCGTTTTGGTACGGTCAGGCCGGAATACACGAACATATTTCCTATGTTCTTCATCGTATAACTCTCCATATTCATTGCCCGGGCCTCTTGTCCACAGGACTTCTCCTGGTTCGAGGATCTCCAAAATATCGTTTTCCGTTTCAGAAAGGGAACCAGCTGCTTTCTTCGTTCGCAAACCCTGTAGCGCCCCTTTGAGCAGGTTTTCACGCTCACTTATGACCTCCGCGAACAAAGTGGATAATTTCGTAAATGCATCGCGCACTTTATTTTTATTGCTCCTACTTCTCGAATTCCGCGCATATTCAGTATTTATATATTCCAGAAACGCGTTGACCTGGGCTTGCGCTTGTTTGAGACGCATTAGCTGCACAGGATGCAGTGCCAGAATGTCGTATCGTTCGTGCTTGTGGAGTAAAACGAGTTCAGCCGTCAAAGGACGACTGATGACGTAGTTAAGGTGAGGAACCAATCGGTGTTTACCTTGCGACTCGACACCATGTATGTCAGCAGATGTCACCCCGAAATCCAATGTTGAAAGGAAAGTGAAATCAATGAATCGAAGGGTGTTCGCAGTTTTTTGGATCCCGTATTCCGCCCCGTCCGTCGTATTAACAATATATTCCTGCGTCAGTGTTTTTTGTACCTTTTTTCCTCCGATCGTCTCCTCGATGACTCTCTGAGCGGTTTTAACAACGTCGGCAGCATGTCGCTTGTCGTCGTAATCCGCAGCCATCCATGATCGCGTCCCCGCTCCATCCCATTGCAGTAGATTCGAGTAAAGTACGTCGGATTCTTCCGTAAAAAGAGAGTATATCTTCCCGCGATCCATTTTCCAATCCCTGCTCATCTCGTCTTTATCTTTGACTTTCTGCCACTTATCCGGCCATCTTCGATTGATGAGTAGGGTCCTTCGCAATTTCCTTGTTCCAGCAGTTGTTGAATCGCTACTTTCTTCCACTACAGCGTCTTCTTCGACTGCAGCCTCTTCCCCTTGCGAAGCCTTTATCTCATCCTTCATTATCTCAATCTCGGTTTCGAGTTCTTGAACATCCGATCGTGACATCGCGCCCGCTTTCCACCTTTTAACACGCTCTTCTACCCAATCAGCCATCTCCTGCTTCCTTGAGTCTGCAGAGGTGGGCAGTTTTCGGAATTCAGAAACGATGTTGAGCATTATCTGGTGCTCATCAGGCACCATCTCCGCATATGCGCCGTGCGGATCGAAAAAGGTTCTCTCGTCAATAATCGCTCCATCATTTCTCAATATTTCGCGCATGGCCTCAAGCATGTTCTTTCCAGTGTCATCTCTTTTTAAGATTTCACCGAGGGCATAGTTCATCAAGGAGCGCTGTTCACGCGTCCAACGTGGTTTTCGGACAACTTTCTCCCCTTTCGAAATTGTATCTGTCTTTTCCGAGGAGACCAGAACCTTCCCATTTTCGTCGACAGTTTCGGTCGTAACCCTTAAGCTCGGGTCATTCGCTTTCGGTAGGACCTTTTCTTCGAGTGTCCCGTCGTCTTTTTTGCGCAACCGCCACCAATCTTTCCGCGCAGCCGCTCCTTCTGTGGCACCTTGTAATAAACGCTCTCCTTCCTCATCGAGGGCTTTCAAGACGCGGGCTTCAAATCCAGTGATACCTTCATTGGATAACGCACGTCGTAAGATATCGTCCGCCCGGGCGATGTCTTCAGGATTACTCTGCGAAGCTTTCCATGCGGCGATATTTTTCTCAGCCTTAGCCTTCAATTCTTGTGGCAAGAAAAGCCTATCTGATCCATTCAAACTCTCTGCGTTGGACATTCGATCATTATAATGTGCGCAAAGCGCAATAATTCGCGTTCTCCCCATTTCGCAAAAAAATGCCGGCGCAGTGGTGAGCTGCGCCGGTTAATGTCCCTAGAGAACTACCTGAGGATGCCGCTTAGGCTGCCGTTACAGCGGCTTTCTTCGCAGCATTGGCCTCCTCTTCGAGCTCCAAGAACAAGTCACGGTGGCCGAGCGACTCCTTCGCGTGGCAGTACCCATTCTTCTCACAGATGACCACGTGGGTGGTCCCCTGCTCGATGTCCTGGGCAAGTCCTACCGAGTTCGCGTGGAATCGCGCAAGGGCGTAGGTGAAGGGTGGGGCACCGATTGGGAAACGAGGCTCCCAGCCGGCGATCCCCCACACAACCTCGGCATCGGGGCCGAGATCAGCTTCCTCCACACCCAAGATCTTCGCAGCCCGCGAGCCCCTCAACGGGTGAAAGCCATGCCGCTGCGCTTGGAAGCGCTCCGGTCCACCAGCCTTCGCCAGGAGGTCCATGTACTCGCCCTTGACATTCCACGGCGCAAGCCCTGTCCGGATGAAAACGTAGGCTTCGTCCGGACTTTGCCGTGAGACGACGTTGACTTGGCCAGTCACGTCGTCCTTGGTGATCGTGGCTTGATAGACCTTGCCCCCCTTCACCCCCGGCAACTTGGTGAAGTCGACCGGGAACATCCGAGTACCCTTGATCAACCGCTTGCCGATGGTGCCTCCCATGAGGATGCCCATCTGCTGCGGCTTGTTATCTGCTGCGGGCAGCAGAGACAGCTCGATGCCGTCATACAGGGTGCCGAATGCGGGCTTGAAGAAGTAGCAATTGACGTGATCGGACATCTGTCCATCTCCTATCAAGTTGGCGTGGAGACCATCCCCACTCCGCGAGTATCCTATCACCTTTATGTTACCTTGTCAATAGCATCTT
>ERZ1292623.4658-Hain-H51-01um-R1-4658-length-11172-cov-14_pt1 | contig 11172 bp, 12 predicted proteins | sample MGYA00564398_ERZ1292623 | MGnify/ENA primary metagenome ERZ1292623 (study PRJEB36523, sample SAMEA6512633) | groundwater metagenome | collected 2019-01-07 | study: AquaDiva: Metagenomics assemblies of 32 groundwater samples
TTTTCATGACTTTTCGTTTTGCCGAAAAGTCTCATATGTTTGTGAACTTGTGCAAGTTCCTTGAAAACTTCATGTTATTAATTTATAATAAAAATATGATTAAACAATCAGTTTCTAGCACGGCTTTTAAAGAAACAAGAACTGCGATAGAAAAAATAAAAAAAAATATATTTAAACTGACAGAATCTGAGAAAGCCACTATAGAACTCTTACTAGACAGAGAAGCTCAAAAGGATTTGGCCGCCAGCTTAAAAGATGCCAGAGAAGGAAATTTAGTTTCTTGGGATAGTATCAAAAAAGATATTTAATGTCTTATTTAATCTTTTTTACTAATCATACTCTAAGATTATTAAAAAAGTTTACTCCTCAAGTTAAACAACTTATAAGTAAGGAGTTAGGTTTAATCCTCAATAACCCGCATAAAGCGCCTCAATTGATCGGTAAATTTTCTTTTTTAAGATCATGGCATGTTTATTTTAGAGGCGTTCCATACAGAATTATTTTTGAGGTAAAGAATGAAACCAAACAAATAATCATACATTTAATAGCAAAAAGATCCGAAGTTTATAAACTACTGGAAAGGCTTTATAAATAAAAGCTGAAAAAGTACATTAATTTGACAAGTTAAGCAATGTATGATACAATTATAGCAAGTAAAGAGTTGAAAAAACAGCACATTAAATTAGCCTTAAATGGCTAGAAAAGGAGCGGAAAGTGAAGCATTTCATGGATTTTGGCGAGACGCTGAAGGCCTTACACAAAGGCCTGATTACCGAGGACGATCTGCGTGATGCGTCCTTCGCTTTCAATTGCGGTCGGGAATACTTATTCGTGGATGGTAGGACCACAAATGGTCCGACCATTCCAGTTGAGGTGGCGGCCACACTCAACGAGGGAATGCGTTGGGGTTTCTGCGCACGAGGACATGTGTTCCGGACCGAATGCGAGATGGAGTCGTTGTATGCTTGGGATCGACTCATGTACAGTCACATCGAACCAGCCGACGCTGCTGGACGAGTCGTCTACCGAGTCGCCGACTTCTACCAATACGCCCTCGAGCCCTTGCACCGAGGCAACCAAGTTTGGTTCGGCGAACACTGGCTGACGCTCGGGGAGGTGGAGCACCACCTCGGCATCGCAACAAAGGCGGCGCTTGATCATCAACTTGCCGCAGACTTGCGAGCTATGGAGGCCGAACTCAACGATCTGCCTCTGGTTGGACTCGATGAGGAACCGCATGAAGCAATAGCCAAACATCTCGAAGGACATTACAACGATGTCTAACGACAAACCCCATCTATGGGTGAAATAAAAAGACCGGTAACCAACCCGGTCTTTTTTACTTTATTAGAACAATTTAAATTTGAAGTTCGACCCAAAGCAGAATCAGTAAAAGTTTTTTATCCAAAATATTGACCTAATCCTGCAATATAATTAACCCCACGCTATTTTCGTAGCAAAGTATAAACGAAGTGCATTTTTATTTAACTCAAACACAAAATTGATACCTAAAAAAACCTCCTTCTCTCCGAAACCCTAGCGAGCCGATTGGCTTGGTGGTTTTTGTATAATCGTTAAGGCACAAAAACCCAATCGAGGCGAGCGATAAGTGCAGTCCCGCTCTTTTAACCAAAAGAGCGGGACGAAACGGGTTGAGGGAGAAGGAAGTTTTTTAGGATTGATTAAGACCGATTTATAAACAAATAAAACCAGCGATCTTATCTCCTGAATTTAAGTTCATAATCTTCACGCCCTGCGTAGAGCGACCGGCGATGCGGACATCTTTAATTTGGGTATGGATAACCTGGCCTCTTGTGGAAAGCACAAATAAATCTTGTTCCTCATCTACAATCTGCGCGCCAATTACTTGGCCAGTTTTGGGAGTCACTTTAGCAGTTTTAATACCAGATCCTCCTCGGCTCTGCACTTTATATTGCGAGAGGGGAGTTTGCTTGCCATATCCGCGCTCCATGATCACCAAATAACGGGCGTTTTTTAAGTCTTTCAAGATAATATCCATTGAAGCAACGGTGTCTTCTTTCTTTTCCCGCACCGCGATAACACCAGCGGCTAATCGGCCCATTGGGCGGACTTGAGACTCCTTAAAGCGGATTGCTTGCCCCTTGGTGGTGGTCAAAATAATTTCATCACTGCCCGAAGAAAGTTTTACCCATTTCAATTGGTCGTCTTTCTTTAATGAAAGGGCGATAATGCCATTGCGGCGGACATTGGCGAAATCTTCTAGTTTTGTTTTCTTGATCAGGCCTTTTTTAGTAACCATCACTAAATAGCCCTTTGCGTCTTTGGCGGGATAAGCCACGATGGCGCTGATTTTTTCATCCATCGGAATTTCCAAGAAATTATGAATTCCTTTGCCTTTAGAAATCCTGCTGGCGGTGGGAATTTCATAGACCTTTGTTTGGAACACACGGCCCCGTTCGGTAAAAAATAAAATATTGTCGTGGGTGTTAGCGGTTATAAAATAATCCAGAAAGTCCTCCTCTGCCACTTCGGCGCCGATCAAGCCCTTTCCGCCCCGATGTTGGCTTTTAAAGGTGGCTGGCGGCAATCGTTTAATATAGCCACTGCGGGAAAGCGTTAAAATAATCTCTTCCGCCGGCACCAAATCTTCTTCTTTAAATTCTTTTAAGCCACCGGCGACAACTTTGGTTTTGCGTTCATCGCCATATTTTTCTTTAATTTCTTTTAACTCGGTTTTGATAATGCCTAAAATTTTAGCGGCGCTCTTTAATAAGGCCTCCAATTCGGCGATCATTTTCTTTTTTTCAGCCAATTCGTCTTCAATTTTCTGTCTTTCCAAAGCGGCTAGTGTCTGCAAGCGCATTTCCAAAATAGCGGTGGCCTGCAATTCGCTGAAATCAAAGTCCTTAACTAATTTTTTGAAGGCCTCGTCTTTATCGGCGGACTTTCTAATTGCCTTAATAACTTGATCAATAATATCCAGTGCCTTAGACAAACCGATTAAAATATGCTCTCGTTCTTTGGCCTTCTTTAAATCAAACTCGGCGCGACGACGAACAATATTTTTTCGATGCTCGATGTAAGCCGCCAAAACATCCTTAACGGACATAACCTGCGGTTGAATGCCGCCCGCCAAAGCTAACATATTTAAGTGATAGTCCTTTTGCAGGTCGGTATATTGATAAAGTTGATTGAGAATTTTTTGCGGGACGGCGTCTTTTTTTAGTTCAATGACAACAGAAATATCTTTATCGGATTCATCGCGCACATCGCGAATGCCTTCAATTTTTTTGGAAGTCACCAGCTCGGCAATTTTAATAATCAATTCGGCTTTGTTCACCTGATAGGGGATCTGAGTGATAGTAATTCTGTCATCTTCAACACTGGCAACGCCGCGACAAGTAAAAGAACCGCGGCCAGTCACATAGGCCTGCGCAATTGCTTTCTTATCATATATAATCCCGCCGGTTGGGAAATCAGGGCCCTGAATAAAGGTCATTAAATCAGCCGATTCCGCTTTTGGATTTTCAATTAAATAAGCAATGGCATCCACCACTTCATTTAAATTGTGAGGCGGGATGTTTGTCGCCATACCAACAGCAATACCCACTGCGCCATTGAGTAATAAATTTGGGAGCTTAGCCGGCAGATATTTTGGCTCCAGTCGCGAGGCATCGTATGTGTTTTGCCAATCAACAGTTTCTTTTTCAATATCCAATAATAATTCTTCGGCAATTTTTGCCATTTTGCACTCGGTATAACGCATCGCTGCCGGCGGGTCACCATCAATAGAACCCCAATTTCCTTGACCGTTTATTAACGGATAGCGAAGAGAAAAGTCTTGGGCCATACGAGCCACCGTCTCATATATAGACATGTCCCCATGTGGATGATATTTAGCCATAGCAGATCCTACAATAGCTGCTGATTTTTTCAACTTAGCGCTAGCCGATATTCCTTCGTCCCACATTGTCCATAAAATTCTTCGCTGGACCGGCTTTAAACCATCACGCACATCCGGCAAGGCGCGCGAAACAATAACCGACATCGCATAATCTAAATAAGAATCTTGCAGTTCTTGGGTGATTTCTCTTGGCTCAACTTTAGCCGCCGTGACTTTTGCCCCATCTTCTTTGTTGTTTTTATTTTTTTCTTTAGCCATTGTTTATAATTTCTAAATCCTAAGCTCTAATTTCTAATAAATGTCTAATTATTTTTTTAATTTTTTTGAAATTTCTAAACTTTTGATATTCATTAGATATTAGGATTTAGGGTTTTGGAATTCTTATGGTAATTTTATCTCTCTAATCTTCTCCAACCCATCATACACGAAATCCTTCTGTGGCACGATAATATCCAATAAGTTTTCTCTATTTAAAACCCTTGCCCCTTGAGCGGCTTGGGTGCGGATTGCCAGAACACCAGCAATAAAAGTTTCTCTAAAAGAAGTTTCTTTGGGCGGATTTACAAGGTTATCAAAACTTATTTTATCTACCGTTAGATTAAGATAAGCAATCCAGGCCAAAATCACAACTGATCCGATAGCGATTGTTAAAATCCAAGTCCAAAGGGTTTTTGTACCTTCATCAGATTTTTGCACTTTTTTGATAAACTTTCGCATAAATTTTTAATTTCAAATTTAAAATTTTAAATTAATTTGAAATTTATACTTTAAAATTTAAAATTTAAAATTAGCTAGATAAAAAAACTATCTGTGGCCCATTTTCCGGAACTTCTTTCTTTTTAATAGTTAATTTTTCCTGCGGTTCGGCTTTTTGGTTGAAAGCTTTTAATAACTGCTGGTAATCGGGGCTGGCTGGAATAACTATTTTTGGTTCTAATTGTTTGATAATTTTTTCTGATTGCTCGGTAATGGGAATGAAAAGAATATCCACATCCTCTAACTGCTCGGCGATTTCAAAACTATCTTTACCCAAAGCAATTGGCGCAACAAAACCCAACTTCATTTCTTCCGCTTTCACCAAATAAACTCCTTTTTGAAAGCCGATAACTTCTATTCCTTTAACCTCATATTCGCCGGGACCTTCAATGATAAAATAATCAGATTTAGTTCCGTAGGCGCTCAAATTATATCTATTTTTTAATAAAATATCGGGCTTAAAACGATTAGATAAATCTTCCTCAAACGGCTCAGTCATTAAAGTAAGACCTCCAGTCTGAATTCGGAAGCATCCGCCTCCACACGAGTTGATAATCATGGCTAAATTATAGCAGATTTTTAGGTGGAAATCAACTCCGCAAAATAGGGGAGCAAGAAAGAGTTTTTAGAAAAAATAACGAATAAATAAAACTAACTTGACCAGAATTAACATTTTATGATATAAATAAATTACGGTTATCAGGCAAGGACACATCCTACGAAAGTGGGACCTAAAAATAAGGCTTCTCGAAAGAGGGCTTTATTTTTTTAATACTTGTTGTTAGTTTTAATTCGCGGAGATGTGGAGACTGAAATTGGCAGGTGCCAATCCTTGTCTGATAACCAATGGGTCTCACTTTATGAGATGTGGTTCGAGTCCACCTGTCTCCGCGCAAAGAATCTCATCACTTGATGGGATTTTTTGTTTGAAAAAACAAAGCCCCGCGGATGCGGGGCGAAATACTATTTCAATTGGAACCGGGCGCTTTCCAGAGTTTTTACAAAGGCCTTGTAGTTTTCAAATTCCGGATTCGTCCAATATTTAGAATTTTCTTTGATACTCCAGTTATTATTTTCCAAATATGATATAGCATCATCTTCGTCTTCGTTTACATCGGTTAAGAATGGACCAATTACAAGAATATTATCATCCTCGCCTTTTTATAAGAAGATAACCTCTTTTTTGTCGGCAATGTTTAGCGTTGAAATGGCATCAAGCAAGAGAATAACAAAAAAGAAGATGGGGAAAGCTATAACCGCACCAAAAAATGATCTGGCAATGAGATGATCTAGCTCACTAAAAATACAATAAAAGTAAGTGGCTATAAAAGTTAAAACAGCAACTACTAGTGACACGAAACAAACTTTTCGCAAATTTAGCTTACTCTTCTTTTTTTTAGTATTGCTATGTTCTCTGGTGACATCTACTTGATCATATGTTTCAGTGACCATCTCATCCTCCTTAAAGTAAAATCTGGGATCAAACAACTAGCATGGATAGTAACTAACTTATGTCAAAAAGTCAACTGCTATTGCAATTACCAGAAAAAAAGCATATAATTCACTTACATTATAAATGGCTACTTCTACCGCCAAAAAAATTAATTCACCTTTAGCCCAGTTGCTGAAGAATGACACCAACTTAATTTCCACCTTGAAGGCGGGGGATTTGGTTGATGGCGAGTTCATTGAGCTTGGCGCTAAGAAGGCATTTTTTGATCTAAAGCGATTCGGCACCGGTATTGTATATGGAAGGGAATATGTGAATGCCCAAGACGTAATAAAAAATCTTGAACCGGGAGCAAAAATTTTAGCCAAGGTAGTAGAATCAGAAAACGACAAAGGTTACGTTGAACTTTCTCTCACCGAAGCCGACAAACAAAAGTCTTGGCAAACAATTAAAGAGCTTGGTGATTCCGGAGAGGTTGTTGCGGTAAAAATATTAGGAGCAAATGCCGGAGGGTTGCTAGCCCAAATCAACGACCTAAAGGCCTTCCTGCCCGTTTCCCAACTTTCACCTGATCACTATCCAAAAATCGATGACGGCAATCGCACCCGCATCACCGAAGAGTTGAAGAAGTTAGTTGGCCAAGAATTAAATGTAAAGGTAATAGATTTCAATCCGAGAAATAATAAATTAATTATCTCTGAAAGAGAATTATCTAACACCAGCGCCAATGTCAAAGAACTTTTAGATAAATATAAAGTGGGGGATTTAGTTGATGGTATTGTTTCTGGCATCACTGACTTTGGTGTTTTCATTAAATTCGCTAACGATCCAAGCCTTGAAGGTTTAATACATATTTCCGAACTTGACCACAGATTGATCGAAAATCCAAAAGAATTGGTAAAGATTAACGAAGTGATCAAGGTAAAAATTGTAGAAATTAAAGATGGTCGAATTTCATTATCATTAAAAGCGCTTAAATCTAATCCTTGGGATAAAGTGGCTGATAAATATAAGGAAGGGGGTGATGTCTCTGGTACCGTTAGCCGATTTAACCCATTTGGCGCTTTCGTTGTCCTAGACGAAGATATTCAGGGATTAATCCACGTCTCCCAATTCGGCAGCGTAGAGGAGATGAAAAAGCAATTAGAATTGGGGAAGGCGTATACCTTTACGATTGAGTTGGTTAAACCACAGGAGAAGAGAATTATACTTAAGATGAAGAAATAATATTATTAAATTACAAAACCCTAAGTCCTAATATCTAATGAATGTCAAAAATTTAGAAATTTCAAAGATTTAAAAAAAATTAGAAATTCATTAGAAATTAGAGCTTAGGATTTAGAAATTATAAACATATGTTAACTACAAGAAAAAAGAAAATAATTATTAACGATCACAAAGCTCACGACAAAGATACTGGCTCAACTACGGTGCAGGTTGCTTTGTTGTCCCGTCAAATCTCCGACTTAACCAGCCACTTAAAGAAAAATCCAAAAGACAATATCTCCCGACGCGGTTTATTGAAAATGGTTGGAAAAAGACGCCGATTAATTAACTATTTAGAAAAAGTGGATCCGAAAACTCTTAGTTCTCTAACTAAGAAGTTAAATTTATAGTAAAATAGAAAAATGATTACACATAAAGATCAACGAGTAGGAATTTTTATAGACGTTCAAAATCTTTATCACTCATCAAAAAATCTTTTTCGGGCGCGTGTTAATTATAAAGAACTTATCAAGGGCCTTTTAGCGGGCAGGAAATTAATTAGGGCAATTGGATATGTCGTGAAAACAGACGACAATATCGAGGGCGGGGAAGCGGCATTTTTCGACGCATTAGAAAAAACCGGCGTGGAATTACGCAGTAAAGATATCCAAATCTTTCATGGCGGGGCGAAAAAAGCCGACTGGGATGTCGGTATGGCCGTGGATGCAATCCGCATGGCCGATTTCTTAGATACAATAATTTTAGTAACTGGAGATGGCGATTTTATACCATTAGTAGAATATTTAAAATGGGGCAAGGGACGAAACGTTGAGGTAGCCGCTTTCAATCGCAGCACCTCTGCCAAATTAAAAGAGGCGGCCGATGCTTTTATAAATATTGAAGAGATCCCAAAAGTTATTTTAAGCAGTAAGAGGGCAGCTGGCCACAAAAACAACGCTCACCGACCAACAGCGCCTGTCGAACAAAATTTTATCAATAAAGAAATAAAGCAAGAAAAACAAAATGAAGTTGAACAGAAAGGAATTTAAATTAGATTTTCAAGGTAAGCCTTTGAGCATGGAAGTTTCCCAAATAGGGGAACAAGCCAATTCTGCTGTAATCGGCCGATATGGTGGAACAGTAGTTTTAGCAACTGTAGTGATGAGCAAGGAAGACCGTAGCGACAAAGATTATTTGCCCTTGACCGTGGATTATGAAGAGAAGTTTTACGCTGTAGGAAAAATTTTAGGCGGACAATATATGCGCCGTGAGGGGAGAGCTTCTGAACACGCAGTTCTTTCCGGACGCTTAATCGACCGCACGATCCGCCCATTATTCAATCATGGCATGCGACGCGATATTCAAGTTGTTGTTACTATATTGTCTTTAGACCCAAAATTCGATCCTCACTTTATTGGCTTATTAACCGCTTCCACCGCAATAGCGATATCTGATGTGCCCTGGAATGGCCCGGTAGCCGCTTTAACAATCGCCAAAATGGCAAATAATGGTTTGGTTATAAATCCTTCCACAGAAGATTTAAATAGCGGTTTTGAGTTCGATCTTTTAGTTTCCGGCACCGCCGACAAAATAAATATGATTGAGTTTGAAGGCATTGAAGCTCAAGAAAAAGAAGTTGTTGAAGCACTGGAGATCGGCCAAAAAGAAATTAGTAATCTTATTAAATTCCAAAATGAAATAGTGAAGCAAATTAGACAGCCAAAAGCGGAAGTGGCGATTGCCGAACCAGATGAAAAATTAAAAAAGGCGGTAAAAGATTTTGTTGCCGATAAATTAGAAGATACGATTTACACTAAAACAAAAATGGCCCGCGTGGATAATTTTTATAATTTGCGGAAAAATCTGGAAAAGAAATTAATCACCGATGGATTTAGCAAAGATGATTTTGGCGCTGCAGCAAAAATTCTTGAGGAAGAGGTGGATGCCACAGTTCATAAAAATATTTTAGAATCGGAAAAAAGGCCGGATTTCCGTAAATTAAATGAGGTGAGAGATTTAGGAGCGGAGGTTGGTTTATTGGAACGCGTCCATGGATCAGCTTTATTTATGAGAGGCAACACCCAAGCGCTTGCCTTAACCACCCTTGGCCCGCCCGATGATGAGCAGTCCATCGAATCAATGGAATTTTCCGGAAAGAAAAGATTTATTTTACATTATAACTTCCCACCCTATGCAACTGGAGAAACGGGTTTTTTCCGTGGCCCAGGCCGCCGGGAAATCGGACACGGCGCTTTAGCAGAAAAAGCTTTGCGAAATTTAATTCCAAGCAAAGATGAGTTTCCCTACACAATTCGTATTGTTTCAGAAATTTTATCTTCCAATGGATCTTCTTCAATGGCTTCGGTTTGCGCCGGATGTTTATCTTTAATGGACGCTGGAGTGCCAATTAAAAAAATGGCTGCGGGAATTGCGATGGGTTTGATAATGGACTCTGACGGCAAGCAATACAAAGTTTTAACCGATATCCAAGGGCCGGAGGATCACTATGGTGACATGGACTTTAAGGCCGCTGGCACAAAAGATGGTGTCACGGCAATCCAAATGGATGTGAAAATACAGGGCGTTACGCCAAAAATGATTGGGGATGTATTAGCCGCCGCTAAAGAAGCCCGACTTCATATTTTAAAAGCCATGGAACAGACTTTAGATAAACCACGAGCCCAAGTTTCCGCCTATGCGCCAATTGTTTATTCTATAAATATTAATCCGGCCAAAATTGGCGAGGTAATCGGCCCCGGCGGAAAAGTGATTAATGGAATTATTGCCCAAACAAAAGCTACCGGTATTGATATTGACCAATCGGGTAAAGTTTATGTGTATGGATCAACTGTGGAATCCGCCCAAGCGGCGCTTAAACAAGTAGAAGCGATTACCCACGAATATCAAATTGGTGAAATGGTTGAGGGCAGGATCGTGAAAGTTTTAGACTTTGGCGCGATTTTAGAATTTGGCCCGGGAATGGACGGCATGATCCATGTTTCAGAGTTAAAAAATGGCTTCGTGAAAAAAGTGGAAGATGTGGTAAAAGTAGGGGATTTTGTTCGCGCAAAAATTATTCGCGTAGAAGACGGCCGCATCGGCTTGTCACTGAAAAATCTTTAAGCTACTCTTTTCTTAGTTTCTTGAAAGGAGTTTGAAATGGACACTAAAGAACTTATCCTTTCTTTAGGTGAATACAGAATTCACTTAATGCAAATAAAGGATATTTTAATTCACGAAAATCGGCCAAAAAACGAGTGGGAATTGCTCTGTTGTTTTGTAGTAGATGTATTCAAAGATTTATGCTGGCACAATAATCTATTACTAGAGGCCAGGAGAGCATTTTTACAAAAAGACTTTCCAGCCGCTGCTGATGACGGTGGTATAGATTTCTGGATGGCAATTATTTTAATAGAGAATATGAAAGAGCATTCTGATATAAACCAAATCGCTGAAACATTAAAAGATTACCGATTTGATTTTGAAAGCTCTTGTAAAGCTTTGGCTATATTTTTCCCATTAGAAAATGTAATCAGCTGGCCCCTCTAGGGCCAGTTTTTGGGAGTGGTTGAGTTCTTTTTTTCTCGTTACTTCGTTCGAAATCGAGCGATTCGCAATTTGTTTCTAACCCCGCCCTTTTACTAAAAAGGGCGGGGCGAAGCCGGAACGCTTGGCGAGGAAGATGGTTGCAGAGTTCTTCCCTAGTGTTATCCACACCCCATCAAACAAAATTTGTTATATAATTAATTGATGGATTTTCCACAAAATAGTTCTAATAATCAAGGTGGACAGGTTCCTCCACCACCTCAAGCCGAGGTTAATGTCCGAACAATGGAATCGGATACAAAATCAATACAAGAACAGGGAGGCGCTA
>ERZ1292623.4660-Hain-H51-01um-R1-4660-length-11169-cov-4_pt1 | contig 11169 bp, 8 predicted proteins | sample MGYA00564398_ERZ1292623 | MGnify/ENA primary metagenome ERZ1292623 (study PRJEB36523, sample SAMEA6512633) | groundwater metagenome | collected 2019-01-07 | study: AquaDiva: Metagenomics assemblies of 32 groundwater samples
ATTGCCGGTGAGTTGGTGAAAGGTACGACCAATACAATTCGCTATAAACGGCCCCACCCTGACAAAGAATTAGACATCGCCGAGATGGAATTTATTATTGAAAAGGTTCAAGAAAGGGCTCAAATAAAGGCCCAGAAGCTAGTTGCTTTTGAAACAGGGAATGCAGACGTAGAGGTAAAGCTAGTCAACTCTGCCATAGTCGGAATTCATATAGATGGCTACAAAATTACTAACCCAATTGGTTTTCAAGGTAAAGACGTAGCAATACAAATATATACCGCCTTTGCCCCGATGGTTCACATTGGTGCGTTAGAGAGAACTGCAGCCGAGCTGGATCTAGATTTAATAGCAGTCGCAGCCGAGCCATTTGCCGTGGCACGTTCTGTGCTGGGTAATGATGCTGGCAGTACTTTCTCGGCAATATTGACCGATGTCGGTGGTGGTACAACTGATATTGCAGTGATTAATGACGGTGGCGTTGAGGGGACAAAAATGTTTGGCATCGGTGGACGCAGCTTTACTAGAACAATTGCAACTGAGCTAGACCTTGGCTATGACGACGCCGAAAAGCTGAAGATCAATGTTGATGATCCTAATATCAGAGAGAACGTGGCCGAAGAGGTTAACAAAGCTATAGATAAAACCTTAGAGGTTTGGATAGGTGGCGTAGAACTGGCTTTGGGTGAATTTGACTCTGTTGACCACCTGCCCAACAAAATTTTGCTATGTGGCGGTGGTAGCTCGCTGAAAAAATTAGTCAAAGCCCTAAACGGTACCGAGTGGTATAAAGATTTGCCATTTACCAAAAAACCAACAGTTCATCATATTAGTCCTGAAAATGTCGATGGCATAAAGGACAAAACCGGTGAAATAACTGACCATACATTAATAACGGCCATGGGATTGCTAAGAGTTGGATATGATACGATGGTAGGTACAAGTGAAACAGATACAGTTAAAGATAAATTAAATCGAATTTTGCGAATATGAAAAAAGACGTCATTTACATTGATACCGAAGACGACATAACTTCGATCATCGAGAAGGTTAAAGCATCTAGCGAAAAGATTATTGCTTTGGTTCCACCAAAACGTGTTGGTGTTTTGCAAAGTGCCGTCAACCTGAAGCTACTGCAAAAATCGGCCGAAGCCGATGACAAGCGTATTGTACTGATAACTACCAGCAAGCCTTTAGCGTCGCTGGCGGCTGGTGTTTCTATGCCTATTGCAAAAAACCTGCAGTCAAAGCCAGAGCTAGCCGAAGTTACAGCGCCCGTAGAGGAAGAAGACGCCGAGGACGATATAATAAATGGCGACGACTTGCCAGTTGGCGAGCTGGAAAAAACCACAGAACCAGCACCAACAGATCCCGAGGACGATATCGAATTGCCTGATGATCTAGCTACCAAGCCAGCAAAAGGCCCTAAAAAATCAAAATCCAAAAAGGCCGGCCCTAACATTCCTAATTTTGATGTTTTCCGTAAAAAGCTGTTCTTTATAATTGCCGGCGGTATATTCTTGCTAGCATTTCTGATTTGGGCAATATGGTTTGCGCCGCATGCAACTGTCAACATAAAGGCGAAAGCTACAACCGAAGATGTCAATGTACCAATTAGCCTTAGCGTAGACGGCACAACGGACATAGATGCAAAAGTCATAAAACCAACAGTTGCGCAGGTGAAAAAAACCAGCTCGACTGATTTTACAGCTACTGGCAAGAAGGAGATTGGTGAGAAGGCGTCTGGAACGGTAACGATTAGCAATTGTGATACAAATTCCTCAATCTCCATACCTGCGGGTACGGCAGTAAGCTCGGACGGTTTGAATTTCATAACTGCGTCGAGAGCGGTAGTCCCAGGAGCGAGCTTTAGCGGAGGCTTTTGTAGTAATGCCGGTACCGCAACAGTTTCGGCTCAAGCGCAGAATGTCGGCAGCGAATATAACTTGAGTAGCGGAAGTGACTTTACTGTTGCCGGTCAAAGCGCCCTTGTCAGCGCGACCAACGCCAACGCCTTTACCGGCGGTAGTAAAAAGACAGTAACAGTTGTGTCTGATAGTGATATCAATACAGCCAAGGATAAAGTACTGAAGCAAGATGCCGAAGCGTCCAGAAGCGAACTGGAAGAAAAGTTTAATGAAAAGGATTACGTAGTTATAGATAGCAGCTACAAAGCCGAAGCGACCGCAGTTACATCCGTTCCAAGTAGCGGCAGCGAAGGCTCTAGTGGCAAACTAACTGTAGAAATAACATATACTATGCTGGCCATTAAAAAAGACGATCTAAACAAAGTGCTGAACGCCTATATTAACGACAAGATTGATGGCGACGAGGACAAGAAGATATATGACAACGGCATAACTAAGTTAGAGTTTGATAATTATTCGGACACATCCGTTACCCTGAAAACTACTGGCTACGTAGGTCCTAATGTTGACGAAAAGACTGTCAAGCCACAACTAGTTGGCAAAAACTACGAGGATATTCGCCAGCTGATCAAAGAAGTTGATGGCGTTAGTGACGTTGATACACAATTCTTCCCATTCTGGGTTTCAACGGCACCAGGTGCTGATAAAATTGATATCAAGTTTGTGGTAGAGAAAAATGACTGAGGCTAACCCCAAAAGCGACAGTAAATCGATAATAGCGCTGGATGTCGGCGACAAGAGAATCGGGGTTGCTCACGCTGAGACTTCTACCAGGATAGCCGTTGCCTACACTACCATTGAGGTGGATGGTCTAGAGTTCGAGCGCTTGCGCGAAATTATAGCAGAACTAGAACCGTCTATTATGGTTGTTGGTTTTCCTAGGAATCAGTCTGGTGCTACAACAAAACAGACTGACAAGGTGCGTGCTTTTGCGCGTCAGCTGGATAGGTTTGGTATAGAAATAATTTTTCAAGACGAATCACTGACTTCGGTTCTGGCCGAGAAATACCTCAAGTCGTTGAAAAAACCATATGCAAAAGCTGAGATTGATGCGCATGCCGCAGCAATAATTCTGGGCGATTATCTGGAGGTAAACTTTGGTGCCTGAGGATCAAGCACCGTTACAAGTTAAAAAACCCCACCAAAAACCAAGGTTCTGGGTACTGGGTATAACGGGCGCTTTGATATCTATTGCCGTCATTCTTGCGGTGGGATCGTTTGTTTGGTATCAGCAGAATTTACAGCCAGCTAGTAGCAGCAAACAGAACATACGTTTTATTGTTAAAAGCGGTGAAGGAAACGCAAAAATTGCCGCTAATCTAGAGGAAAAGGGAATAATTCGCAGTTCCGAGGCAATGGTTATATACCTCAGGCTGACAAACAAGTCAGCCAGTTTGCAGGCAGGTACATATGTTATTTCACCCAGCAACAGTGTGCAACAGGTTGTCGATCATTTAAGTAGTGGAAAGACAGATGTATTTAACATCACCATACTGCCTGGGCGAACACTTACTGAGATCAAGAAGGACCTTGGCAAATATGGCTATTCATCTAGCGAAGTCGAGGAAGCATATAACGGAACTTACAACAGTCCACTGCTAGCCGATAGGCCCAAAGACGCCGATTTAGAAGGCTATATATTCCCTGAAACTTTCGAGATGTCAGCCAGTAGTAATCTTCACAGTTTATTCCAGCGCTCTATGGACGCTTTGTATGCCAGACTAAAGGCCGATGGGTCGATAGAAAAGTTCAAGCAAAAAGGACTAAATATTCACCAGGCATTAACGTTGGCCTCGATTATACAAAAAGAAGCCAGCGATTCAGCCGATCAACCCCAGATTGCCCAGGTATTCTTTACTCGCCTTGATTCTAGTATGAAATTAGAATCAGATGTTACCTTCCACTATGGTGCAGAAAAGCTGGGCGTAGAGCCCCGTGTAGATTTAAATTCACCCTATAATACGCGTTTAGTCGGTGGCTTACCGCCTACTCCAATCAGTAATATGAATTACTCTGCTCTTCAGGCTGTAGCAAATCCGGCTGCAGGAGATTACGTATACTTTATAGCAGGCGATAACGGTAATATCTACTATGGTCGCACACTACAAGAGCACCAAGCAAACATCGACAAGTATTGTCAGAAATTATGCGGCAACGCCTTCTAAGGGCATACTAGGAAATCTATTGACGTAATAGTCAATGATTGATATACTACTTCTTAGCACATGCAGTTTATGCATTATCTCTACAGGGGTTAAAGTATCAAACAGTATGGGCCTGCCGGAAATGTCGTACGGGTAAAGTCGATAAACACCCTTTTCTCGCCAGAGAAGTAAGACAGATTATGGTAGCAGTGAAAATAGCAATATATTCACAAGGAGTTGATTATTAATAATCCAGTCCCGCTTCGTGGCCTAAACCGCCATGCAGGCTCAAAGTTTAAGAAATTTCGTTCAAACAAGATCGTTGCAACGACCTCGTATATCCTGATTTTTGGATTAATCGTAGGCTTGGCGTACACTGGTCGCGACAGTGATTCTTTGGTATTGGCAGAGCGCCAAGACCAGCAGATCACAACGACCGTTACAGATGAAAAACCATCAATTGATCAGGTGGTTGCTACTGATTTAGCTGCTGATTTAGCCGAGCGCGTAGACTTGCCAATTGCTAACAACGTTGCCAACCAAGCAATATCTTTTAGTGCTAAAAGCCAATTGGCTCAGACAAATGACGAAACTATATCTAAGCCGCAAATTGTTGCCTCTACCGCGTCTGCATCTAGTACGTTCACTACGTACAAGGCACAGCCGGGTGACACGGCACAGTCTGTTGCCAAGAAATTTGGTCTAGAGGCCGACACAATACGATGGGCTAATGGTTTGGCCGGTGACGCGATTGAACCAGGCCGCAGGCTACTAATTCCGCCAGTTGACGGTATAGTTTATGTTTCACAGGCAGGAGATACTGCTGCCAGTATTGCCCAAAGATTTAACGGCAATGCAAACCGTGTCATTCTTTACAATGACCTGGAAGGCGCTAGGGCAATTCCTGCAGGGACCAAATTAATAGTTCCGGGTGGATCCCCTGCTGCGGTGGCGGCTGTAGCTAGAAGCGGAGGCTCATCCGTAATCTCGAGTAATATTTTGGCAGGTCTATCTGGTGGCAATCGATACGACTATGGTTATTGTACATGGTACGCGTATAACCGACGTGCCGCGCTGGGTATGCCAATTGGCGGTATGTGGGGCAATGCTTCATCATGGGCTAGCTTGGCGCGAGCATCCGGATTTTCAGTGAGCAATAGCCCGGGTGTTGGTGCAGTTATGCAGACCGCTAATGCCGCTGGTGGCTATGGCCACGTAGCTGTTGTCGAGAGCATCAACTCTGACGGCAGTTTATTGGTGTCAGAAATGAACTATGCAGGATGGAATGTAAAAAGCACTCGTAAGGTTCCAGCTGGCTCGGTCGGTTCTTATAGCTACATCCACTAAGCAACCCTTTCATTTTTTGGATCAGCAAAACAGAAGGCAAAAAACTGACCAGACACCTTAAAATCGCGAAAAAACAAGTAGCAAGAACAATTGGTTAGCTGCGAAACTCGCTGCGCTCAGACATTCTAGCTAAGCCAGTAGCCCTTGTTACTTGTTTTACGGCTTTCGCAGAGGCCTGGCTCCGCCGAGCAGGAACTGGGCTTGACGAGCATATGAAACAACCGAGAAAAGTGATTATTGACGTTCCTGATGACGCGAGGACTGTTTGAGCCCCGATTCTATCGAGGCGAGTTCCGCAGTGTCTCAAGAAGGTCTATGATTATTTTTTATCGTGTTGGTGAATTAGCTCAAAGGTTTTGCCACACTTTTTAAAAAGTGTGAAAAGAAACTTCATATTATAGTATGAAAAATGAAAGGCGTAGCTTTCTCTGTTAGAATAGACACTAGTATGTTTGTTGATACAGCTAAAGTTGTGGTCGTTGCTGGGCGCGGTGGAAAAGGCGCTGTTAGTTTTCGTACCGAAAAGTACATAGACAAAGGCGGTCCGGATGGTGGCGATGGTGGTCATGGTGGCGATGTAATTTTTGTTGGCGATGAAAACACCAATACCTTGATAGATTTTCGCTACCACCCAGAGCTAAAAGCCGACAATGGGCAAAATGGATCGAAGCGTGATAGACGTGGTAAAAGTGCTGACCCTCTGTTAATAAAAGTCCCATTGGGTACTATTGTTAGCCGTGACAACAATGTCTTGGCCGACATTACTGAAAACGACCAAAAGGAAATAGTTGCACATGGTGGGGAGGGTGGTTTCGGCAACGCTCACTTTAAAAGTTCTACCAGGCAAGCCCCAAGAGTCGCCGAGGTTGGAGAGCCCGGCGAAACTTTTGAGGTTGTTTTAGAGCTTCGCTTGTTGGCTGACGTTGGTTTGATCGGCTTTCCGAACGCTGGCAAGTCGACTTTGCTAAGCGTAGTCAGCAATGCCAAGCCCGAGATTGCGGACTATGCCTTTACAACGCTGACTCCCAACCTGGGCGTTGCCGATATTGACAGCAGTACTTTGTTAATTGCCGATATCCCGGGCTTGATAGAGGGTGCCAGTGAGGGCAAGGGTTTGGGTGGCGCATTTTTACGACACGTCGATCGAACCAGTGTCTTGCTGCATTTAATTGATGCGTACAACGATGATGTAGCCAACGCGTATCAGATTATTCGTAAAGAGCTAAAGGCTCACAGCCCAAACTTGGCTAACAGAAAAGAAGTAATTGCGATTACAAAGATCGAGGGACTGGACGACGAGATTATCAATGACCAATTATCAAATCTGCAAAAGGTTATTCCGCCTGAAACACCATTATTTGCTATATCTTCTAGTGCTCACAAAAATATCAAAGAGCTGTTGCGCGAACTGGCATATCAGGTTGATATTGTTCGCAAAGAGGAAGCTGCGCAGTCAGAAGAAGCATCTGAAGAGACAGATGGCATACCTGTTATTAGCCTCAGTAACATACAAAAAGAGGCTAGTTGGCAGGTTGAAAAACACGGCGAGCATTTTGTAGCAAAAGGCCAGAAAATCGAAAAATTCGCTCGTCGAACTGACTTTAATAATCCACACAGCCTGAATCGTCTGCGCGATATCATGCGAAAAATGGGCGTTAGCCACGAGCTAGAGCGCCAGGGTGCAGTTGGTGATAGTGTGGTGTCGATAGCTGGGCAGGAGTTTACACTAACAGAACAATGAAAACTTTACTGAAATACTATTGGCTAGTAAGCATCATCACTGTAGTCATATGGGTTCTGGTCGGTGTGCGTCTTGGTACAGAGGCGGCTACTTTGTGTGTAATTTTAACCTTGCTAGAGATTACATTTAGCGCGGACAACGCTGTTGTTAACAGTCGTATACTTGTGACGCTCTCTCCTTTTTGGCAAAAAATGTTTATGACGGTGGGCATACTTTTGGCTGTTTTTGTTGTACGGTTCATTCTGCCAATAGTCATTGTCATGATAGGCGTAGGATTACCATTTGGTGAAACTCTTGACCTTGCATTGAATCACCCCGAGACCTACAAGACCGAGCTGGAAAAGGCCGAGCCAATTATCAATTCTTTTGGTGCAATGTTTTTGTTCTTGGTTGCGCTAGATTTCTTTATTAACCCCCGCAAAAAATTGAACTGGCTGTCAAAGATTGAATCACTGTTGGTACGATTAGCCAAAATGATACCACATCTTGGTTTATTGGTAGGCTTTATTGTTTTACTAGTAACAACATTTACGTTACCTGAAAATTTACATGCAAGGGTAGGGTTGTCTATGTTGGCAGCGATCGCACTATACAGCGGTCTACATCTGATTAACCAAATTATGAAAAAACACGAGAAGAAATCCTACTTTACTCATAAGGTAGGAGTTGCGGCGTTTTTGACTTTTATGTATTTACAGGTCCTAGATGCCAGCTTCTCTTTAGATGGTGTAATTGGTGCATTTGCCTTAACTGACAATATTATAATTATTATGGCCGGTTTAGGTGCCGGTGCTATTTGGGTTCGTGAGATGACCCTTCATATGGTTCATACCAATGCTTTAGTCAGGTATAGATACCTAGAGCACGGCGCCCATTGGGCGATTTTTGTACTGGGGCTAATAATGCTTTTGAAGCTACACCACATAGAACCACCAGAGGTTCTAGTGGGTATAGTAGGCCTAGTCTTTGTCGCGGCATCTTTAGTTTCTTCACGTCGCGCTAACACGGCGGGTTGACTATGACGGGCAAGCTTCTGTTATTCTATTAGTCATGGCACAAACATTCTTTTTCTATGACCTAGAGACCAGCGGACTAAGCAGTCGGTACCAGCGGGTTATGCAATTTGCCGGACAACGGACTGATCAAAACCTTAATCCTATTGGCGATCCTGTTGATTTTTTAGTGCGCTTGCCAGAAGATATCTTGCCCGAACCACAGGCGACTATGATAACAGGCACAACGCCACAAAAGACAATCGAAGAAGGCATTTCCGAACCGGAATTTTGCAAAATGCTGATTAATGAAATATTTACACCAAATACAATTGCAGTTGGCTTTAACAACGTACGTTTTGATGACGAGTTTTTACGTCACACCTTGTGGCGTAATTTTTACGACCCTTATGAATGGGCATGGTCGGATGGTCGTTCACGCTGGGATATCTTGGACCTAGTTCGCATGACAAGGGCTCTTCGACCCCAGGGAATAAAATGGCCAGTCGACGACGAGGGTGGGCCAACAAATCGACTAGAGCTACTGTCAAAAGAAAACAACCTCACGCACTTACATGCGCACGATGCCCTCAGTGATGTCGAGGCAACTATACAAATTGCAAAACTAATCAAACAAAAACAACCAAAGCTGTTCGACTTTTTATTGCAGCTTCGTGATAAAAAACAAGCTGCGAAGGTTGTGAATCTTGAAGACCCAAAACCTTTTGTTTATAGTAGCGGTCGCTTTGGCAAAGCCAACGATTTTACGACAATTGCACTGCCTATTGCGCCCGGCATGACGCCGGGGACTGTGTTGGTTTATGATTTACGCTTTGATCCAAAGGATTTTTCCAAGCTAAGCCAAAAAGATATCAGGGCCAAGTTGTTTGCCAGCTGGGAAGACCGCAAAAAAGACGGTTTTCAGCCTATTCCAGTCAAAGAACTGGCCTATAATAAATGTCCGGCCGTAGCCCCTCTGGGTGGTATGGACGACAAGGCCTGTGAAAGACTAGCCCTAAGCAGAAAATCTATCGAGCAGAACTTTAAGAACCTTGGAAAAGATTTTACTGATAAAGTTTCGGCTGCTTTTGCCGAGCGCGAACCATACGCCGGTAGCGATGACGTCGAAGGCAAATTATACGACGGCTTTATAAATGATCGCGACAAAGTGCGTATACAAGTTGTCAGAAACGCTTCGGAAAAAGACCTAGTAGATTTTCATCCCGAGTTTGCCGACGAACGCTTGGACGAACTGTTGCTTCGTTATAAAGCTCGAAATTATCCAAGGGCGCTTAGCGCCGACGAACAATCTATCTGGCAAGAATACCGTCATAAAAAGTTCACAGCACAAGCTCCAAAATACATACAATCCCTATCTGATTTAATGAAAATCAACCAGGCAGACGAAGAGAAAGCTTTTTTATTGCAAGAATTGCAGCTTTGGCTTGAAGCAACTGCCCCCGGAGAATAAATAAATCTAAACAACTATTGCATTATAGTCAAACATATGATATCGTTAAAATAACTTTAAAGAGTTAATTAGCGAGGTTATTATGAGAAAAGAAGCAAAAATTGGAATATTTTCTACGATGGTTATTTTAACCCTCATTGTTAATCTTGATAACATCTTCAACGCATTAACCAGGTTTTTTCTAACAGGTATCATACCAGGCACGCAAATTGCTTTGCCAAGCCTATTGATGTTTACGATATCTGTACTGGCTATCTCTGTGATGATTACACGTGTCATACGTCATTATTTGCCAGAAAAGTATTTGGTTAAAAAATCTGCTAGCAAATTCATTCAGATTAAAACTTAGACTGTTATTTTTCAGATTGTCGTAGGGTGATTTATATGGCATTTTAGCGTATAATATACGGAATGGATTTTTTGCGAGTTAGAGGTGCCAGTGAGCACAACCTAAAGAATATTGATGTTGATATTCCTCTAGGCAAGTTGGTTGTTATTACTGGCCTTTCTGGCTCGGGTAAATCGTCGTTAGCTTTTGACACAATTTACGCCGAAGGTCAACGTCGATATGTTGAAAGCCTTAGCAGCTATGCTAGGCAGTTTCTTGGGTTAATGGAAAAGCCAGACGTCGAAAGTATTGAAGGTCTAAGCCCGGCAATTTCTATCGATCAAAAATCGACCAGTCGGAACCCACGATCAACAGTAGCCACGGTTACTGAAATCTATGATTATCTACGTTTATTGTTTGCGCGCGTGGGTGTACCTCACTGTCCGGTCTGTGGCAAAACTGTAAGCAAACGAACACCGCAAGCGATTGTTGACGAGATACTCAAACTTCCTAAAGGCAGTCGACTTATGATACTTGCGCCTTTGGCTGTGGATAAAAAAGGAGAGTTTGCTCATGTTCCAGAACAATATCAAAAACTTGGTTTTGCCAGAGCTCGTGTTGATGGGGTGGTGTATAGTCTCGACGAATGGCCGGATCTAGACAAAAAATACAAACACACAATTGAACTTGTTGTTGATCGTTTAGTCATAGGTACAGCAAACAATACGCGCGTAGCCCAATCGGTTGAGCAGGCACTAGAGGCAGCCCATGGCACGGTAGAGGTATTGGAGGTTGATAATGATTCACTACATGTTTATTCTCAAAGATTTGCCTGCGTGAATCATCCAGACGAACCTATACCCGAACTAGAGCCGCGTTTATTTAGCTTTAACTCGCCACAAGGTGCATGTCCTGTATGTACCGGTCTTGGTAAACGCCTAGAGGTTGATCCAGATCTAGTTTTTAACCCTAATCTAACAATTGCCGAAGGTTCTATACGTCCGTATAATCGCGTTAATTCAGATGCTTGGTATATGAAAAAGCTAGCAGCAGTTGCCGAAGCACACGGTTTTAGTTTGCAAGTTGCGGTGAAAGACTTAGGCGACGAGGCGATGGAAAAGATATTGTACGGTACAGGCAATCAAAAATACACAGTCGAGCTAGGTAGTGGGCGCAGCTATGATTCAACATACGAAGGAGTCATACCAAACCTAGAACGAC
>ERZ1292623.4661-Hain-H51-01um-R1-4661-length-11169-cov-4_pt1 | contig 11169 bp, 17 predicted proteins | sample MGYA00564398_ERZ1292623 | MGnify/ENA primary metagenome ERZ1292623 (study PRJEB36523, sample SAMEA6512633) | groundwater metagenome | collected 2019-01-07 | study: AquaDiva: Metagenomics assemblies of 32 groundwater samples
CTAGACAGTGCCGTCAGTCGAAATGAATAATTCGTGGCCGCTCTAAGTATATGACCCATGACCTCTTTTTCAAAAGAGCCAATAACCTCATTACAAATGACTGTACCATCGGATGTTAGTGTCGCATTGGCCGTTGCAAATCCAGTAGGGGTATTGGAATGAGTTGAAATAATCGTGGCCACATCAGACGCATATTTTGACCGTTCAAAGTTGAAAGGTGTAGCAGTCGTTCCCGAATTTGCCGTGATGGTCGGTTGTTCTAAAATTTGGAATCTGGCCCTTACGCTATTATTTACAATGGGAGTCGCCAACACTTTGACTGGGGCCGCCGGTGTGGTGAATGTAATATTAATTGTTGAATTATCGGCCATGGCCAGATTATTAATATCCAATTCAAAGAGGTCACCATTCAAGAGGTATTTTTCTTCAAGAGTTGAGACAACAAGGGCCGATGTTACTGACTCGATAGTTCCCGTTGCAGGATCAAAGGACACTCTTAAATTTGATTGCCCGGCCTTTTGGAAATAGGCCAATTGAGCGGTATCGTTTGAATCAACGCCTACTCTGACCGTTACCTGTCCATTTCGCTCAAAATAACTGGCCGATTTTTTGGTATTTATATGTGCTGGCAGGGTCATGAAACTGTTCCCCCTTCAAAAAAAACAAAAGGCCCAAGGAAATTAAAGGGCCTTCTGTTCGGAGATAATCTATGTCAAAACAAAAGGGCAGCGCCTTTTTACTATCAGAGGAAAAGTCGTCTAACTCTAAACCAAAGGTTAAGAACACCGGCCGTAGGTGTGGCGTTGTTTCCTGACTTGGAAAGCATAAGTCTCTGCCCCTTTGTCAATTTGAGTGGCAGTCTTTCAGATTGGGTTATACTCCCTAGTCCTGTTGAAGCAGATTGGATTCTTCCTACGGCCCAATTGACTCCTGTGCTTGACATATTTTCCCATAAATGGGTTCCGGCTGCGCCAATCCCCAAGGTAAAAATCCCAGTAGTTTCGGAATTGGTTAAGGCCGTTTCAACATCGGCAAAGAAATTTAAAACAACCAGGTCTTCGCCGGCCGCAAATATTTCATTATTAGTCGCTACGGCAGTAGCGTCTGAGGCATAATTGACTTCAAATTTTTCCCATGTTTCTTCATTGGAGAAACCACCCTTGGTTTGGGTATTTCCATAAAGGGTTCCAAAGCTTGTGACGGTGGCCATATTATCTCCTTTCCAAAACTAAATAGTGTCTACTATTGAGCGAATAACCGTTCCTTATAACGTAGTTTTCCGAATAGGCCGGAAACTGTTTTTCAATTTCCTCTGCACTTTTCGCTTTTAAAATCACCATCGGTTTTAATTCTTCAACTATCGTTTTCAACGGTACTTTTTTTAATTCTTGTATCTCTACCATTTAAGAAAAATCCTTATAATTAGGCGATAGAAATCACTCTAGTATTATCCATTTGAACGGCACCAAGGGGGAAATCCACCGAAATGATATAGGCGAATCTCTTATTGGCGTGTTGATCGGAAACCTTGAATCTTGGGGCCCCTGCAATACTCTTCATAAAGGAGGGGATAAATGCAAAACCTGTATCTGCCGATAAACTATCATCTTCAATGATATTAAATCCCATTCTTTTTCTGGACTCAAAACTTCCGCTCACCATAGGGGATACACCATCGCCCATGGTATCGGAGGCAGACATAGTGGTATCGTCGGTAAGGTCAGTGTAAAAAGAAGGTGAAAGAACATTAAACCATGGTTCACCGGTGGATCTCCATTTTGCCACGGCCGCAAGGGCCCTTACTATGCTTATCTGTGTGGCATTGTAATCCGTGACTGAGGAAACGGTATGGTCAGGACTAGAAGATGAGGGAGATATAAGACTTTTGATATGATCATTGGCCTGTTCTCGCACATCGGCCAAAAGGGCCAAACGGATTTCAGAATTTTCCTGTTCAATCTGAGAAAAAAGATCGGTCAGATCATCAAATTCGTAGGCCGAAACACATCGTCGGTTTACTACCAGATTCACTTGAGTGGAGGAAAGAGTATTGGTATCGAAAGAATCTGCATCGGTTCCAAACGACCTTATAGTCGAGGTGGGTTTGTTTATTTTGGTTACCTTGAATGTATCCCCCCCCCTGATTCTTTCTAAGGAATAACGAGGGTCATTCGTCAACGCCAACCAAAGGCATTGCTCCCGTAATTCTTTTTCAAACATTGGTGACCAGAATTCTTGGACTAGACCATTTACGTTATCTAATTGAGTGAGGGTGTTGGCCACCATGTGAAACCTCCATTATACCATTCTTAAGTCTTTCATTCTTTTTTGTACTGAATCTCGTAAATTCTTTTTCATATCTTTAAGCGGTAGGGCCTTAAACCGATCACCTATTAAGTGCCCACCTGATCCGCCTTGGGCCGCATTTCCCGGCAATGCCTTTATATGTGAAGTATCGACCAGATCCGGAAATTGCTCCATAAATTTATTAACGGTCGTCTCTACGCTGGTCATATCAATTTCCCCACTCTCGGGATTAAAAACAATTTCATCAAGTGGGACAAAATCAAGATACTCCCTTCTTTTAATTTTGCCTGGAAGTTTGTCATAAAATGATTGCAGCTTCCAAGTGTCTGCCAAGTCTTTCTTGCTGGCATTAATCTCATTCTTAGATTTTTCCAATGCCGCTTTGGTTTCCAGGATTTCTTTTTCCCTTAACTCCAAAAGCTTTTTGTACTCACCTTTTTCAATGAGTTTACCCTCTTCCAAGGATTTATTTTTCTCCTCGGCAGATTTCTCTTTCCCTTCCAGTAGACCTAATCGTTCCTCTAAGCTTTTATTCTGCTTTTCGGTCGCTTTTAGTTTATCCAAAACCTTTGAATAGGTTTTGTAGTCTACTTTTTCTTCTGAATTTTTTTCTGGATTTTCTTTGGTATCTCGAGCGTCATCAACGCTTTTTGAAGATTCGTCATCAACGGATCTGTTTCCCATCTTTATAGTTCTCCATTTTTAATAAATAATCAATATTATTTTTCAGCTTAACAATTCTGATATGGATTTTTTGACTTCAACGATAAGGTTTTCCCTTACTAATTGTCTGGCCCTTTTCAATTCAAGGTTGGACAGGTTCATAAATTTCCGACCTTTTTCTTCGTTATATCCAGCAATTTCCGGGTTGGTTTTTCCATCATTTCTGGAGGCCTTTAAATTAATAATCCCTTTCCTCCCTGACTGGGCCTTTCCTTGCAGGGAATTCAGCATTTGACCTGTTCTAGTCAGGTTAGATTTTGAAGGAGTGGTGTCTGGATGGAGTCGTCCTCTTTTTTTATCCAACCTTCTTTTTTTAATATAATTAGGGGAAAGGGCCTTCAGACCTTTTCTATTCGCTCCTGGCGAATCAACACCATATCCCAACCTGGTTCTTTTCTTTACTTCACCGGCCAGGAAATTTATCAATTCTTGCATTTTGGATTGCGAGGTGCCTTTGGATAGACCTTCGTTTATTTTCAATTGCAATTCAAAAAGGACGGTTTCAGGTTTTTTCGCCATTACTTCTCAACCCTCACACCCCTGACGGTTTTTTCGCTTTCCTCATTAATTGTTTCCATGAGATTCACCCGGTCGGATCTTTCTCCTGGATCATCAATCGGGTATTTGGCCAGAATGGCGCTCACATCTTTTTTCTGAATACCTAAAAACCTTCTTGGCTTTGTTACTGGCCGTGGATTTCCATAAGTCCCTTCCTGGTTCCCCGTGGCCTTCGCATTATTCTCATGGTCGCCTTGAGGTATTCCGATCAAAAGAGTCCCCTTCTTATGGGATAAAAGATCCACGGCCGAAAGCATATCCCCGGAAAGGGTCAGGTCAACTTTGCCTGATTTTCCCCCAATCCGGAAATCCCTGCTTTTCATATATTTTTTGGAATACTTTTGGAATTGCTGCCCATTTACATCAACCCCTGCTTTAGTCCTCTTAAGGATAAAATCAATCACCTCACCGGCAATGGCCTGCCTTTCCCTTGGTCCATATTCGGTGGGAATATCTAACCTAAATCTCTGCCATTTTACTCCGGCCATTTTTCCACCGCCTCAAACGTCTTCTGCACCATCTAAGATTCTATTCAACCTTCTTTCTAACATCTTTAAACCCCAAACTGCTTCACTTTTGGTAAGATCTTTCCCCATAGCACTCCAGCTTTCGCTTTCGTTCTCGTTCACAAGCCAAAAGACAATAAACTTTTCATTGGTCATAATTTTTTTTAAACCCTGATAATGTGAAGTACTTTCATCAAACAAGGGAATGATTTTTTCACCTTCTTTGTTAGGTTCAGTATGTTCCATTTTTTTCCTCTTCTGCCTCTATCTCTGTTTCCTGGCCTGCCCCTTCTTTTTGTATGGCCGCCATTAATTTCTTAACCTCATCTTCATGCATATAAGGGTTAAGATCCTTGATTGCCATCTCCCTGGAAGTAAACCTGGAATCTACTTCGGTCTTTAACCGAGTGACCTTATCGCCTCTGGATTCAATTATTTTTTCCTCGGTATAGCGTATGCTCACTCGGAATTTTTCGGGATCTGAAAACAATTTTCTGTTCTCGATTCTACCGGCCTTCGCAAGGATATTATGGATGGTCGCTAAGCGATACCAGAAGTCTTGTTCGACATCCTGAAAAACCACTTCCTGCATTTTCCTGTCTTCGAGGGTATCCATTTCTGAAATTAGTTTTGAAACCCCGGAGGAGAAATTCTCGGCCGAAAGTTTACCTACGGTCCCTGGTTTAATGTTTTTTGATTCTAACCAAAGGGATAATTGATTCACCACATTATTCATTTGAGATTCAAGATTTGGTTCGGCCTTTATAACCCCAATCTGAGGGGTTTTTTCATCGTCAATGGATTTCAGGTTCCAAAAATGGTTAGGGGAAAGCTTGAGGTTTTGGGAGTCGACATCAATGGTATAAAGGATGGGCATCGAAAGAAACATTGAGGCGAAATTCATATCAGTGAGAAGGACGGGGACTAGGAGGGTCATTTGAAGAATATCGCTGTCTTTTTTTGGGACAAGGAGATAACGGGATTTTTTCACATAATTAAATGGTATTAGACCATAGGAATTAACTCCCTCGGTTTCCGCCATATCCTCCAGGAGGAGGTCCCCTTTCTCATTAACCGAAACAAATTCATCATTAGAATAAATCCAGTATTTTTGAAATTTCACTCCATTTGAATCGGTAAACTCACCCATTAATTTTACGAAATGGGTCATTCTCAAAGGGTCAATAGGATCATCGGAATAGGGAATATAGTAATGCCCCGGCATCGCCCTGGTTTTAAGGAGTCGCTCTTTAGTATCAAGATAAATTTCCATTGCCGATTTTTTGTAGGTGTTAAAATTTTCATTATGATCATTGAAATCTATATTGACCCCTAGCTCCTGCGCATAATAATCCACCAATTCTTGATCAACGGGATTTTCTGTTTTCCGCACCGGAGCGCAGGAATAAAGCTTGGAAAGTTTACTGACAATCTTGTTAAGGACATTGACTGGGGCCGCTCTCATTAAGGCAATGTTTCCGGAGTCGCCTGACAGCTGCGCTCTGATTTCCCGCTCCAGGAGGGAAAGAAGATCCCCTTCCCGCACCGTAAAAAGCTTTTCATCATAGGAAATCAGGTCTTGGTTATCCTTAACGTATTCCAGAATTTTCTTAATTTTTTCCGGTTCCATTCTTTACATTCCTTTACAAAATTTTACATCGCTGAGCTGGTTGATGGGCCTCTATCTCTTTTCAGAGGGTCATATTTCCAAGTCACATAGCCAAGGGCAACGCTGACATGAGCGACTTTCCCCTCGTCATCCCTGGCCGCCAAGGTCTCTAGTTCTTTGATCAAATATTTGCATTTGGGATCAATGACTATTTTATTCTGTTTGAAAAGATTGTTCAATGTGTTCTGCCGATCTCGTATTAATGGGTTCTGAGTATGAACGACTTCCAGACCGGCATCTTTTAAAATTTGAATGTCCGTACGGCCAAAGGCAGAGGTATGTCTGTTCCTACCGGAAGAGTCAGGTATAACCTTCGCCCGATGGATGCCGATGTCCTTGATGATTTTCGAGGCCGCATGGTCGGTATTCGCATTGAAATTGGTTAGGACGCTTTCATCAAAAACTCGGTAAACGCCATCGATTTTTTGGCAATAAACCGAGCACATATTTGAAATATTAAAATCTTGACCGACGAAGACGATTGGAAAATTATCATCGATTTCAGTCGGTCGGACATGGGTTTCCCTCGAAAATGCCCAAAAAATGGCCCCGGCTTGGAGGTTTACAAATTCGCCGTTTAACTCTTGCCTCGCTAACGGATTATCGATTCCCCCGTAGTCAGACAGAATTGTTTCATAAAAACTAGGAGGCAGAAAAATATTGTCTTTCGTTTTGGCCCTGACTAAGTGGACTTCATCGGTCTTTTTCTCCCCGTCATGATTCTCAAAAAGATCATACAAATAATTAAATCCGTTGGGGGAGGTTGTATGTCTTTCAAAAAGAGGGGATTTAGGGTACCTCAACCTTCCTCTGCAAACCTGGATTGCCTCGACCTTGGCGAATGCACTCTCATCAAAAAGCAACCACCCAACTTGAATACCTCGAATGGAATTGAAATTTTCCAACGAATAAAGATGGCAATGGGTTCTTAGAATTTCAAGTCGTTTATTCGCCCCGGAGGTGACTAAGTGGTGGTCAATATCTAGTTCTTCCAAAACATTTGTAATGGTTTTGACGGTGGCATTGATTAATTGGGAGTAGGTATTTGCGGCAATTAGACCGGGGACTTTTGGGTATTCAGTTATCATCCGAAGGACAAAATGGGCCCCGCAGCTCGATTTCCCCGAGCCAATACCACCCAATATTAAGGATTTTTTTGAATTGGATTGGATGAATTCCAATTGGGAAGGAAGGATTGGGATTTCACGATTGATTTAAATTCCCCCTCAAAAGGCATTTTTAGGTAAGGGGGAAATTGTAGCAGTGGTTTTAAAAGGTTGGCCATTTTAGATTGATTGGGCCAAGGTTCCGCAATCGAAAAAAACTCCAAAGGATTATAGGCCCTTTGGAGTTTTAAAATAAACAATTCCAAAAAGCATGAGGTAAGCATGCAATTCAGAACTGATAAGGATCTCCGTACATTTCTAACATCAAAAAGTCTATCCGTTTACGATAAAATTATTCTTCAATATCTGGCCACATTCAACCCATCGTTCCCGAAGCAAAGCAAAATAGCAAATGACCTAAACATTTCTGAAAGGCAAGTACGAATTAGCTTGGCCAATTTAAAAGAGAAAAAGTTTATCGAATGGGAAAAGGGCAATAGCTACAAAAAGAAATCGAATCTTTATTCCTGTAATTTAACGCCAGATGGCGGCACCACATGCCTGGACAATGCAAAAATGGAACACGTTGGCGGCACTCCATGCCTCCTGCAGGCGGCACCACATGCCGGTCATAGGAGGCACCATATGCCGCCCAAAAAATCCAATCCAAAAATTACAAATAAAAAAGGGTCGGCCGGCCCCCTTGATGAGGGGCCTCCCCTCGTAAAAGTCCGAAGTGGTTGTGCTGATACAAAAAAAATTAGCGAATGCGTTGACGAGATGATTAAAAGTTTGCACTGACAAGGCCGGCAAGGGCCTTCAGAAGGGCAGGAAGGGCCTAAGGCATCATTGGAAGTCCACCTCTTCCCTCGAGGTCACTGGATGATAATTTAGCGTGATTTTTAACCCGTCATCGCCTTCACTCACAAAAGACTCCTTGGGTTTCCCCATGACCATTTCCAAAATCCAAATGATGAATTGGTGTTTACCGCCGGTCACGGCCTTTGTGGTTAAATATTCCAGGCGGGACATTTTATAATTAGGGTCCTTTAATTCGTCGGCAGCGGAATGGATTGTTTTTCTCAGGGTCAAGGCGCATTTGTATAGTTCTTCCCGGCAGGCTTTTTTAACTTCGTTTTGCTCTCTTCCGAGAGCGGCCGTGTTTCCCTTGACGAATTTTCCACGGTTATCGTGGTTCTGTTTTTCAGAGGGAGTTATATTACTTTCAGGGGTATTTTGCGTCGTGTCGCTCATTGTCACCGTGGTGTGTCGTTTACGGGTTTGTCCCGACCGAGTTTTGAAAAGTGAGTCGGGTTACTTTCTGAAATACCTGAATCTTCAATTTCCGATTCAAGGAATTTTGTAAGCTTATTCCCTCGGCCGGCCTTGATCAAGTCGATTGGTTTTGATCCTCCCAAATTTAGATTGGGCGTATCCATCCAAGCCTCGACCTTCCACTCTTCTTTGAAGAATTTCCGCAGGAGTTCTTTCGTTGATTCGATTTGTTTTTGGAGATTAAAGGGAAAAAGAAATTTGGCCTCATCATCGAAAATATGGGATTGATCTTTTTGTTTTTTAATCATGCCACTTTCTCCGCTCTTATCCGATCCGCCCCAGCAGTATTGACGTAAACTTTTTCCAATTTCATGTTCAAGGTTTTATCTGCGCTCAGCAAAGACCTTTTTTTAATTCTAAAGACTTCTCTAAACCTTTTGTCATCAACCTTGTACTCCGAAATATAAAAATGATCCGCTTTGGGAAATATCCCACATAAATATTTGCAGATTTTTGACTTGGAACCCATGTATGGAAGACCGTAATTCATACATGCTTCCAGCGTGTTCCGTGGCGTATTTGACTAATTGTGTGAGGTGCGACATCAAATGTTTTACAAATATCTTTATTTTTCCACCCAGAATGGATAAGCGTCTTTATCGTCAAGACCTTCTCTTCATCTAGTTTGGCATTCCCGTTTAATGACCCCCTGTTGTCTATCAGTTTAGTTCTAAGTGCGTGCAAGATATTATCCTGGCGGCTAACTATCTCAAGATTGGAGACGTCATTATTCTCTTTATTCCCGTCGATATGATTTATTTCTTTCCCCGAGATGTTTATGTCTAGGAATGCTGCCGCAACAATACGATGTACCTTTATCGAAATTCTTTTTTTATTATTTTGAACCGCCGTAACTAAATACCCGTCATGATCCCTGAAAAGCTTAATTTCTTTAATCCTTTTTTTTAATTTTTTAAATAAGCGTCCACTCTTTGAAATTAAAAAATTTTCAAATCCATCCACAGGAACAGACTTCATCGTTTTTCCCTTGCTATATACCCTCTGGAAATCATTTCATCATACACGTCTCGAAGTTCCATTTCATTCGGGAATTGCACCTCAATGACATATTTTTTATTTCCATCCTGGGGCAAACCATCATCCCCCTTATCAGCAATCGCCTCTGGGATAAAGTTTATCCCCAAATCCTTCTCCAAAACATCAAACCGAAACGCCTCATCCAGTCCCGGCAATTCAAACCGAATTTCGTCCAATAAAGTATGCAGGATTTCCGGGTTGAACTTCCCCATCTGTGCATGATTATTTAAGGCGATATTGAGCGCCTTTTCTTCCGCTGGGGAAAGGTCAACCTTGACCACCGGGACTTCGGTATAACCAAGGCGCTCGCAGGCCTTGAGGCGCTGGTGGCCCCCGACCAATGTAAGGGTTCTTTGATTGAAAATGAACGGGTCAACTACCCCGAATTTTTTTACTGACTCGATTAACCCTAATAATTCTTCTTCGGAAATGACCCGAGGATTGTACTTTGCCGGGTTGATGTTCCCAATCAGCATATAATCAATTTTTATTTTTTCTTTTTCAGACATTTAGAATTAATCCCTTCGAAGACACTATGTTTAAAATCTTTCGATTCAAGTCCAGCGTTCCCTCAGCAAGAGGGGCATTGATCCCTAAAATATTTTGACTCAACAATGATTCTAGTTCATGAATTCTTTGTCGAGATAATTCTTCCATTTTGGCCAAAAAAAGTTCTTTGCTTATTTGCATTTTACTTCCCCTCACATTATTACACATATAACAACAGTTTCGTAGACGCCCATAATATTCCTGAGTAATATTATATAAAAATATTTTACACACCAAAATCAATCATATATATAAGGGATCGTTTTTTACAATTTATTAATGAATAGGGAATTTTTATGAAAATAATCGAAATAACCTTACAAGGGGTAACTCCTTTGTTAATCAATAGGTTCAGTGACGAAAGTGAGATCCCAGCAAAGGTTAGTCGAGGGAAGAAGGATTATGGAACACCAAGAATTCAGGCCGAAAAAACGGCTTATTTTGATAAAGATTCTACCTTATTATGGATACCTTCATCATGGATAACAGGGGCAATTAATGCTATTTCAAGTGATTATAAATTAACAGGGTCAAGAAAATCCCTGAAATCTGTCATAGGCGGTGCAGTTGTACCTCTCGAAGAAAAAATATATTTTCAAGAAAAATATAAATTAAAAAACATAGAAATCGACTCAAGACCAGTGGTTATCCAAAGGGCCAGGATAATGAGGCACAGAACCAGGCTCGAGAAGTGGAACCTAGCTTTTTGCCTTGAAATCGATGAAGGCATTTTGCCAGTGGACCAATTCCACCAAATCATAGTTGATGCAGGGAGGAGGGCAGGATTAGGCGACTATAGACCGCCTAAAGGTGGGCCTTTTGGGAAGTTTATTGTATCTCGGTTTCATGAGATTAAAGGGAAGGATAAACATAAGTAAGATTCTAGGGAAGGGCAAGGTATGGCACGGTCAAGTGAGGCATAGTTCGGTTAAGTTAGGCCTGGTGTGGTTCGGTGGCGTTTGGCTTGGTATGGTCGGGTCCGGTCCGGTTTGCTTTGGCAAGGTAAGGTAAGGTTTTTTTAATCGGTTGCATTCGGGATTTTATCTAATTCCAATATAATTTTAAAATAAGGTTCATCTTTTTTGGTCGGCAATTTTCTCGCTGTTAACTCTGTGATGAAATGATCATTCATCAGATTTTTAAAGAGGCAATCTATCGTTGATTTTAGATAATTATCCAGATCGCCAATCCTGGAACTAATCGCTTTATCTTTTTTGTAGTATTGTGACTCTGGAAAATAAAACTCAAAATCGGCAATAACAACATTTTTTTTGGGATCAAATAATTTCAGAAAATCTGACAATTCAGAACCATATTGCAATAGATGATTGGCAAACTCGCTTTCAAAGTCATGAGTCGCCTGTAATTTGATTTTTTT